>Ga0187784_10000370_pt1 | contig 32587 bp, 22 predicted proteins | sample 1015_SJ02_MP15_2_FD_132964 | JGI IMG/M metagenome (GOLD analysis project Ga0187784, IMG submission 132964) | Tropical peat soil microbial communities from peatlands in Department of Meta, Colombia - 1015_SJ02_MP15_20_MG | ecosystem: Environmental > Terrestrial > Soil > Wetlands > Peat | place... | reverse complement strand
GGCCGCACTAGGGAGGATACGTAATATGACCTGACGGAGACGGGTTTCCCCGAGCGGTCGAGTGGCACATCTTTGTGGCACAAAAGCGTTTTCCGGAAGCCCCGGCCGCGCATGAAGTCCAGGTACTGTTCCCTCAAAACAATGTCGTCGGAAATCCTTTCGAGGACTTCTTTCGCCTGCGGGGTGAGGCCTCCGGCGTGCATTTCGAAAAAGTCAGCCTCCCCCAGGAACTGGAGTTCATGACGTCCAGCGTGCTCCATGAATTGGTAGAAATAGACGGGCTGGAAGATTTCGGCCAGCTCATCATGGTAAATGTCTTCTTTTTGCCGCTTGGACAATCGCTCAAACTCATTCTGGAGTACTTTCGCATAGGTTGCGGATTCTAGGCGGGAATTTGCCAGCAGCTTGAGCAAGGACATGGCCTGCTGCGTCTGCTGCTGCGGGTCGCGGAAATCCCGGTTGTGGAAAAGCATCATCTCACGCACCATCAACCGGAAATGACATCCTGGAAAAGCGTTGTAACTGACGTAGGCGATTCCTTGGGGTTGCAAGCTGCCTTTGCAGATGGCCAGGATCTGGTCACGCACCTCCGGGGGAACCCAAGTATAGAGGCCATGCACGATGATGTAATCGAACTGGCCATAGTCCGGGGCCATCTCCAGCAAATCCAGGTGCCGAAGAGCGAGATTTTTTAGGCCCAGCGCCTCCACCGTAGCCTTTCCACGGGCAATGGGTCTCGCTGCCAAATCGATTCCTACAAATTCGCTCTCCGGCAGAGTGACGGCCATGGATAACAGGTTGGCTCCAGTGGAGCACCCCAACTCCAGCACCCGGCATCGCTCAACAGGTGCAGGCTTCATGCCGAAATGGCTTGCCACGGTCGCCAGGCGATCGGGATGCGTATAGGCAAATGGAAAAGTCGGGTAGGCAATTTCATCGTAAGGAGTCAACTCGGGTTTTGTCATAAGTCCTTAGTCTTTGCGATGCTACAACCCCCACAGGACAATTTCAAATGGCAAATGGCAAAGAGCAAATGGCAAATGGAAAACCATTCGAGTTTTGCCATTTGAATTGCTCTTATGCGGCCCGGCAGGATCGTGTTGCCGGCAATGAGGCATGATAGGCGATTTCAAATGGCAATTGGGGAACCATTTGAAATTTGCCATTTGCCATTTGCCCTTTGAATTTCTCTTGTGGGGTTTGGCAAGATCGGGCTGTCAACAATTAAGCGTGACAGGACGCCGGCCTCTCCCTCCCTTCCGCGCATGGCCCACCGCCTCAGGCTCTCCAGCGGCCTGCCAACGGACTGAGCGGGTCGGCAATAGCCTGGAATCGCAGCAGCCGAACCGTCGGCTGATCTTTCAATGAGGCCAACGGCATGAAACCCTCTTCCACCATTTTTTCCGCTGCCGTCTGCGTCATCAAAACCTCGGCGCAAGGCAGGGTTTGGGACTCGCCTTCCAGCGTGTAGATATAGACGGGCAACCCGCTGATTTCCGAATTCGCACCGGGCCGCAGTTCCCACCCCTGCTCTGCGAAAGACTCCGCCAGCAACAAAGCACAGGCAAAGGCTGGACAGCCCCACAAGTAGCTCTCATGGGTGGTGGGATCGGGCATTTCCTCGAACTGGAACAGCTCAGCAGGTTGGGTGTCCTTCCCATAAGGCAGGCGCAAAAGAAAGCGCGGCAGCGCCAAACCAACAAAGCGGGCCTCCGGCGAGCTCCTCAACGATTGCCATGAGGCGGCCACCTCCCCGGACATCGGAGTCTTCCATCGTCGCGCATCCGGTAGTTCGAGGACCGAGTCGCAACCCAGCAGGCGCGGACCGGCGCCGGCAAAGAATGGGGCGCCGGCCGCGGCAGCAACCTTCCCCATCCGAGCAAGTAGTTCGACATCCTCCAAGCCAGGCCCGAAATTGAAATTCCCAGCCAAAACGGCCCACGGTTCTGCCCCGGGCGTACCCACAGTTTTCTCCACGAGCAATCGGTAGATTCCCGCCGAGCTTAAATCGCGGAAAGCCGATAGGTCTCGGGCAAGTTCTTCCTTCGAGACATCGATCAGAAATAACTTGAGCTGAGAATCCGTTTCGATATTTCGCACCAGAAAGAGCACCCCGCGCCACGCAGCTTCGAGGGCTTGGAAATCAGGAACATGCAACAAAGCCGCCATCTGGGCGCTGGTGGCTTTATCTATCAGGGCAACCAGTTCTGCCTGACGCGGATCCGCTTTAGCCACCAAGTGGGGAGCAACAATCTCCTTCACTAGGGTGCTCAATTCGTCGGCACGCTTGGAAGGACCCTCTTCCGCTGCCCTGTCCTCGGTCGCTTCGATCATCTCATCCAAAAGGCTACCCGAAACCACCCGCTCTATATCTGCAGCGGCCACCGCGGCTTGCCTACCCCGCCCCTGATTCCCCTCCCCAGCCGGGGAGGGGAGCGAGGGGTTGGGGGGCGCGACTTGCGCCGAGGGTTGTTTCGCTACCAAGCCCAGTTCCGAAGCCGTCTTGGCAAAAGTCGCCGGGTCGTTGAGCGCTTGTCGCGTCTCCCGCAACTTCTGGAATATCTGAATCTGCTCAAAGAGCCTGTCAGGATGAAAATCGTCCAGATCGCCAAACTTCAGCGAAATGCGGAAGGCATCCACTCCCCCAGGAACCAGTTCCAGCCCAGGCGCAGTTCTTGCCAACACCGAGTCAAAATTGTCACGATCGATCATCTGGGGACGCCGGCTCGCAAGGGCATCCCCAATTTCACTCAAACCGCGATTCGCGCGGCCGCTGAAGTCTCCCAGAATAGCGATTCGGAAAGGGGTCTCGGACTTCGGTGTGACCTGCGCCTGCTCGCCACTTGCGGTCACATCAAGATGAATTTCACCAAATGAATGGCGGATTGGCATCGGCTCCTCCTGCTTGTGGAAGTAATGGGTGGCCCGAACCTGGCGGACTTGCCCCCCGAGGAGATTGTACGCCAATTGTTGCGCACAACCCAAATCTAGCTCCACGGAAACGAAGTCACAGTAGGGGCGAGGCGGCCATAGCGAAGGCTCCCTCGGCACGCGCAGGCCACTGGCAGTCTAAGAAGTGGTGGCGAGTTCAAATTGGAGGACCATCAGTTGATCGGACCGGGGGGGCAGGTCGGGTAAGCGCAGCCGTCGTTGTCAATGCGACAATACCTGCTCGAAGAACGCCAGGGCGCGAGGGTCTCGCGACTGGCCGAGCCAGAACATAGCCTGCTTGCGCACCACGGCATTGCCATTAGTCCGTGCGACCTGGATGAGCAAAGGGACGCCCTCATCCTTGGGAAGTTGGCTGAGGGCGAAGACAGCGCGTTTCTTGACCTCGGTCTCCGGGTCGTTCTCGATGGCCGCGGAGATGGCAGCGGCAGCTCTCTTCCCGGCCTTTTGCGCCAGCCAAAAAAGCGCTTGGCCTCGCACGTGGGCGCTGGGGTCGCGGTGGGCTGCGCCGATGATCGCCTCCACAGCCTCAGGCTCTTTACTGACGTAGAGCGCAAATACGGCCTTGTCGCGGAAGCGCTCGCTCTGATCGTCCTGCAACAGGCGATTGAGCACTTCGTAGCCCTGGCGGCCGCGCGCCACCCCCAGCCAGAAAGCGGCCTGCTCGCGCAAGGGTTCTGGCTGGCCGGCCGCGACGAAGCCTTCGAGCGCACGCTGGGCGGAGGCATCGGCATGGAAGGCGATAGCCGTCAATGCCGAATGGCTGAGGCCGCTGTCTTCGCCCGGCTCCTCGCCCTCTTCCTCAGCTTCGCCGCGCACTCCGCCGGCCTTCACGAGGGAGCTGAGCCACGCGACACTGTCGGCCGAACGTACCTCTGTCAGCCAGATAAAGGGCAGCCCCCCGGCATCAAGCTCGCATTCCGGGGAGAAGATGCGGATCTTCAGGACCTTTCCTCCCACGATGCGATAAAGCACCAGAAAATAGGGCGAATATTCCAGCTTGACACGCGCTGCGTCGCCAGAATCGACGCTGTGGCCGCCCTTCTCTCCTTGGTCGTCCTCCAGCCGGCATCGGCCGCACCCCTCTTCTGAGAACTCACCGATGGACCCGCTGCAGCACATCGTGTGGTCACCCGGAACGATGGGCACCGCGTAGCCGATCCAAGCAGGGCCGGCTTCATTGGATTCGATCGAGTGGAACGCACTCGCAAGCCCCGCAGCCGCAGATAGCGTGTGCATCCTGGCGTTTATCGCGCGCGGCTCCTGGGCCGCAGCGGCCAGGCAATAGACAGTACCTAGCAAACAGCAAGCAAGGAAGGCGCACCAACCATTGCCGTTTGTAAATGAAAAACGCTTTGCCACGCTCATGTTGTGTCCCCCGAGTCGAGGAGTCGAGAAGTCGAGAAGTCGAGGAGTTGAAGAGTTAAGCAGTCCAAGAGCCAGGGAGTTGAGGAGTTAATTTCAAGTTCTGCTTCTCAGGTTCTCGACTCCCCAACTTCTTGACTCCTCAACTTCTCGACTCCTCGACTTCTCGACTTTACTTATTCAGCAGCTCCATCATGAAGTCGGTCGATTCCTTGCTATGCATCAGTGACAGCTTCTGCACCGCGTCTTTCTTTAGCGACATATCTTTCTCCTGCCGGGCAATCTGGATCAGCGACGTGGCATTGCCCTGGAGGAAGTAGGCTTGGATTACGGCGCGTTTGACCTCAGGGTCCTTGTCGCTGCCGTAAATGGAGGCCAGGGCCGCGGCAGTCTTCTCTTTGCCCATCAGGCCGAGGTTGCGGACCGCCTGCCGGCGCAGCTCCGAATCTCTTTCAACGCGCCCAACCTCCAGCGTATGCTCGACATCGCCCGCCACGAACATCGCTTGCAAGATGTGCTTTTTGACCTCGATGGAGGTCTCGTTCTGGTAGAGCTGATAGAGTCCGTCACGTGCGCCCATCACGCCGAGTTGCTTCACCGCTTCACCGCGCAGCTCGGGTGACTGCTCGCTTTTCGCCGCTTCCAGCAGGCGCTCCCTCTCGCCGCTCACCATAAAGCTCTGCAAGATGGCGCGCTTCACATCCGTATCATGGGATGATTTGTAAATCTGTTCCAGCATGGCACGGCTCTCCTTGCCGCCGAAAAGGCCCAGGTCCCGGATCGCTTTCATTTGGAGGTCGGGGTTCCGATTGCCGCTTGCGATCCGGCCCACGATCTCGCGCGCCTTGGGCGAGCCACTCTGGCTGAGCACGAACAGGGCTCGTTCCTTGAGCTTGGGCGACTGGGCACCGTTGAGAAACTTCTCGAGCATCGGCAGGGCCTGCTCGGGGTCGGTGCCAAGCAAGCTGTTGATGGCCATCAGCTTCAAGTCTTCATTGCCCTCGGCCTCCGGCGATACACTCTGTCCGGACGACTGGCGCACCTCAACTTCGAGAGCCTTGGCATCATCCAGCCAGCGGCCCTTCGGATAAGTGCGGCGGAGCGCTTCGAGGGTTTCGAGAGCGTCGGGGCGTTGGCCGAGCCTGTTCTGGGCATAGGCCTTCCAGTAAAGTGCTCCCTCAGCGTGTGTGCCGTGCCCGTCGATGATTTGGTTAAACTTCTCGATCGCCTTTTGCAGTTTACCCTCGTCGATCGCCTCCGTGCCCTCGTCGTAGAGCTCGCGCTCGCGATCGATCTTCTCCTGGGCACGCTCACGCGCTTCTTGCTCCCGTTCCCGGGCTTCTTGCTCCCGTTCTCGCGCTTCCTGCTCCCTTTCCTGCGCTTCTTGATCGCGGATCTGCGCTTCTTGCTCGCGGTCGCCTTTCTCCGCTTCCGGCTCTCCTTTTCCGTCCGCGTCCTGAACATAGGACGGCTCTAGGTCCGGAGAAGCAGGAGTGAGAGGGGATGAGGCCTGGGGCGCGTTCTGAATCGCAAACGGACTAGTGCCGGCCGACGACTCCCTCACCCGGCCCGCCCCGGCTGAAGAAAATGCCATCGCTGAAATCGCGGTGCCGGTGCTGATCGTCCATATCAAGATGTTTCTGCAAACCCTAGTCATCTTTCCCTCCCGGTATCGGTGTCGTTCGGAATTGCATATCCCCCTGAAGCACCGGTCATTCCCGCGAAAGCGGGAATCTAAAGTTCTCACGATCGTGTTGCCGTATTACTAGTCCTCTGCCCCTTGAGGGAGAGGGTGGCCCGCGATCCCGCGCATGCGGGACGCGGGCCGGGTGAGGGGGTCGCGAGCTCAGGACAATGACCACGCTTGCCACGCAGCCTTCCCGACCTAAGAACCTCTCCGCGACAGGTCTTCAATCGCTTTCCTTTCCCTCTCCTGCACTTGAGAATCAACCACCCGAACCTTAAAGAGAATCCCTTGAGCTTCGACTCGGCGACGGAGATCCTCAAATTCCGGCGACGATAGCTTAGAAGGGCTATGGGCGATCTCAATCAGCGTGCGCTCGAGTTCGTCGAGCAGGTTCGCCACGCCCGTCTCGCCCGCGCGTTCCGCGGTGAGGCGGTAGAGGCGGTTGGCGGGCACAAGGTCTTCAGCGCGTTGCCGCTCGGCGGAGATGTCTACCATTCCCTGGGATTTGCTGTTGACCAACTCCACCAGCACCATCTGCGAGCGCTCCAGATGGTCACCCACCGCCACTAGCAGGATGCGCTCCCGCGATTCGCCCGAAACCGGCTGGACCTGAGCCTCACGCTGCGGTTGAGGTCGGCCCGGCCAGAAGCGTCCTGCCAGAAAGGCTCCCACCACCAGGACCGCGACCCCCACCACAGCCCCGACGGGAGCTAAGAACCGGGGCGCCCGGAAGCCGCCCAAGAAGCGCTGCCAGAGCGATTCCTGGAGAGCCGTTTGGAGGCGCGGAGCAAGACGCCGCCAGACCTCATCCTCGAAGTCTTCGCCGCGCGCCGGCGCCTCGTCCACATCCGTAGCGGCGAGAACCGCTTGCAGCTTTTGGTAGCGGGTGCGGCAGGGCTCGCAGACCGCCATGTGTTCCGTGACCACGGAACGCGGCGGTCCTCCTGCCTCGGCATAGTGGTAGAGGATCAATTCTTCTTCGCTGGGGTGGTTAACCTTCGTCACATCTTTCATCGGAACGACCTTTGTGTCCTGGGGGACGGCAATCCGTCGCCCTGCAATTTGTCGGGCTCGCCGTGCCCTCTCAAAGTGTCCCTACGCGGCCTCTTTCTTCCCCCGCCACCAGGAGCGGCGCCAACTCCTTGCGCAGCGCCTGGACGGCCCGGTAGATACTGTTCTTAGTGGCGCTCGCCTTGAGACCCAACATGTTTCCGATTTCTTCAATCGACATCCCTTCGTAGTGGCGCAGCACAAACGCTGTCCGGACCTTGGGGCTCATGCCGGCGAGCACGCTCTCTACTTTGTGCCTCAATTCGCCGCTCAAGAGCAGGCGGTCCGGCGCAGGTTCGGGCGCGGGCAGTTGAAAGAGCGTCGGCGCGCTGCCTTCGGACTCCGGCATATGTTGCTCCGTCTGCTCGTGCCGGCCCAGCCTGCGCATCAGGTCCAGGGCTGCGTTCACGGCGATGCGGAAGATCCAGGTGCTGAAGCTGGAGCGCGATTCGAATTGCTTCAGTCGCCGGTAAGCGCGCAGGAAGGTTTCCTGAACTACATCCTCAGCATCGTGCTCGTTCCGCGTCATGCGATACGCCAAGCGGAAGACCTTACGGCTGTAGCGATCAACGAGGACACGAAAAGCGTCTGTCTCCCCTGCGCATACGCGCGCTACAGCCGCTGCGTCGCTTTCCTCCATTCGTACCTTTAGACCCGAATTCTCGGCCACGGTTAGTCCCGCTTGCTGAAAAATGTGTGTGCAAAGTCAAGGAGTCAAGGAGTCGAGGAGTCGAATTTGAAATCAACTCCTCAATTCCTTGGCTCTTCGATTCCTCAACCCCGCGACTCCCAGACCATTCGGCTCTTTGACTCCTCGGCCTCTCGACTCCTCAACTTCTCGACTCCTCGACTTCTCGACTCCTCGACTTCTCGACTCCTGGACTCCTCGACTTTCTCTTCCACGTTCGTGCTTGCATCTCTAGGCACAGTCGGGTACTCTCAGGGACTACCTTTTTCCCGAGGAGGCCCAACCAAACCCATGAAGACTCGACTCCGAATCTATAGTCTACCCGTCGCAGCACTGGCAGCGACTACCATTTTGCTCTTCGCCAACAATCTCATCGGCGCGAAGAAACCCAAAGTGACTCCGCCCCCCGAGGTTGCGGCGCCCACCGTTCCGAAGCCGGAGATCCCAGACCTCGAGTTCATCACGCGCTTGAGGGATGAGGAATTCGTTCGCGGCGAGGTGATGGATATTATGAGCCACCTCACGGACGACATCGGGCCCCGCCTGACGGGTTCGCCCAACATGAAAAAGGCGAACGAGTGGACGCGCGATCAGTTCACCAAGTGGGGTCTCGTCAATTCACACTTGGAGGCCTGGGGGACTTTCGGCCGCGGTTGGGCGTACCAACGCTGCGAAGTTCGCATGGTCTCGCCCGACATCATGCAATTCCTGGCGCTGCCAGAGGCCTGGACGCCGGGGACGAATGGGCCGATACGGGGTGAGGTTACGCAACTGGTAGCTACCACATCCGCAGACCTCGAGAAATACAAGGGCAAACTGGGGGGCAAGATCGTGCTGATCGGCGATGCGCGCGTCCCCGAACCCAGTGAAAAGCCCCTCTTCCACCGCGACGACGACACTGACTTGGCGAAGACCGCGGAATACCAGATTCCCGCCGGCGGCCCCGGCGGCCCGATGGGTCCCGTTAATCCCGCCATGCGGCAGCAGTTCATGCAGCGCTTCCGGTTTCAGCGGGATTTGGAAAAGTTCCTCAACGATGAGCACGTGGGGGCAGTCCTGGATATCACCCGCCCGCCCGGCGAGGATGGCATCATCTTCGTTCAGTCCGGCGGAAGCTATGAAAAGGGCAAAACCATCACCTTCCCACGCATCACGCTCTCGGTCGAGCATTACGGCCGCATGGCGCGCCTCCTGGCCAAGAAAGTGCCGGTGGAAGTGGAAGTAAACGTGGAAGCGCAGTTTTATGACGATGACGACAAAGCCTACGACACCCTTGCCGAAATTCCGGGCGCCGATCCCAAGCTCAAAGATCAACTGGTGATGCTCGGCGGGCATATGGATTCGTGGCACGCCGGCGAAGGCGCCACCGATAACGGCGCGGGGGTGGCGGTGGCAATGGAGGCCGTGCGTCTGCTGAAGAAACTCGGCGTCCAGCCGCGCCGCACCATTCGAGTGGCACTGTGGTCGGGTGAAGAAGAAGGAATCCTGGGCTCACGGGGCTACGTGAAGAATCACTTCGGAGGGCGGCCGGAACCCCCTGCTCCCAGGGACGAGAACGAGCCACAGTTCATGCGCCGGCCCGCCGGCCCCTAAGAGTTGAAGCCGGAACAGAAGCTGGTCTCAGTCTACTTCAACCTGGACAACGGCACGGGCAGGGTCCGTGGCGTGTACCTTCAAGGCAATGCGCAGGTCGCCCCCATCTTTCAGAAATGGATGGAACCGTTCCGCGACCTTGGCATGACTACGCTGACCATGCGCAACACCGGAGGCACGGACCATCTCTCCTTCGACGCAGTGGGCATCCCGGCGTTCCAGTTCATCCAGGATCCTATGGACTACGGCACTCTCACCCATCACTCGAACCTGGACGTCTACGAGCACATCCGCCCTGAAGATATGAAGCAAGCGGCGGTGATTATGGCCTGTTTTGTTTACGACGCCGCCATGCTCGACGAGATGATTCCGCGAAAACCGATTCGGCCCGAAGAATTCCAGCCGCCCGCGCCACCGGGAGGCGGAGCGGAAAGGAGAGCTGAGCCGACGCCTGCCAATCCTATGAACCCTGCAACGCCGCCGAGCGGCGGGCAGCAGCCTCCGAAGCCATAGAACAAGGCTCTCTACAAATCTCGGAAAACCAGGGTGGCGCATACGTCCCGCCGTTCTTTGGCGGGATGTATGCACCCTCTCGATAGGGGCGCAGACATGCCAAACTACGGTGACCTGCGCCACCCCCCGAAGCCATAGAACAAGGCTCTCTACAGATTTCGGGGTCGAAGTGTGCGGATGCCCAGACTCTGATCGACCGTGATGTACCGGAAGTACGGATTCTGAGCATCCATTTGGCTGGGTGGACCACAGGCCGCGGTCTGAAGGACGAGTGGATCCCACCAGCAATTCGGCTTGCCTTGGTGCTGCTCAACCCGGGCGCTAAAATCCCCATAATAGACGAGAGGCTTCCAACCCTGCGCACTCGGCGCCCCGTCGGGTCGCCGCAGTTGAAAGTCGATGTTCCAGTGGACGTGTCCGGAAAGGACGATATCAACGCCGGGTCCTGAAGGAGCCTCCAGGGCTGATTCTCGGAATCCCAGACAAAGGTAAAAGAACTCGCTGACGTAGTGGTTTACGGTTCCGTAATGGACGTCGAAGCCACCAGGCCATCCTCGTCGCAGCAGGATAGGGCTTCTCTGAGAGCGCAGTTGTTCGTCAGCCCTCCCCCTGTCTTTAGGCGACAAGTTTGCCGGCGGGGCGTGCAACCCAACGATAATGCGGCACCGCCGGTCGGTTTCAGGGAGTTGTTGATGCGTCCGCTGGATGCAGGCCAGCACCGCTTCCAGCCAGGCGATCTGGCTGTAAGGGTAATACTCATTGGGCGGGTAGAACGCCATGGACTCCGGCGACCCGCCCAGGATATTATCGCGGATTTTCAGATGCCGCAGCTTCTTCCCGCCGTTGTCCCAGAAGCTCTGCGCAGTCAGCGCATCGTGGCTCGTGTCGAAAATCAAGAAATAGCAGTTCTCCACGCGGAAGGCATAGTTGAAGTAAGGATTGATCCCAAGAAAGTAGTCGTAAAGCGCCCCCACGTCGCTTTCAATACTAATGAGGTCGGTGATCCTTTCGCGCAACATGTCGCGAACCAAACTCTCGATGAGAAACCGCAGCAACTCCACGACGAGTAAAAGGACGATGACCAGTGCGACGACCACCCGCAGCGCGTGAGGGGTAAAACCATTCGGGAAAAGGTATTGGAGGATGCTTTTAGCCCATTGCGGCCGAACTGCTCCAACCACGCTTCCGGCCACGGCCAGCGAACCACTAACGACCTTGAGGAGAAACCGTCGCAGGTCTTCGCCGGCCAGAGCCCAAGCACGAGTCGAGACCCGGTGCCAGCCGATCTGCGTCCATCTCAGGACCGAGCCCACTGCAACGCCCCACCAACTCCGCACCAGCAGGGGCGACCCCTCTGAAACCAATTTGGAATCGACCTCGGAGATTTTCGCGCCCGCGCTTTCATCGCTGTCGGAGTAGAGGTAGTCGAATTTCTCCAGATCTTTCTCCCCGACGTTGAATATCGTCGCGCATACCTCTGGTGGATAAGGGTAAGTCCTCCAGTCATGGTTTCCCGTGGTGGTGAACATTGGCGCGCGCAGGCCTGGATTCCGGCGGCTGCTTTCGTCGCCTGCGCCGGTGATAATCTCCTCGAAGATTTGCCAGTTGTTGTCGCCGGGCTCCCCCTTGCCGAAGCCCAGGTTGACAAAGTCAATCAAGTCGCCCAGGGCCAGCACAAAGTCGAGCTCACCCGCGTCGGCAAGGTCATTCGCATGGCGGATGAATTCTCGAAGCCGATCGTTGAAATTAAAGACGGTGAACGGCGGGTTCCCGAGTTTCGGAACCACTGTGGAGTTGACCTCCTGGGCCAGCAAGTCGTTCCGCTCCGCAACATGGAGATCCGTCAGGTGAATGAAACGCACTGCCGGCGAGGAAGGCCGGAGGCAGAGCGCGTGCACCACCCGATGAAGCGCATGATCCCCCTTGTACAAAACCAAGTCGTAAAGTGTTGGCCGCGCCGACCCTTGTACTGAACGCATATACCTGTCGTCGAGCTTATCCTTGGGACGGATTCGGCAACGCCAGAATTGAGCCTTCCCTTTGAAGATGGAGGAACGCAGCGCGGTGCTGATCAAGAAGCGGCTCTCGGAGACCTCGTTAAAGCTCCGAGGAAGGTCATCGCAATCGAGCTCAGCTTGGTCGTAAAGCACGAGAGTGAATTCACGACCTTCATTGTCATAGGAAGGCACCGCCTGAACATGAAAGCCAGTCCAGTCATTCTCACCTTGGCGGCCTGCCAGAACCATATCCGTGCCGGAACTCTTGAAAGTGTCAGCGGAAACGAGCTGTGGACAGCCCAGGTTTGGACTCAGGATGCGTGGCAGTCTATCGTCTGTCAAATGTGCCTCCTTCCCCCCTTCGCGTCCTAGACATCATAAGGATCAAGTCCGATAGCCAGCCTCCTGCGCTGCCAGTCCTCATCCATAAGAAGGAAATATCCGAACAGGCGATACTTATAGGCAGAAGGATCTTCTTTGGGGTCGAATTTCTTCAGAAGTTCAGTCGCATAGATCAGTTGCCCCAAGTACAACCCCTCGGCGATTTGCACCAGCTCGTCGATACAGTAGTTGTCCGGCGGTAAGGTGCGGAGTGCCGGCCATCGGTAGTTAAACAAGAAGTCCTTCTTGCCCTTATTCTCTTCGTTGATCGAGACTCCCTTCCGAGCGATGAAGAAATAGCTCTTGCAGTCATACCCGAATCTTGCCGATTCGTCAGCCGGGACGTCTTCCATCCATAGCCCCGCCAATCTCATCAACTGCCGGATAAACTTTTGCTTTGCCGTCTTGAAAGACAGCGTGTTGGTTCCCCAGAAAGTGGGCACGGACCCTTGTTCAAAGCCGCCCGTCATTTCTTTCAGGCGATTGATGTCGATGGGATCAAAGGTCTTTCCGGTCCAGGGGGTAAAGAACCGGCCCAACTGCCAGCTTACGTCGAGTGTGTTGACGTTGAAGAACTTGTAGAAGCCCTCGGCGTGAAAAGAGATTAGAGCTCCGCGCAGATATCCTCTCACTTCATCCGGGCCGATGCCGCGGTTAAAAAGCTCGTGCAGCCTGAGGAAATATGGTGAACGGTTGTCGAAGCTCTTCATGAGTTGGTCCGAATAGAACTTAAGAAGATCGAGGATCGTTTCCGTTCCTTTCATATCTTCCCGGATTTGCGCCAGCACGCTGTCGTCACAGTTTCCATCCACGGGGTCAGCGAAAGTAAAAGTGGAAAACTTCGATGGGGCAACGCTAATGACGGGTGACGGCGAGGCCGGCTGGGCCGCCGGTTTCCCAGCTTCGGGTGGCGCAGTGATGAGCCCGGGCTTGATATTGCTAAAGACTCGCCGGGTCTCAGCGGCCCAACTATCGTCCATGAGCAAGAAATACCCAAAGTGCCGGTAGTCGTATTCTTGGCTGGGCAGATTGGGGTCGAATCGGCTGAGCACGTTCTTGGTTGCGAACAAAAGCTGCCCAAGGTAGACGCCGTCGGTGATCTGAACCAGCTCGTCGATCAGGTAGCTAATAGGAGGAAAGTTCCCCAGGTCGTGCCAGCGATAGTTGAGTTGGAAAACCTCTCGCTCTGTCCCGGCATAAACAGACTCAGCGCGCCGCGCGATAAAAAGCCCTCCATTCTTGTCGTAGCCGTAGAGGCTTTTCTCCCCTTGGGGAGCATCCTTGAGATGCATCCAGAAGGTAACCACGGAGAAGCTCAGCTTGTTCATAACGGAGTCTTCCAGTTTCTCAAAATGATTTATGCCCAGATAGGTGGGAATCGCGCTGCGCTCGAAACCTTCGGTGTAGTTTCGAATGAGGTCCGAAGCTACAGGGGTAAAAGTCTTTCCCACCCAGGGCGCTACCGGGCCCACAGCGGTGCCCCAGAGCAACCCAATGAAATTCCCGTAGCGGGCAAGCGGCTCCTGTTCATCGCCGGTGCGCAGGCCGAGCGCCTCGCCGTCATGATGGCCCACGACCCGCGTGGGGGTGATTCCCGCGTCAAAGAGCCGGGCCAGCTTTTGGTAAGGGCGAGCGTTGTTGTCCAGCCGGCCCCGCAATTCATCGATATAAGACTTCATGGCCTCGAGGACCGAACTGTTCTGAACATCCCGTGCAATCTCATCCAGCAGGGGATCTTGGCCCAGTTTGCCTTCCAGGCACGTCAGCGTCTTGAATTTGTCTTCGCTCGACACGATTCGACCTCCGTGGAAAAATTTCCTCTCTTGCCTCAACGCACATGCATTTCGCTATGATGCATACCCAGGTGCATTCCGTAAATGTGTTTCAGGTCGCGCACATAGGGGCGGCGATAGACCTGCGGCCCAAATCGGGGTAACTGAGTCGAATAAACCTTCTTAAAGGTCTGGCGGTCGTAGACCGTAAGGACGTTGTAGCCACGGTTTCCGGTAACCAGGTATTTGCCGTCGGGCGAGACGCGGGCGGCGTAAATCCCGTCCATGATGCGCCATCCAGTCACCAACAAAGTTTGCAAGATCAAATGGGTGTTGATGAGAGTGGGTCGGCGGGCGAAGGCGCCCACCAAATTGTAAATCTTCTGCCGCCACATCATGGCGCGCTTCCAGAGGTCGGGCTTGCAATCGAGAACCCGCGGCTCCTTGAACTCACCTTCCTCGAGATTGAGCTCGACCACCGTGTGACTGCCCCCCGAGGCGAGGTAGAGCTTGTCATCGTAAACGCCAATGTCCGCGTTCAAGTGGATGGGAAACTCCGCGCCGCTGCTCCAGCTTCGCCGCACCTTCTTCTTTTCCAGATCGATCTCAAACACGTATTCCCTGCGGAAGGCTGGGGACCAATCCACGTAGTCTTCACCCTCCGTGGCCATGGAGTAGGTGGCGGCATATCCGATTGGCTTTGCGGGATCGACGCACACGTGCCAACAAGTATCGGGGAGCCTGATGACTGTCGATTCTTTGCTTTTGAGGTCGAAGACCCCTACCTGCTTGGCCGCCTGGTCTTCCGGCCCAAGGTCGCCCATTAGGATGTACCGCTTCGTAGCGTCCCAGCGCAGCTCGTGGGCATTGAAGAGCTTGTGCGGGCCCAGGAGCTGAGGGCGGGAAAGATCGTTGATGTCGAAGAGGTAAAGATTATCGCCCACTGCCCCAATAAAGTGTTGATTGTCCTCGTACCACAAATGATGCGTATTGGCGCGCAGGCGGTAATCTACCGTCTCGATTTCCATCGTGGACTGCCGCTCGAGTTCGCGCAAATTCTGCAAATCCACGAGCACCAGTTGCTGGCTGAAGTTCCCCAGCAGCCCCAGCTTGCCATCCGCAGACACCGAGATGTTGTGGCCCGCGCTGACGCCGTCGTAGTACTCAATGGAGATTTGCTTCGAAGGCCAATCAAACCTCAAAAGCCCTGCGTGGCCGATGAGCCCGTCCAAGTGCGGGCCATCTAGCCCGATGTAGTAACTGAATGGCTGGTCCATTTCTCCTCCTTAGTAGTCGCCAGGAAATAATCATTACCTTGCTAATTGATTAGTGGTCTTTCGGGGTGTGCGCGTCTCCGCTCTCCATCTCCCGTCCATGTACCATCCAAAAAGCGACCCTCTCCGCCAAAGCGCTGATGGTTAGAGAGGGATTAACCGCTAACGCGGTCGGAATGATCGAAGCGTCCGCCACATAGAGATTCGGGTAACCCCAAACTTCCCCGCAGTGATTGACCACGCTGTTGCGCGCGTCTTCTCCCATAAAGCATCCGCCCAGGGGATGGGCCGTAAGCAGCTTCCTCAAAGGCCACTGCCAAAGCAGGCTGGTCACGTATCTACCGTGAAAGCCCCGGCTCAGGACTTTCAGTGCCCGCTCAATTTCCCGGAACAACTGCCGGCTCTTCCGAGGGCTCCAATGGACGTCAATCCATCCCTGCTTAAGCTGCAAGCGACCGTCAGCGGCATCTGTTCCCATCCCCAGATAAGGCAGGAATCTCGTCGTGGCCCCTCCCCGGAAGAGCCTGTCCGCCTCAAAACTGATTCGACCTCGTCCGACACCCAGGGCATCGAGAACATATGTTGTTGCAGCCTCGATGAGGTTCATGATGCGGTTTGAGCTGGGTATGACTCCTTCCAAGAGCCACATGAAAGGCTCCGGAAATCCCAAATCTTCGATCAAAATCCTGTTGTTCTCGGTAGAGAAATCCGCACCGACGGTGATACTTGGCCCTCGACCGGGATCGATCTCACGGTCTGCGTCAAAAGTCCCGGCTAGAAGGAAGTCGCCGTTGCCGGAGAACCGTCTCCCCAGCGCAGGACTGATGTGCGCAAGGGTTCTATGGATGTCGCGCGCGCGGAGCAGAAGTTCGCTGCTTCCCAAGGTCCCCGCGGCGAGGATGACTTTTTTCCCCACCACGGATCCAGGCTCCGATTGCTTGGGATTGCCAGGGTCCAGGCGCTCGAAATTCAGCCTGTAGCTCTTATCGCTTAGAGGCTCTATTTTGTCGACTTGATGGAGAGGGAAGACCTCGGCGCCATTCTTTTCTGCCACGGCAATGTAGTTCAAATCCAAAGTGTTTTTGGCGTGAAGAACGCAGCCCAGCATGCAATCGCCAGAGTAGTCGCAAGCGCCTTGGGGAATTCCGCTGTGTGGATTAGCCCTGCCCTTCCCGGTGTAGACCCCAATCGGGACAAGTTGAGAGGTGCGCGAGGCGGCAGCAGCAGCGGCCTGAAAGGCTTTGGTCCTTTCCGGCAATTCACGCCCTTCAGGCGGCGTCAGGGGCTCAGAATCCAGCATGCCTTCAGCCAGGGCATAGTACAGATCCAGAGTTGGGCGCGTCACTTTAGCGGGCCACGCTGCTGGATTGAAAATCTCCTTCGCGGCTCGGAGATGAACGTTGAAATAGTGGAGGGATCCCCCGCCCACGCCGCAACCCTGAATGACATCAATGCGTTTAAACGTCTTGTATTCTAAGAACCCGAAGCTGGCATTGGCTCGCCAAAAACTCTTCGACACTTCGCCTGGCGACCTCGGAAATTCAGTTTTATCCCACCTCTTTCCGCGTTCGAGAATGCACACCGAACGCCCCGCTTGCGCCAATCGGCATGCCGTAATCGCCCCGCCAAAACCCGAACCGACGACTACGACATCATAGGAGGCTCTCATCGCGAATTCTTCCCGTGGCCCTCTTTGGTTGGACAACCCCCAAGGGCCTCTTCCGGCCTATTGCCCCGAGACTATACTCTACTCCTGGATTAATACCCACAAGATACATGCGGCGTTTCCCTTTGTCAAGCCGAATTCGCAGCACAGCCGAATTCGCGGGCTTTTTGGCGCTGGTGGACAAAATCATAATTTGTTGCTTTTCTGGCACGCTTCTCCCCGTACCCTGGCCTCGAGTTTCGAATCTCGAATTTGGCATTACCGCTCTGCCGCGCTGTAGCAGTAGTTCGCGGGACGTTATCGAGCGGCGAAGATTTTCCTCTCCGTGTTCTCTGTAGCCGAGAAAAGACCAAGCACAGAGATCACTGAGACCCTCTGTGGTCTCTGTGTTAAGGTTCCGGAGGCACAGAGGACACGCAGAAGCTCGTGTTGGTTGCGGCCCACAGCCGCGCTGTACCACAATCTGGCCCGGCCGCCGCCTGCCAATTCGCAGCGTGCTATAATGACTTGCAAATTCGTCGCAGGCGGGGCTGGGAGGCTTCGTCATGTTTGATTACATCAAGATCGAGGGATTCCGGAGCTTCATGAAAGTTGAGCTCGAGATGCCGCGCCTTGCCGTCCTGATTGGCCCGAACGGCGGCGGGAAGTCAAACTTCCTCGACCTCATGTCGCTCATGTCCGAGGCGGCACAGGGCCAACTAGAGAAGGGCATCGGCGCGCGTGGAGGCGCCGACTCTGTCGCGTTTGGATTCTCCTCCTTCGGAAACATCTTCGTCGAGTTTCGTTTCCAATGGGATTCTCTGCCGAACGTGCGCTTCAAGCTCGGGTTTGATGTTGGATTTGTTTCTTCAACGGTTCAGGTTGAGGAGGTCATCGAGCAGCCAACTGCGCAACGAACGAGCCCACTATCGACCGTCAAGCGAGACTATGAGGGATGCGTTTTCCGTCACGGGGACACTGAGGAACGAAAGGCGCTCGAATGGCGCTCCGAACTTGCCATCTTTCAGGTTAAAGACTTTAGCAAATACCCGGCGCCTTATCGACTCTTAAGCGATATCCAGCAGTGGACCCTATATCGTGATATCGATGTGGGGCCGGAGTCACCGGTCCGTCAACCCGAGCTGGTCAGACCCGCCGTCCGGCTCCTGCCAAACGGCGGGAATCTGTCGTCGGTCCTTTACGCAGTGCAACAGGACCACGAGGACGACTGGGACGATATCCTGGGAATCCTCAAGACGGCCTATCCGGATTTCGTGAAGCTCACAGTTCCAGCGGGCGGCGGGGACGGCAAAGTTCACCTGCGCTGGTTCGAACGCCCGCACGAGAAACAAGGACTCACCGCTAACCTTCTTTCGGACGGCACCCTGAAACTCTTGTGCCTCATCGCCATTCTCAAGAGCCCTAATCCCCCGCCCCTGATATGCATCGACGAGCCGGAGTTGGGTCTGCATCCCGACTGGATCAAACTGGTGGCGGAGCTGCTTCAGGATGCGGCCACGCGCACGCAAGTCATCGTTGCCACGCATTCTCCCCAGATTGTGGCAAAGCTTGACCCTGAGCAAGTGATCGTAACCGAGAAAGTGGACGGTGAAACACACCTCACACAATTGAAGACCGCTGACCTTCAAAGCTGGCTGAAGGATTTCAGCCTCGCCGAATTATGGCTCTCCGGTGAAATTGGCGGGCGCCCCTAAAGACACTGGGTGAATACGTGAACAGAATTGTCGTGCGTTGCGAAGGCGAGACAGAGGAGCTGGCCGTTGCCCATTTCGTCAATAGGCAATGGAGGGCGGACGAGTCTGGCTCCGTTAGCCTCGGACACAGAAACCTCGAGGGAAACCTGAATAAGGTCGGCCCTTTTGCTTGCAATTCTCTCGACAAGCCGGATGTTTTCGCGGTCTTTACCCTGGTTGACTTGTATGGAATGAACCGCGTTGTTCACGCGCCGAATGATGAAGTGGATACCAAGGTTGGCCGTGTGCAGAGCTGGCTCCTGGCTCCTGACTTCTGACTCTTGGCTCCTCCCCCCCCCGTCCATCAGACTTGTTGTCCCTTGACAAGGAAAAGTCTATAGGCTACAATTCTAGAATGAAGCCAAGCAGGAGATCGCCTGCGGGCGGAGAGGCTATGCTGCAATGCTACCGCCCGCCCCAACCCGCTTACGAGAATGTGCCGATTGGGACGGGGAGCCCGCAAATCGGCCCAGCTCACCACGGACAAAAAGTTTGACGCCTGAGGCGGATGCAAGGAAGGACTCTTCAAAATTGAACGAACGACCCAGGAATGCCTATGAAAACAAAGGACGGGAGACAAGTAGTTGAGGAGTCGAGGAGTCGAGAGTCGAATGCGATAGCGGCGTCGGACTGTGACTCGGGACGCGGCTCTTGACTCTCGACTTCCCGACTCTCAGAATCGTGGATTTCCACCCACCCGCGTGTATTCTGGCACTCGGGTTGCCTATCGAAATCCGTGGCAACGCAAAGGTCCTCACAGCATATTACAAACAGAAGACTTATGCGCTGGGTTGGAAACCGGCTCTTGGCCCTAGTGTTGCTCCACCTAAACATGGATCGGTACGAATGTCTCTCAGGCTTTGCTCTGGAAATCGAATGGTGGCTGAAGGCGCGCTGGCTGCGGTTTGCCGTTTCTTTGCCGGCTATCCCATAACCCCCGCCTCGGAAATCTACGAAGTGATGATGCGGGAACTCGTGGCGCAGGGGGGCTTGGCACTCTCCGCGCCGGACGAAATATCCTCATTGTGTTACTGCGTCGGAGCGAGCCTTCGCGGCCTCAAAGCCATGACGGCGACTTCCGGCCCCGGTTGGGCCTTAATGTCGGAAACCGTCCAGTATGCGCTCATGACCGAAACGCCGGTAGTGATCGCGCTGGTCCAGAGGCTTGGGCCCAGCACGGGAGGGGCGACCCAGGGTGCGCAGGGAGATGTTTTCCTCGCTGAGTTTTCAACCTCGGGGGGCTACACTGTACCGGTTTTCGCCCCGAGCAACGCCGCCGAGTGCTACGAACTGGCTCAGCATGCCTTCAATTGGTCCGAACGCCTGCGTACGCCTGTCGTGCTGCTTTCCGACAAGGAAGTGGGCATGACAACCGAGGTGGTAGAGGAAGGCGCTTTGGCCAAGCTGGCAACTGTCGAGCGGAGTCGGATCGGCGAAAAGGCCCCCTTCGCCGCTTACGACATCGAGAGACCTGAGGAAGTGCCGGGCTTTGCTCCGGTCGGTGGGGGAGTCAAGGTCACGGTGACGGGATCGGCCCATGATCGCCGCGGCCGACTAAGGAAGGTCGCGCCCGAAGTCATCGAAATGCTTCTTCATTTGCAGCGCAAGATCGAAGCGCACGCTACCGAAATGGCTCTGGTCCGCGCCGACCTGGATCCCGAGGCTTCTTCCCTGCTGATTAGCTATGGAATCACGGCACGCGCCGCTCGTGAGGGGGTCAGCGTTCTGCGCAAAGAGGGTTCTCCCCTCTCCTTCTTGCAGATTCAAACCCTCTTTCCTGTGCCCACTGAAGCGCTCAACTGGGCGTCGGCAGGGATACACACTGTCTTTGTCGCCGAGGAAAACCTTAGCGGGCAGTACCGCACAATTCTGGCGCCTTTCCTGGCGGGCAATCGCCTTTTGGGAATCAACAAAACGGGCAGCATGATCACCCCGGGTGAGATTGCCCGCGCCATTCGGAGGGCGGGCGGCACAATCCCGCGAGGGGACTGGCCTAGTGATCGGACGCCGATAGCGGCGGTTCGCCCTTCGACTTCGCCCACGGTTCGACCTTGCTCACCGTCCCCGAGCGCAGTCGAGGGGAGGGCCGTGAGCGACAGCCGAAGCGGCGAACCACCCCTGCAAAGGAAGGCAGAAGTGTGATGGAGGGCTCCACCTACCTCGCCAGCGATGCGAAGCTTCCCTACTGCCGAGGATGCGGCCATGCGTTGGTGGTCCGCCAACTGAGCCGCGCGCTGGAAGGACTCGGCCTCCCACCCCGCTCCGTGGTGCTGACCACCGACATCGGCTGCGTGGGTTTGGCGGACTCGCTCTTCCCTTACCTGCATACCGTCCACACTACACACGGTCGTTCGACCGCCATGGCCACAGGCATGGCCTTGGCCGAAGCCGTGCTTCCCGCCACCGGCCTGAAGCCCATCGTCATGATTGGTGATGGCGGGGCCATGATCGGCTTGCTGCATTTGGTTCATGCGGCGCAGTTGAACGTGGACATCACCGTACTGGTTCATAATAATTTCCTGTTTGGGATGACGGGAGGCCAGCATTCTGCCTTCACGCCTCTTAACTGGATTACGGCCACCACACCGGATGGGAATTCCGTTCCGCCCCTCGACCTTCTCGCTCTACTGCGCACGGCGCACGCGGGGTTTCTGGCGCGCCAGTTTGCCACGGACAACAACCTCGATGAGGTGATCGCCGAAGCGATCGCTTTTCCCGGTTTCTCGCTGGTCGAGATTCTAGAAGTTTGCACGGGGTACGGCACAGCGAGGAACAAGCTGACAGGAAAGGCGCTGCGCGAAGTCGTCGATCGCCAGGGATACCGCATGGGGCAAGCCGAAACGGAGCGCGAGCGGCCTACCTTCAGCGCGCTTCACCGCCAAGACGTGGAGTCCTGTCCGCCGCGAAAACCCACTCCGGAGGCGCCAACGCTGTCGGCCAAAGGCGACCTCGCCAACTCACTGCACACGGTAGGCGATTCAAGATTCCAGATTCAAGATTCCGAGAAGCTACACATCGTAATTGCGGGCACGGCGGGCGAAAGAGTGCAATCCTCAGCGGCTCTCTTGTGCCGGGCCGCTTTGTCCGTAGGGCTCTACAGCACGCAAAAGAATGATAATCCAGTGACGCAGGGTTCCGGATTCTCACTCTCGGAGATTTGCTTGAGCCCACGGCCTATCGAGTACACCGGAGTAGAAAGTGTTGATGTCGTCATTGCAGTGAGTCAGGACGGGTGGAATGAGCTCGAGGCCAACGGGACGTTGGCCCAATTGACGCCAAAAACGCTTCTGCTCCTCGATGCCGAACTCGAGTTTTCTACTCCCACGGGCCGCCCGCTCCGGCAACCCTTCCGGCGTGAGGCGACGCCAAAGCGCGCTGCGCTGGCGGCGATTGCTTTCTGGCTGGGTATGGAACCCGTTGTCCCCAGCGCGGCTTGGGAAGCCGCGTTGGCCCAACTTCCGGTCGAGCGCCGCGAGGATGTTGCCGCGGCATTGCGTATTGGGAAGGCCCTCGCCAGCCAGGGAGGTTTGTGTGCGGCGTAGGTAGGCGCTGGAACTAAGATTGCCATCAATAAAACGTTCTTTTCAGAACTGAATGGAGCAATGCAATGATTAGAAGCAAGGTAACCATAGACGGTAACGAAGCTGCGGCCTACGTGGCCTTCCGGGTGAACGAGGTCATTGCCATCTACCCTATCACACCCTCTTCCCCTATGGGCGAGTGGGCGGACCAATGGTCGGCGGAGAATAAGCCAAATCTCTGGGGCACCATCCCTCGTGTGGTCGAGATGCAAAGTGAGGGCGGAGCCGCCGGCGCTCTCCATGGAGCGCTGCAAGCCGGGTCGCTGGCCACCACCTTCACGGCGTCGCAAGGCCTGCTCTTGATGATCCCCAACATGTTCAAAATCGCTGGGGAACTCACTCCCACTGTCTTCCATGTCTCGGCCAGAACTCTGGCCACGCACGCCCTCTCCATCTTCGGCGACCAAAGCGACGTGATGGCGACCCGCCAGACGGGTTTCGCGCTTATCGCCTCGAACTCGGTGCAGGAAGTGATGGATTTCGCGCTCCTCGCGCAGGCCGCCACCCTGCGGGCGCGCGTGCCTTTCCTGCATTTCTTCGACGGCTTTCGCACCTCGCACGAAGTCGACAAGGTGGAAGAATTAACCAACGAAGATATGCTGGCTATGATTGACGAAGACCTAGTCCAGGCGCACCGCAAGCGCGCCTTGTCGCCGGATCACCCCTTCATCCGCGGCACCGCCCAGAACCCCGACGTTTTCTTCCAGGCACGCGAGACAGTCAATCCCTTCTACCAAGCCTGCCCCGCCATCGTCCAGGAAGAGATGGACAAGTTCGCGCGCCTCGTGGGGCGGTCCTATCACCTCTTCGATTACGTAGGCGCGCCGGATGCGGACCGGGTTGTCATCCTGATGGGATCGGGCGCCGAAGCCGCTCAGGAGACCGTCGAGCATCTTGTCGCGTGTGGGGAAAAGGTGGGCGTCCTGAAAGTGCGATTATATCGTCCCTTCTCCCTCGAGCACTTCGTCAACTCACTTCCTGCCAGCGTGAAAACCCTCGCCACCCTGGACCGCACTAAGGAACCCGGCAGCCTTGGCGAGCCACTTTACACTGACGTCACGACAGCCGTGAGCGAAGGCATCGCCACTGGCGTGACACCCTTCAAGGCCTATCCGCGGATCATTGGCGGGCGCTACGGGCTCTCTTCCAAGGAGTTCACGCCCGCGATGGTCAAGGCCGTGTTCGACGAGATGCTGAAGGAGACGCCTCGCAACCACTTCACCGTGGGCATCGACGACGACGTCACTCACACCAGCCTCGAATATGACCCCGCTTTTTCGACCGAAGACCCAAAGACGGTCCGCGCGATGTTCTACGGCCTTGGGGCGGATGGTACGGTCGGCGCCAATAAGAACTCCATCAAGATCATTGGCGAGGACACGGACAACTACGCGCAAGGTTACTTCGTCTACGACTCGAAGAAATCCGGAGCTGTTACCATCTCCCACCTGCGCTTCGGCCCCAAGCCCATTCATTCCACTTACCTGATTTCCATGGCCAACTTCGTGGCCTGCCACCAGTTCAGCTTCCTCGAGCGGCTCGATATGCTAAAGGCCGCGCAACCTGGAGCTACGTTCTTGCTGAACAGTCCCTTCGGCCCGGAAGAGGTCTGGGACAACCTGCCCCGGACCACTCAGGATGAAATCATCAAGAAGCAACTCCGCTTCTTCGTGATCGACGCGGTCAAGGTGGCCCGCGAGGCGGGTATGGGCGGGCGGATCAATACGGTGATGCAAACCTGTTTCTTCGCCATCAGCGGCATTCTTCCCCGCGACGAGGCGATTCAGGCCATCAAGCACTCCATCGAGAAGACCTACGGAAAGCGTGGCGAAGCCATTGTGCAAAAGAATTTCGCCGCCGTCGACCACGCGATAAGCCACTTGTACGAGGTCAAGGTCCCGGGTCGCGTTTCCAGCGCCTTTGACCTGCGGCGGCCTGTGCCGGAAGAAGCCCCGGAATTCGTCCAGAGGGTGCTGGCCAAAATCATCTCAGGGGAAGGCGACGACTTGCCGGTAAGCGCCATGCCCATCGATGGCACTTTCCCTAGCGCCACCGCGCAGTGGGAGAAACGGAACATTGCGCTCGAGATTCCAGTCTGGGACGAGGAGATCTGCATCCAATGCGGCAAGTGCATCCTGGTTTGTCCGCATGCCGTGGTTCGCGGCAAGATTTACGATCCCGCGCTTCTGAATGACGCACCGCCGACGTTCAAGTCCGCCGCGGCGCGCTGGAAGGAATTCAAGGAGTTGAAGTACACCCTCCAGGTGGCTCCGGAAGATTGCACCGGCTGCACGCTGTGCGTGCAAGTCTGTCCGGTGAAGAGCAAAAGCGAGGCCAAGCACAAGGCCATCAACATGGCCCCGCAGCCGCCGCTGCGCGAGGCCGAACGCGACAACTGGAACTTCTTCCTGCGCCTGCCGGAAGTCGACCGGCGCACCCTCAGCCTGGGGCAAGTCAAAGACGTGCAGTTGCTGCAACCGTTGTTTGAATTCTCCGGGGCCTGCGCGGGATGTGGCGAGACACCCTACATCAAGTTGATGAGCCAACTCTTCGGCGACCGCGCCCTCATTTGCAACGCCACCGGGTGCTCGTCCATCTACGGCGGCAATCTGCCCACTACCCCCTACGCGCAGAACCAGGAGGGGCGTGGCCCGGCGTGGACGAACTCCTTGTTTGAAGACAACGCCGAGTTCGGCCTGGGGCTGCGATTGGCGCTCGACAAGCAAACCGAATACGCGCGCGAGTTGCTGACCCGGCTCTCCCCAATCCTCGGCGAGGAACTCGTCCATGCCCTTCTGGCCGCCGACCAAACGACGGAGTCGGGCATCCAGGAGCAACGCGAGCGGGTGAAGGCACTCAAGGAGAAACTCGCTGGTGTCAGCACCCCTGAAGGTCGCGACCTCGCCAGCCTGGCGGACGCCCTGGTCAAGAAGAGCGTCTGGATTGTGGGCGGTGACGGCTGGGCCTACGACATCGGCTACGGCGGACTCGATCATGTCCTGGCTTCCGGCCGCAACGTGAACGTCCTGGTGCTCGACACCGAGGTCTACTCGAACACGGGCGGCCAGATGTCCAAGGCCACGCCACGCGGCGCAGTGGCGAAATTCGCGGCGGGCGGAAAACCCCGGCCCAAGAAAGACCTGGGCATGATGGCGATGAGCTATGGCAACGTTTACGTGGCGGCGGTCGCTAAGGGCTCGAGCGATATGCACACGCTCAAGGCCTTCCTCGAAGCCGAGGCCTATGACGGCCCGTCGTTGATCATCGCTTACAGTCATTGCATCGCTCATGGCTACGACTTGGTCTACGGTCTCGACCAGCAGAAGGCCGCGGTCCAGTCGGGTTATTGGCCGCTCTACCGCTACAATCCAGACCTGGCCAGGCTGGGCAAAAACCCCTTCCAGCTTGATTCCAAGCCCCCCGCCTTGCCACTCGAGAAATACATCTATAACGAAACGCGCTACACCATGTTGAGGCTCAGCGAGCCCCAAGAGGCCAAGCTGCTGCTCCAGTTAGCCGAGGAAGACGTTCATAATCGTTGGCGTGTTTATCAGAATATGGCCGCCATGCCGGTGGATGGCGCGGTGAAGGAGACAAAGCAATGATCGACCTTTCCACTTCCTATCATGGGCTCAATTTGAAGAATCCACTGGTCGTATCGGCATCCCCACTCGCCGAAGAGCTCGGTAACCTTCGGCGCATGGAGGATAGCGGGGCGGCGGCAGTTGTGCTGCCCTCGCTTTTCGAGGAACAAATCAATATCGAAAGCTCCGAGCTCAACCTGTTTCTCCAGCAAGGCACGGAAAGCTTCGCCGAATCACTCACCTATTTCCCTGACATGACAGGATACAACCTTGGTCCGGACGGCTATTGCGAGCACGTCCGACGCGCCAAGGCGGCGGTCGGCATCCCCATCATCGCCAGCCTCAACGGCTCGTCCATCGGCGGCTGGATTCAATATGCCAGGAAGATTCAAGATGCCGGCGCGGATGCCCTGGAGTTGAACATCTACTACATACCCACCAGCACCGAGCTGACAGGGACCGAAGTCGAAAAGCTCTATTGCGATCTCGTCTCCGAGGTGAAATCCAGCCTGCACATTCCGGTAGCTGTGAAGATCAGCGCCTACTTCAGCTCGCTCCCCCATATGGCCAAGCGCCTGGATCAGGCCGGCGCCGACGCGCTGGTTCTCTTCAACCGCTTTTACCAGCCTGACTTCGATCTGGAGGACCTCGAGGTGGTGCCCAACCTCCTGCTCAGCACCTCGCACGAACTGCTGCTGCGCTTGAATTGGGTCGCCATCCTGTTCGGGCACGTCAAGGCCGATATGGCCGTCACCGGTGGGGTACATACCGCCGCCGATGTTTTGAAAGCCATGATGGCGGGCGCGCGTGTTGCGGCCATGGCCTCGGCGCTGCTTCGCAACGGCATCGGCCATCTCGCCACAGTCCGCAAGGATATGCTCGCCTGGATGGAAGATCATGAGTACCAGTCCATCCGCCAGATGCAAGGCAGCATGAGCCAGCGCGCCGTGGCCGACCCCTCCGCCTTCCAGCGCGCCAACTACGTCCGCGTCCTAAGCTCCTACTCGATGAAAGGAGTGCCCCTGTAGCAGTCGGCAGTCGGCAGTAGGCAGTCGGCAGTAGGCAGTCGGCAGTAGGCAGTCGGCAGTAGGCAGTCGGCAGTAGGCAGTCGGCAGCAGCCAACGTGGGCCTGCCCTCTCCCAAGGGGAGAGGGTGGCCCGCGACGGCGCTTTCACCAGCCGTCGCGGGCCAGGTGAGGGGTCAGTCGCACGGCGCGGCGCGAGCAGCGCGGACCTGTTTCCTTTACAGGTCCGCGGCGTTCAATGATTTGGCAGGGTCCCGCCGACGTCCGGGCTGACAGATCGGGAGGTCTGTGTGGCCGCAACGTTGAAGTCCCAATCCTCCCCCGAATCCGTGCAGGAATTGAAGCAGCTCGAAGAGCTTGCCAATGCCTGCTATAAGGACCTTCAGCTCCTGCGGGTCCCAAAGAACCTCGCAAGCTGGGGAGCCTTATCGAGGTTCGTCGAGATCCTCGAATCGACCATCAATCGATTCGAGACCGCTCACACACAGCAGTTCGTTGCGACCATTATCAATGTCGGACGCAGCGGATCATTGCTGCTTGAGTGGATTCAGAAGCACGGACGGGGAAGTCTGGCCCCACGAAGCCGGTTTAGATGGAGCGAAACCCTCGGATGTGCCGCTGCCAACGGGTTTGACGTCGCCCACAACTTCGAGACCTTTACAGGCTGCTTCCCGGCATGGCATAGGGACCGCGCTGCTGCCGAAATCGTTGGACCACGAATGATAAGGTTTACTTGGGTAGGCGGTGCTGTCGGACGTCGCGTGAGCGCATTTCAGAAGGGATTCCGTTCTGAATCCGAGCAAAAGGGAACGCCTATTCCGTCCTCGCCTGTACCGGACACGCCCGCTGCGAAGGAACGGCTAGCCAGGGTTCTTGGGACTTGCAGGAGCGAAGGGCGCCTCGGCTTTAGCTACCCTCTACCGTTCGAGTACTATGAGTTCCTAAGGCCGTTCTATGAGCAAAGCCTCGCCTCCGTGTTTCGTAGGGAGGACTCGCTCAGCCTGGGGGCATACACGCTCGGCGCGTTTAGGTCACTCTATTTGGCGCTCCTGACGATTTGTGCAACGCATGAAATTCTGTGTTTTGGGTGGGGAAAACTGCGCTCGGGATACCCGCTAAACTCTGCCGTCATAGTGAAGAAGTTTGGGGAATGGGTCCGCCTGCTTTGTCGGCTCGGCTCTTTGCCTGGCGCCACTGTCGAGGCGATCCTCAATGATCTAACGTTTCCGGTGCAAGGACCTAGAAAACCAAGGGACCTCCTGATTCATCCGTTTGTGCCTCTCGATGCGGGGTCGCGCCTCTTGGGGCTTGTTCCGCATTTTCCGCTTCACAGCAGACCGGATGAGAATATTCTGCGGACCTGCTCGTACGTGAATCACGGCGCCTACGATGCCGCCTCCCAATTGAAAGAACAGGACATGCGGTGCGATCTGACCTCCGCACTACCCGCCCACATTGTCCCGGTCGGCCCGGTCGCATTGCCGGAAGGAAACCCCGATGTTGATTTGGCCTTGGAGGATGAGAGTTCTTCGACCTTGGTCTTGGCAGAGCTCAAGTGGATTCGGAAGCCGCTTTCAGTCTTTGAGCGGTGTGACCGCGACGAGGAATTCCTCAAAGGTGTCGAGCAACTGGCCCGCATCCAAAGGTTCCTGTCCAGCAAGCCAAGTTATTTGGCAGAGCGCGGCAAGGTGTCACGTTCGCTGCTTGAGTACTCTGAGCTGCGATATTTGCTCATCGCGCGTGATCACTTTGTTTGGGTCGACCCCCACAAAGTCTATCCTGTTATCGAATTCGAGACCTTCAAGAGGGCTATTTCCAAGGCAGGCACGCTCCATGAGGCGTTAGCCCAGTTGCTAACCTTCGAGTGGTTGCCTGTCGAGGGCCGTGACTTTAGGGTTGAGTTTCAGGTCGCTCGCGCCGGCGGGGTCACAATCGAATCGGAGATATTTCTTCCCCTCTGAAGGTCTGGCGGCTCATGCGCCCCATCGGCGTATGTCGCAATGTGTGCGCTTTTCGGGACCTCATCTTCGGCTCGATCGCTTTGTGTTCGCAGTCCGGTCCCGAATGATGTGACTGAGCGCTCGAAGAGCGTTGTTTACCGACTTCGGATCGGGAAACAGTTCGGCCACATCGGGGTCAAGGACCACCATGATCGTGTCCTTGGCAAAGCGACTGGCGTACTTGCCGCGAACGCCGCCGGAAAAGTCATATTCCGGTAGCATCTCCTCGGCTTCGCGCCTAGGGCGCGCCTTGTTCATACTCTCTCCTCTCGCGGCGGGTTGCGAGTCTCGCGCCAATCACTCGAATCGTCTCCCCCAAGTCCGAATGCACCACGACCAGCGTTCGACCCCGATCAGACCGCCCGATTGTAACGTACCGATCTTCTTCGGTGGAATGAAGAGGGTCGCTAATGGTGACGGACAAGACGTCTCGAAACACCGAGGTCGCCTCTATGAAGGTCACACCATGTTTTCGCGCATTGGAGCGAGCCTTCTCCGGATCCCAGCGAAGAATCGGTCCTATTCCGATTGGCGTGTCCTCCCCCTCCGGGGGCTGGCACCGACGGTTCGCGCGCGGCAGCCATTCAGCATCACTCGAAACAGCTTGCTCGCCTGACCCATTTCGCCATACGCTCGCGGACTTCTTCTTGACTGAGGAGTTCGCCACGTTCGGCTTGGCGAAGCCCTCTCTCGACTTTGTACAGTAGATAGAGCCGATCCAGTGCCTCTTCAATCCCCGCGCCGTCGGGTAGCTCCTCAATCACCTTCAACATCTGCTGCTTCACTTCCATAGCGACTCTCCATGTTTACTCCTTATGGTAGCATGCCCTCCGAACGTTGCGTGTTTAACGCTGACGATTCAATCGTTGGAACTGACCCCTCACCCGGCCCGCCCCGCACCGGACGGTGCGGGGCTCCGGCTTGAGGAAACGCCGGTGCGGGCCACCCTCTCCCCCTGGGAGTCTGCGTGATAACCCGAGTTTGCGTGTCATTCCGAGGAGCCGCAGGCGACGAGGAATCTCGCACTGCCTTGAAAACCCTCAGAGCGAGATTCCTCGCTCCGCTCGGAATGACAGCTTAGGCAGGGTTATCACACAGACTCCCTGGGAGAGGGCGGACCCAAATATGATGCAGCGCGCGTGGCGGCGACATCGCTTTTTGCGTCGGCACCCCTGACCGTCCCTATTCCCTCTTCCCTGTTCCCCGTTCCCTGTTCCCTGTTCCCCGTTCCCTGTTCCCTGTTCCCTGTTCCCTATTCCCTATTCCCTGTTCCCTGTTCTCTGTTCCCCGTTCCCTATTCCCTCTTCCCCGTTCCCTGTTCCCTGTTCCCTATTCAAGCGTTCATCACCTTCTCGAACGCGGTCTTGAATTTCTCCATGTCCTCGCGCGAGCCGACGGTCACGCGCACGTAGGTTGGCCAGATGGGCCAAACTCGCCCAATGTAGACTTTCTCCTTGGCCATGGCCTCCATGAATTCCTGGCCTGGACGCTTCACATCCACCATGAATTTGTTGGACTGCGAAGGGATGAAGGAATAGTTGTTTCTGGTCATCCAATCGAAGACGTCGTTCCGGATGTCGGCGACAATCTTGCGGCGCTCGGGGACCAAGTTCTTGACTCCCAAACTGACTCTGGCGCCCACCATGGCCGGCACAGGCATTGAGGGTGGACCGTATTCTCTCAGCTTGGTGACAAGGTCGGGCCGGCCAAGGGCTATTCCCGCGCGAAGGCCCGCCATGCCGTAGAGCTTCGAAAAGGTGCGCAGAATGATGACATCCTTATCCGCGCCAACCAGGCCGATGGCAGACGGTTCTCCACTCCAATGGATGTAGGCCTCGTCGATCATAACCACCGCGCCGGCCGGCTTGTTCGCCACAAGCCATTCGATGTCCGACTTGCTGGTGATGGTCCCTGTGGGATTGTTGGGGTTACAAACATAAATGAGTCCGGCGTTCGGCGAGGCGGCAGCCATGGCTTTCACGTCGTGCGAATAGTCCTGGCGCAAGGGAACATGAATGACCGGCGCGCCGACGAAGCTCGCCGCGTGGTCCGGGGCTTCGTAACTTGGATCCGCGATCACCAGCGGCTTGGTCGGAGAGGTATGCGCAAGGACGGCACGATGCAAAGGATCGCTCGAGCCGGGAAAGGCGATGGCGTAAGAAGGCTTCAGGCCCTCCTGCTCAGCCAGCGTGTGAGCCAATTTCCAGCCTTCATCGAACATATAACGCCCACACTTCTGCACCACGTTGAGAATGGCCTCGGCCGCCTCCGGACACGGGCCCATGGGATTCTCGTTGGCGTTCAGTTTTGTCGCATCCGGGGGTACGGGGCCAACGTCGGATAGTTGCGCCAGTGCGGGTTCATTGTAGAAAGGGAGCGCGGCTGCGGCGCCCAGCAACAATGAAATACGCCCAAAGTCGCGGCGGGAAAAACCGCGCCGCAAGAAATCGCGTTCTTGCTTTTTTGGCATGGAAATAATCATCAGCGGACCTCCTCACAGTCGCGCCGCGTGGCGCAGGAAACAACAATCCCTCCGGCACGGAAATCGTGCCTAATCAAGCTCCATGCACCCTTCGGCCACGGCGCCCTTGCCCATTTGACAAATGATAACCCAGAGAAGCTCAGGCTTCAAGCCAGGAGGAGCGGTTCCCACGGTTCAGGCACGGACAGCGGATTCCCGCTTTCGCGGGAATGACGATGTCAGGGACGGGTGTCCTGAATATCGTCATTCACGCGCATCCGCACTATCTTGCTGCCAATCACCGTGCGGTGGGTGTGGGGAGGGCGGCGGCCGCGGCTACACTTGCCGTGTCAACGGACAGGGGGCTTTGCAGAACCATCTCAAACTGCCAGCCCTCATCAAAAAGCACGCCGCTGCTCCCATTATGGCGACGAGACAGAAGGACGAGGGCGGCGGTCCCGGCTACGGCGGTGCCGACTGTTATGCCCACGATAGTTCCAATACTTGGGCCCACTTTGGGCAATGGGGTTAAAATCGGCGTTTGAGGTGCGGCCAGCGCATAGTTTGGTCCGGCCCCGCCGGCGTAGGCGGCGAGGTCTGGAGAACTTGACTCAGGACGCACTGCTTTGGCCTGGGTGCTAGCGCCCTCAACCACCACGCTATAACCTTTGGCGTAGAGGAGGCGATTGAAGTGCATGAGCAAGCTGGGACCCGAGCGGCCTCCCTTCGTGATTTTGTCAATCACACCCTCCACGTAGGTACCAACCGGGATCGCCAACTGAGTACCGACGGTGACTGGAAACCCCGTCAGTGCGCGGACGGCGTCTCCAGGCCGCGCTTTGTTTGTAACAGGGCTGGCAAGTGCGAGAGGGATTCGAGTTCCGACAGGAATGGTGATCGTCTGGTTCTGAGAAGCGGCTGGCGCCTGCGGCTGAGCTTGGGAAAGTGGCTGAGGATTCGCCACCGGTTCTTGCGCCCAGCACATCGAGACAGCCAAGAATCCAACGAAAGCAAGTATGCGCATAAGATTGCCTCTCCGATCTGGAATAGGAAGTGCGCAAAGCGTTACAGATTGTAGGGCGCTGCTTTGCGCCGTTTCGTCCTTCCACGGTTTATTTCATGCCTCGCCTTGATCAAAATAGAGCGCAAAAGTCTGGCCTGCGAACCGGAGCGACTGCAAAGAAACCGACCCGTCGGAGTTCGGGTGTGTCCCCGATGCGTCGGCGGGTGATTTCCGGTTCAATAGCACGACTCGCGCCGTAACTTTAG
>Ga0187784_10000369_pt1 | contig 32636 bp, 37 predicted proteins | sample 1015_SJ02_MP15_2_FD_132964 | JGI IMG/M metagenome (GOLD analysis project Ga0187784, IMG submission 132964) | Tropical peat soil microbial communities from peatlands in Department of Meta, Colombia - 1015_SJ02_MP15_20_MG | ecosystem: Environmental > Terrestrial > Soil > Wetlands > Peat | place... | reverse complement strand
GCCTGGCTGCGCAAGCATAATGCCCTCACCATGGGCGAATAGGTGGATGCGCAAACATCAAACTTAACTCGCAGCGAGGCGCTCCACATGTAACGAGGTTTTCTCATAGGTGGGTTCGAGCTGTAAGGTTGCGTAATCCTATGGTTACGATAGTACATGTGCTAACTAACCTGACTAGGTTAGAGAGCCACCATTGATAGTTTCAATTGTGAGACGCCCTTCGTTTTCATGAGATGCTTTGCCATAACTTGGATTCTTTCCAGTCTTCCTTTGACTGAGATTATCTCCATGCATCTCGACTCATCGAGATGAATATGGGTGGTTGAGGTTATGACATCTCTGAAGTGATGTTGAACGTCTGTAAGCGACTCCTGAACCCCGTGCGATTCGTGATCGTAGGTCAAGAGCACCGCGCCAGCTCCAACTTTGCTTCTTTCTCCCTTCCAAGCATATTCTGTGATGAAGTTCCGCATAGCAACCTGTAAGCCGTGTGACCTGTCTCTGAAACCAATCGCTTTCAAGGAATCGTCAAATTGCTCCATGAGCTTCGGAGGAGTTGAGAAACTGAATCTTTCCACCCTTGCCAAAATCGACGCACGTCGCTGAAATCACAGAATTGCTCTTCACATATCATTATTTCGGCGCGTGAAAATCGATTTCTCAGCGTCATTATCGTTAACCCTCATCAGTCTAAGTGTTTAAGTAATACGTTTTTTGAGAAACGTAATACTGATGGTTTGACTTGCATATTCCAGATGGGTACTTGGGGCCGTCCACTTTCATATTTTTCTACATAATCATGATCCCAATGTGGTTCCTTGCGTCCAGGAAAGTTGAGAAGAACCTGAAGACGAGGCAGATTCCTTGGCTTGCGTTTGGGGTCGCTTTCTCTTTCGTGATAATGATGTTCAACTTTCCGGCGCCGGGCGGAACAACGGGACACGCTGTAGGGGCAGCCATCTTGGCGTTGACTTTGGGGCCTTGGTTCGGATTCCTAGGTGTGACCGGCGCTTTGCTCATCCAATGTCTCCTCTTTGGTGACGGCGGCATAACGACCTTCGCCGCTAACTCATTCAACATGGGCTTGGTGATGTCTTTCGTCAGCTACTACGTCTACAAGCTGCTATCCACTCGTGCTCCACTTCTTTCGCGCAGACGATGGCTTGCAGCCGCTGCATCCGCCTACATTGGATTGAACGTGGCCGCTCTTTGCTGCGCCATCGAGTTAGGCGTCCAACCCATGCTGTACCACACGGCGAATGGGAGTCCACTCTATGCTCCTTTCCCGCTTTCGGTTACGATCCCGGCGATGCTGATCTCTCACATGGCTGTTTTCGGTTTCGTGGATGCGGCCGCGACGGGGTTCTTGGTTTCCTACATAATGCGTTCCGACCCATCAATACTAGCCTCATCGATAGCTCACAGCATCCCCGACCTAAACGCAGGCATAGGTGCGGGAGGTGTGCACCCGACTGCTCAGCCTACGCAGCGTTCAGTGTTCAGAAAGCTTTGGCTATTGCTTGCTGTGTTGGTTGTGCTTGTTCCGCTTGGGTTACTGGCTCCGGGTTCGGCGTTTGCGGAATGGAGCGCGTCCGATTTGGAAGCGATTTTTGGGATGTCGCCTCCGGCGGGGCTCACGAGTTTAGAGGGTGTGTATAATGCTCCTTTCAAAGGCTACAGCGTACCCGGCGCTACCACGTTCACGCAACTCAGCCTAGCGTACGTTCTCGCGGCGGTCATAGGCGTATCCGTGCTCGGGTTTGGACTTTTCGCGGTCTACCGAGCCAAATCAAGAACCATCCTCTCAGAGCCTGAATCATAAGTCTCCTCGAGAGGCACGGAGATCGAATGCTTCCTGAATGGTTGAGCCAAGGCCCAGTCCTTGGCCCTTGCCCATGTTGCACTCTGACAGGGCGGAGCAAGAAAAGCATAGTTGAGAAGACGACTCAAGCGTTCTCCAGCTTCTTCACTGAATCCAGTTACGCTGAGGGTTACGCGTCCAAGAGAGGTTTGTTGCAGTTCGTTGATCCACGCTTCAAGCTGGTCGGAATGCTCTGGCTTATCGTTTGCATCATCCTCCTAACCCGCGTAGAGTGGGTTCTAGCCATTTTAGGGGTCAACATTCTTCTGGCGGTCGCATCGAATGTGAGGCTCGCCTATTACTTGAAGAGGGTGTGGCTCTTCATCCCCCTCTTCACGCTAGTCATCGCCATTCCGGCCATGTTCAACTTCATCGTTCCAGGACAGCCTCTCCTCACACTCCTAACCAAGGGACAGCCCCTTGGCCCTATCGTATCTCCGTGGACAATCGCAGTCACGACCCCTGGGATTCAGGGAGCCATTCTTTTCGTCTTGAGGACGGGAACGGCAGTATCGTTTGTAGTTCTGCTTGCTCTTACCACGCGCTGGACTGACCTGCTAGCCTCATTCCAGAGCCTGAAGGTGCCCACGGCGTTCGTCATGATTCTCGGTATGACTTACCGGTACGTCTTCGTTCTCGTCGGTGTCGCTCAGGATATGTCTCTAGCATTCAAGAGCAGAAGCCTGAGAGCGGAACGGAATGAGGACGTACGCAAGTGGCTAAGCGCAACAGTCGGAGTTCTCTTCCGTCGCTCAATGAATATGAGCGAGCTAGTCAACCTCTCCATGATCTCTCGCGGCTACGACGGAAAGGTCAGGCAGCTCACTAGGTTTCATGCTGAACCGTTTGATTGGGCTTTCCTAGGCTTCCTGCTCGGGTTAGGCGTGATACTGCTCATGCTACGCAACGTAGCTCTCATCAGCGTGATATGAGATGCAAGAGAGCGAGCCTATCTTCGAGTTGCGCAACGTGTCCTATTCCTACTCCGGCGGTCACACTGCGCTTAATGACATATCCATGAGAGTCAGCGCTGGAGAATCAATCGCCATACTCGGCGCGAATGGCTCAGGCAAATCGACCCTTCTGAAGATACTTTGCGGCCTGATATTCGCGTCCTCAGGAACAACCAGAGCGTTCGGGTCAGCATTGAGTGAAGCTGGAATGGAGTTGAATAGAAGCGAGTTCGCCCGGTACTTCAGACGTCGGGTTGGAATGGTGTTTCAGGATGCTGATTCCCAACTATTCTCTCCAGTGGTCTGGGAAGAAGTGTCGTTCGCTCCCCTACAACTGGGCCTGCCTGAACAGGACGTGCAGAAGCGAGCCACTGAGGCGCTCACCCTTCTAGGGATACCGCACCTCAAGAACCGTAGCCCACAAACTTTGAGCGAAGGCGAAAAGAGAAAAGTGGCGTTAGCATCCGTCCTCTCACTAAACCCCGATGTTCTACTCCTCGATGAGCCCAGCTCCGACCTAGACCCCCGCACAAAAGTCTGGTTGGAGGGCTTTCTCAACGAATTGCATGGTGCTGGTAAGACGATCGTAACGGCCACCCACGACCTTGAGCTTGCAGCGGATACATCTGACCGATGCATCATACTGGATGAGCAACATGGCATAGCGGGCGAATGTCCTACGGTGACGATGCTCAACAACTCGGAACTGCTTTTGAACTCCAACCTAATTCATGTTCATGCGCATCGACATGGACAAGTTCTTCACACCCATCCCCACGCACACTCAGAGTGAAAAGCGTCACCTAGAAGCTTATTTCGGCAGGCGACGCAGGCGTTGTGGAGGAGTGTGTAGATTGAATGACTCGGCAAAAAGAATCGGTGGGACCAGCGAGTTCGCCTTGTGCAAAACCGAAGGCCAGTTCGACAAACCATTGGCTCAGTATACAGAGACCGTACCGGGGTACTCGTTTCTGTTGGAGCGATCAATCGAAAGATTTATTCTGAGTTTTCTGGTTTAGCCGGTCGTTACCTCACATACTTTGTTGGGTTTTTGTCGAATTCTGTCTTGCAATTTGTGGAGCAGAAGTAGTATGTTGTTCCTGCGTGAGTGCTGGTTCCAGCAGCTTTCTTTTCGTCGACTTTCATACCGCAAATAGGATCTTTAGCCATTTGACCATTTCACCTCCATCTCATGGTCGGAATCTATTCAATAGCAGCGAGTTCCCGACGACTGTGAGAGAACTCGTCGCCATGGTGCCCGCTGCGAGGAATGGAAGAAAATTGTAGACAGTGGGGCCCAGGAAGGGGACAAGTGCGCCAGCGGCGATTGGGATGAGAGCTACGTTGTAGCAGAAAGCCCAAAATAAGTTCTGTTTGATCTTTCTGACCGTCGCCCTGCTTAGCCTGATTGCAGTAACGACGTCTCGCAAGTTATTTCTGATTAGAACTATCCCCCCAGTTTCAACCGCTACGTCCGTTCCGCTACCTAGTGCTATTCCAATGTCTGCGGCTGCCAGAGCGGGCGCATCGTTGATGCCATCTCCAACCATTCCGACAATTTTCCCTTCATTCTGCAAATCCTTGATGATCTTCTCCTTATCCGCCGGAAGCACATCGGCGATTACTCTGTCGATACCAAGCTTTCTCGCCATGGTCTTGGCGGTACGCATATTGTCGCCAGTTAACAGTACGACTTGAATCTTAGATTGTTTCAGCTCCGTTACTGTTTCGACGGAATCTTCTTTGAGCGTGTCCGCCAATCCAATTACTCCTAAGGGCTGCTTGTCGTTAGCTAGTATCATGATCGTCTTTCCTTCTTCCTCAAGTTTCGATATCTCTGCTTCAACAGAGGAGAGATGGATTTCGTATTGGGTCATGAGCTTACGATTCCCTAGGATTATGCTTCGAGTAGCGTACTCCGCTACTACTCCTTCTCCAGGAATAGCCTTGAATGATGACACATCTGGAACGGGAATATGTTTCTCCTCGGCTGCCTGAACAACCGCGCGGCCAAGAGGATGTTCAGAGCCTTTTTCGGCTGAAGCTGCGAGTTGAAGCACCTCAGTTTCTGAATGACCGCGAGTCGCAATCAAGTCGGTGACAGAGGGTTTGCCACGCGTGAGCGTCCCCGTCTTATCGAAGACTATTGCTTGCAGCTTGTGTGCGGTCTCCAAATATTCCCCACCCTTAATCAGAATGCCATTCTGCGCACCCTTCGCCGTTCCCACCAGAATTGCAGCAGGGGTAGCTATTCCAAGTGCACAGGGGCACGCTATGACAATGACAGAGACGAAAGCCAATACGGCATAGTTCAATGGCAGAACGCCTGAGAAATATCCGCCGAGGGCCGCTCCAAGAGCGATCAGTATCACTGCGGGTACGAAGTATCCGGCTACTTTGTCCGCCAAACGCTGAATCGGGGCGTGCGCCGTCTGCGCTTCTTCAACTAATTGCACGATCTTGGAAAGAACTGAGTCTGCCCCAACTTTAGACGCTCGAATTCTTAGGAGACCAGAGGCGTTAACGGTTGCACCGATGACTCCGTCCCCTACCGTCTTCTCGACCGGTATGCTCTCTCCTGTAATAGCAGACTGATCTATCGCAGAAGCGCCTTCAACAACGACTCCGTCAACTGGCACTCGCTCCCCAGGCCGAACGACGATAATATCTCCAACCCTCACTGATTCAACTGGGACTTCACTCTCGACACCGTCGCGAACTAAGTGCGCAACTCTAGGTTGGAGACCTAGTAGCTTGCGTACAGATTCCGACGCCCGTTCCTTGCTTATGTGCTCCAGAAGATTGCCGATGAGAATCAGTGTAATGATTACTGTTGCCGTATCGAAGTAGACTCCGCCCGTGGGAAAAACGGAAGGTACGAACGTGATTATGCTGCTGTACCCCCATGCGGCGGTGGTGCCGATGGCGATTAGAAGGTCCATGTTACCCATACGATTCTTTAGAGAATCAAATGCGCCTCTGTAAAAGCGCCCTCCAACGATGAATTGAACCGGTGTTTCGAGAAGGAAGAGCAGATAGTTGTTAATTGTGACCGGTAACGGCATCAAGTAAGTAAGCAGCACGATAGGAATGCTAAGCAGAACGCCTGCGACCACTAATTGTTTGAGGCGTTTGAGTTCGATTTCAGGTCTCTCGAACGTGCTTGCGCAAGTTTCGCTGCAGAAATACCACTTCGCTCCACGGATCGTACGGGTGATGGATGCCGTTTTCTCATCCACGAACATGCCGCAGATAGGATCCTTCGCCATTGCTCCTGACTTTCCCCATCATCTTATGTGAATATTAATTTGATACTCGACTTCTTTCGCACGAACCTGTTGCGAATCAATCTCATGAAGTTCCTTTGCGTGCAGTATACTCAATCCTAAAATGCTCGCGGCAATCAAAGCAGCCCACCTACCTGTCTGAGGGATCAATCTCAATCGCATTCGCGACACCCTCCATGCTCCACCCGCGAATGATAATGTACATGTCTTCAATTTCTGGCCACGTGTAATTTAGTTGATCAAGGTGAGCGCTGCTGCCATTGCGCCGAAATGCGCCAAATTTCTTTCTTGCGCTCCCGCAATAATCAGAACATCATTATCTCTTGGATGAAAGTAACTTTCCAATTTAAGCACCAAAGGGTCGAGGGAGGCAATGGTCTCTTCGGGTTTGACGGGCATCACGTATTCCCTATTCTTGACCAGTAGGGTGACGGCGCCTTCGGCTCCTGCTCGAATCGCTGCGTCTCTCTGTTCAATACCGTGCTTAACGTTCTTTCCTGATCCTCTCACCATGATCGCCGCATTCGACTTACCAAGCGCTAGTTGCTCAGCATCCAACTCTTTGACAGCAGAGAGCTTGCGTCTCAGTAGCCGGTAAAGGGCTTCGCCGCGTTTGGTTAGAACGCATCCATGCCTCGAAATATCCACTAGCCTCGAACGCATTAGACGTGTTATGATGTTACGGGTTGATCCCTCACCCAAGCCCAATTCCTTAGAGAGACCAATTCTACCTACCGGAGCTTCATCTCCGACTAAGAGAATCAGAATTGCTACGTGAAGGTAGGAGAATCCGATGGGCCCCGCGTCGGGGTGGTTCACCAATTCCCTTAGGACGGGGATAATTCTAGTTGCCATCATCTATTTTTCCGTTCTTCGGTACGAGCCAATTTCTTGGAGAGTCAGATATTGGAGTGATGGGCATCGCAGCATTGACCTCAACTCCAAGAAAGGGTTAGGGCACCCACGTGACTCAACAGAATTTGTCGTTTCATCCTGAACTCACTCCAAGTCGCGAGTTAAGGTGGCGTATCGTCATTCAACACATGTAATTGCTTGTGGGGCCTTGTTGTTTTTGTCTTCGATAAGTTCTATTATCGTTTTTCTGGCTTCTCCGATAGTTAGGGGATATTGCTTACCGGTTAGTATGCTGTCGTTCTTGCTTAGAATTTCGAACAGGTGGGTGATCCTGGGCAGGCGCAGATCCATGCTTCGAATCGTATCTGCTTTCGAGAAAACCTCCGCAGGCGGCCCCTGAAGAGCAATCTCGCCTTTGTTGAGGATACAAATTTTATCAGCAAAAAGCGGAACTAAATCCAAATCGTGAGTCGCAATAATCAAAGTAATCCCTAGCTCCTTATTCAACTGAAGCAACAACTTGAGAACCTTGCTAGCCGTTCTCGGGTCAAGGTTAGCCATAGGCTCATCCAGAAGAATTATCTCAGGCTTCATGGCAAGTACCCCAGCTATGCAGGCGCGTTTCTTCTGTCCCGTGCTCATATTTCGAGGTGACTTATTCTCTAGTTCCGTGATTTCCGTTGCTTCCAGAGCCCATTTCACGCGGGCCCTAACCTCCTCACGCGGGAACTCTAAATTCACGGGCCCAAAAGCAACGTCTTCACCTACGGTGCGTGCGAAGAGTTGATCGTCCGGATCCTGAAAAACTAGACCAACTTTCTGTCTGACCCAATCGAGATTTGTTGGAACAACCATCTTACCTAGAACAAGAACTTTACCGGCAGAGGGCGTCAACAGTCCGTTAAAGTGATGAAGTAAAGTGGATTTGCCGGCGCCGTTGGGCCCGATAATGGCAATATTTTCTCCCTGTTCAACTGAAAAATTCATGTTGTTCAAGGCTTTTGTTCCGTCATAATAGGTGTAGCACAGATCGATTGTTTCAATTGACTTCAAATTGAACACCACACTTGCAGAATAAACTCCAAGCCTCAAGACTCCTCCAATTTACAGTAAAAACGCGTCAACGAGAACTGCGCTAATACTGGCGATTATTGCCAGTGCACCGATAAGTGCATCGCGTCTAGGCAGTTTCTTTTCCTCGTATCTAAAGAGGTTGGATTTTCCAGTATACCCCCTTAACACCATTGCGTTGCCAACTTTCACAGATCGATCAAACGCCCTGATTAGAAGTGAACCTGCAATGTCGCCGTAGTTGGCTAATTTCTTGAAGTACCCTACAGACTTGGAATGGCCGCACCGCGACGCTTGCGCACGATACATCCGGACACTTTCCTCTGAGAGGATACCGATGTACCTGAACATGATCAACATAGTATCGACGATCACTGCTGGCATCCGAAACCACGCCAACGAATCCATAACCGTCGTGATTGGGGTTACAAGAATAAGCAGGTTCAGAACTGAGACGGCAGAAATGCAACGCGCGAAAACGAGAACGCCAAAGTAAATGCCCTGCGAATAGATAGGAAGCCCTAGCAGACGCCCTATTACGGTGGATCCGTAAGTGAAAGGCATAATTGCGCCGATAAACGCGATAATGTAAATCGGAATCAGCAGTCTCTTTAAGTAAACTTTGATCGGCGCTCTAGAGTAGAGGACCAACCCAAAACAAACCGCAAAGAAAAGCAGGGGAAGATACCAGTGAGTCAAAGATACGATGCAGAAAATCGACACTATGGCGCATATGCTTTTGACTCTAGCATCTAGCCTGTGAAGCGCCGAATGGCCCAGGGTGTATTCTTCAAGGTTCACATACTCCATTGACCATTCACTATTGCTTTTGCGGTTTTAGTTGCCTACGCCTGACGGCGCGTCCGATTAATAGAAAAGTCAAGAAACCGACCGCTGTCCCCATTCCGTTCACAGGATCTCCCGCTAGCCATACAGGGATCATCAGTTCTTCCTCCTCGACGCGACATTACCTTCAAACACTGATGAGAAGAGGTAGCCGACCACGAAGCCCCCAAAGCACCCAACTGCGGTGAAACCTACATATTCGCCGTGAACCCCCCAAGGTTCTACGGTGAAAGGATTATAGTAAACAGTAGTAGTTTTCCCTGAAGCCGCATTGTTTACTGCGTCGTCAGTCGCTCCGTTACCTCCCACTTGGTAGCTGACGTACGCGCTGGCGGTCATTGCTGCGACTACTATGACGATGCCGAGTAAAACGTATTTTGTGAATTTATCCAATTACTTGACCATCCACAATTTTAGCATTTCAGGTCGATGCTCCGCAACGTATCGGATAGCGGCCGCCGTAAATCCAAACTCCAAGATTGCCAACGGAATCTGTGTGGGCAAGTATCCGAGAGTGAATATACCCATCCATTCTACCCACTGTGCTGGGTGAATGGAGATTGCAAGTTCGAAAGCTGCTGTTACATAAGTCATTAAATCTCCAATGAGTCCCCCCATGCCGGCTGAAAGCCATAGTTTGACGCCGGCTTTTTTCAAGCCCCAGAATGTGAAGTACCCTGCGAATGTTCCAACGATCCCCATCGAGAATGTGTTCGCGCCTATTGTGGTGATTCCGCCATGTCCAACGAATGTCTGGAAGAACAACGCGATTGCCGATACCACAACTGTAGGGAAAGGTCCAATGATAATTGCGGCCATCGGAGTCCCAACAGGGTGCGAGCATGAGCCAGTGACAGGCACGGGTATATGCCACACCGATATTACAAACACGGCTGCGCCCATGAGGCCCACCGTGGACATGTAGGCTGGGTCAATTTTGCGTTTTCCCTTTATCTGCCTCGCCCCTACAAACACAAAAACTGCTGCTACTGCATACCAAAAGATGCACCATTCCGGCGTAAGTATTCCATCTGCAATATGCATGCCTTTTCGCCAGGATGGCTGGATAATCCAGCCATATTCATAAGACGCGCATACACTTTTTCAGCAACGGTTTTCGTGTAAACCAGCACTCAACGCGAGTTGAGAATAGCCCCATGACCGAGTTTCCGGTGATGGTGCATTCCAAAAAAAGTTGTAAGGGAGGGATTACCGGCGGCAACCAGCGAGCCATATTTAAAATGGCATAAACATTCCTCAACGCAGGTTGAATTCATGAAGCCGGGATGGTTCACCGAATTTCAGATATTAACGGAACTTGCTCAGCAACAGTCCCGAATGAGGCAGAAGGATGTCGCGGACTTGCTCGGATTAACGGTTCAAGCGGTCTCGAAGCGGTTCAGGAGTATGCTTGCAGAGCATCTAGTTGCCTTCAGCGGTGTTGAGTATGTTCTCACGCCTCGGGGACGGGAGAGGTTGATCGAATATACCAAATTCCTTCAAACACAGACTCGGAAAGCGGCCAGTTGCTTGAGAATGGAGAGACTGTGGCCGGCAATAGCCTCGAAGCCGATAAGGCGGGAAGAGGAGGTGGGGATCATGATGAAGAACGGCATCTTGTACGCGGTGAGCAGAAACTGTAAGGATGCTAAAGCATTTGGAATAGCCGTAACTGAATCGTCCAAGGGAGGCGATGTTGCGCTCCATAATCTGAGGGGTAGGGTGGGTCTTCGTCGAGGTAGGGTTCTAGTCGTAACGATTCCAAGTATAAACCGAGGCGGATCAAAGAAAGTCGATCTGGAGAAGGTTCGGAGAATTCACACAAGGTTCAATCCTCAGAAGATTGGAGTAATTGGAACCGTCGCAAGAGTTGTTGCAAACAAGCTGGATTTGAGAGTTGATCTTGAATTCGGTGTTAGCACATCTGCAGCAATGGCTGCTCTCAGAGGGTTAGACGTTCTCGTCCTCGGCACTGGTCGAATGACTAATCGAGTTCTCGAAGAAGTTGAGAAAACGAACATCCGTTACTCATGTGAAATACCCTGTACGGTTGAGAACTGCATCCTCCCCAATCAGGAATCACATCAAGGATCACAACCGCCCCTGCCAGGCGCGGAGAATTAAATCAATCCCAGAGCGGAATAGCTCTGGCTGGTTTGTCCATCCTGACTTCAACTGTCGGTTTGATTCTTACTGGTCACGGCAGCGAGTTTGGGGCTTACAAAGAAATCCTAGAACAACTTAGTGCCATTGTTAGGGCACGCTCACCCTTCCTGATCGTTCAAGTGGGATTTGTAGAAATGTGTAGCCCTTCTCTTCACGATGCACTAGCAAGTGCGATTGAAGCGGGGGCGGAGAAAATCATCGTCGTTCCCGTACTGCTCTCCGAAAGCCGACACACGACACAAGACATTCCAAAGCTCTTAGGATTGGAGAAGGGTCGAACTCGCGGAACTGTGCCCATGGGAGCACGAAGTGTCGAAGTTGTTACTTCTGTTTCTGCTGCAAACCCAAATCCGTCAGGACGTCCGACGGTAGGCTGCTGCACAGGAAAAGATAGAGTTCGTGAAATGGCTCGATCGGAACTGAAAGGCGGACGCCGACCGGGTCTATCTCCTCCAAAGCGGGACGAAGTTCGCATACCTCTCTAGCCCACACCTTTTGGATCTTTAAGGCCTTGCCGCAGAGTGGACACGGATCGAACTGGGCAGTGTTGAGGTATGACTCAAGGTTCATTGAAAGAAGAGCAAGGCTGTGAGGTCTGGCATGATACCAGTCCACCCATAGGTAGAAGAACAGGTTCACCGGGGCAATGCCGCAGTCACACGTAAGAGCGACCATCTTCACCCGTGGTATTCCGTCAGCTACAAGTTTCTTGGGCGTAGGCATGCTAGACTATGTTATCAGGGTTTTAAAACGCGGAGACAGACGAAAGATCAGATTCTTGATGGCTTTGGTTTGCGGAATTTTCATTTCACTGACTTTATAGGATTTAGCAAGCGATCAGCACAATCGCTCCGTGACGTGAACTCTGCGCGCTCCCCGCCGAGCACCTGGTCAAGCAGCAGACGCTTTGTCAGATGAATTCGATAACTCAAAAACCTCCCGCGCTGCTTTCTTGACCTAGTCGCTTGACAATTGTCGTCAACTGCCTTCGGAGTCGTCCTCCGGAAATATGTCTTGCGCGTTGGCTCTTCCAGCTCCCTCTGAGGTTTGAAGAAAAGGGGAAAAATACTCGTCGCATGATATTCTAGAGGATGTAGGCATCGAAATGAGAAAACCGCTCTCGATTCCAACAGACGATTTGATAGATGGTTGCTATCTGTGCTTGAAGAATGCGTTGCAGTTCGCAAAAGAGGCTGATCTGCTGCTACGTAAGGGATTTGAAACGCACGCCTACGCCCTAATCATCTTGGGATTTCAAGAACTCGGAAAATTCGGAGAACTCCTTGAGAGCTTTGTCGCTGCTTTCAACGTAAATGCATCGAATGCTGTCGTAACAGGGTTCTTTGATCATCGCCTAAAGATGCAAGCTCGGATGCAACATTACTTGGCTTCGGAAAAAGAGGAACGCGCATATTGGAAGCAGTCACCGTTTGCCAGACCATTGACAAAAGCAGAAAGGCGGTGGGAGAACGTCTTTCGATCTGCTTCCTTCAAGAAATCGGTGAAAGACCTTTCGCGGGATGGAGAATCTGAACGTCTAGCCGCTACATATGTTGACTACGATGCGCGGAAAACGAAATGGGTGCCTCCACATGCGCCTAAGAGAGACATCGTTGAAGCCCAAAAACGTTTGCTGACGGCTGAGGCTTCCGCACTAGAACTAACACTGCAGATTAAGCCGCCCTGGGTAGCACTGATGGCATGGAAAGCTCAAGGATTAAAAGAAAAACCTGCAACGAAGTCAGGACGGGAGCAAGCGATTCCCAAAATTAGCTAAGTATGCAGCAGATCGGCGAGCGGAGCGAGCCGGTAAAGGGGGTGTTAGGGGACCCTCGAACAGACCATGGAGCTAGGTCGCTGAATTGCTTTCGGTAATGAAGCAGAGTCTAGCGTTAGATCACCGTCTTTCTTGTTCCGACGTTAAAGCTGCGATTCTAAGAACATCCCCTTCTGTGAACAATATCTCCTTGCCGCACAACCTCTCCCTGGTGGCCTTGCCGACCCTGTCTCTAAGAATCAGCTTTGGACTTACAATCGAGATTTCCTTCTTCGACTCTCCGTAGCCATAGCTAGACAGCCTTCCTCTGTATTCGTTTCCGTCATTGGTGTACACAGTCAGCCAATCACCAATCCTGATGTGACGTCCGAAGAACGCATCCCAAACATCGCCTACTTCGACTGTTCTCCTAAACACCTGCTTGACTGTCAACCCAATCCCGATTGAAATAGTCAAAGCAGTAATTGCCATCGAAAGCTTGATGCTCTTTCCCAGCACCAAGCTTCCTACATCTGTAAAGGACAGCCGCTTGGTTGCCGACCTCGACCCGGCACGCCAGCCCCCCTGTCCAGCTTATAGGTGAAGTATGTCTCTTGCAGGTCTCTCTCTTTGTTGTTAAGTGCTTTGTCGAGGGCAGATGTATGAGCTTGGATCGTCGGAGACCATCGTAAGGTCTTCTGGCCGCACATGGGATCGATTGACCGAGTTTGCTCGATCTGGGGGTTTCTTACTCAGGTCTGATAGAGGTTTCTGAGGCGGTTGCCAATCTGGTCCCCAACTCTCTCAGCATACTCCTTATCGAGTAGGTCGACGTCAGTTGAGAAATCTGTGACGATGTCGAACTTTGCTCTTTGACCGATAGTATCGTTGACGAGTTGCTTTATCCGCCAGATGTTCAATCGCGGCAGCTGAAGCTTAAGTTGCGGGTGCAGGAGAAGGACTGCGAGCATCCCGTCAAACTTTTCATCCGAGCCCAGTACGGTGATGATCTTTCCAATTGCCGCATAGACATCTTTCGGATGAACGAGCCTTGAGACGTCTAGGACTGTTTGATGCTTCTTGGATTCGAGTACCAAGTCGACACGCGTGTCTATCAGTCCCGTTTCAACCCTCGTCTCTCGTCGAATCCTCGTGCCGGCTCCCATCTCGGCAGTCAATTTGTCCATGAGGGAATCTTCGAAGCGCAACAAGGGGAACATCCTGTCCTTGAGCCGACCTGTTTTGGCAGCTGAACTCCTCACGATTTCTGATCCTAGAACTGATTGGAGGCGACCGCGGTTTCTTGCTTCAAACATTCTTTCCCTGCCCGTCTTTTTGCTGCTTAGAATGCCAAGCTTCTCCAGTCCCTGCATGGATTGGAGGGTTGTAGACAGTGACTTTCCGAGCGACTCGGCGGCCTTGCTGGCACTGGAGGAACCGTTTCTGAGAACAAAATTACACAGCTCTAAGGCCAAGGGATGACTCGTTAAATAATCATACAAGGGGTCCTGTTTCGTTTGCGCGCTCATAAGTAAGAGCGGTCGCGGCGGCGGCTTATAAAGTGTGTTTCCACAGTGTGGTACAGAAGCATTTAATAGGCCACGTACTGCGCACTATAGTGTGGAACCACAGTGTTGATACATGTTAACGAAATGACCAAGATGTCCGATAGAGCGAAGTTTTTGGAACGGTGGAGTTGCAATTACATCAGCCGGACAGGTGATCCGCTCAGCTATGTCGCGGCGTTTCCATGCCCTAAATGCGGCGGCGACGCTTTCGAAATTTTCCTGGAAGTGACTGATCCGTCAGAGGACCTGGCTACCAGGTTGAATCTGGACGAGTATGCACTTTGGACACTGCGATGGGTGAGTAGGTGCGGACACGTGCGGGGCGGGAGGGATGAGCCCACATGCGTCGCAACGCCGATCGAGGAGAACGGGCAGATTGTTGGCATGATTGAGCCGGTTTCGCCGCCACCGTGGTTCCGGTACGAGACGGAGGGTGCAAGAGGAGCATGCGTCGCCTTCGGAACCCGATGGCAAGCCGAGCACGCGACCAACGCTGAGTTCCGTCGGCTCGCCGCCATTCGAGACGATAAACCAGAATCATTCAAGGTGAGCAGGCTGGGCGGCGCAAACAATTCTACGCGAGTCTGCGGAGAGGTGTGGCGATAATTGGCAGATGGCTCACGGATACAATGGACGAACGCGACCTGGAATTGGGCTACTGGATGCACCAAGATCAGTGAGGGATGCAAGAACTGTTACATGTTTAGAGAGTATCCTCGTCTCAAACGATTTGGGCTTCCGACTTACCAGTGGAAGCCAGACGAACTTCACATTCATGATAGCGTTCTGCAAAAGCCGTTTAAGTGGAAATCGCCGCGGCTGATCTTTACGAACTCCATGAGCGACGCGTTCCACGAAAGCATTTCATTCGATTTCTTGGACAAGGTTGTTGAGGTGATCAAAGCCACTCCCCAGCACACCTATCAGCTCTTGACGAAGCGATCCTGGCGGATGATGAAGTATGGTGAGAGGATTGGAGAATTTCCCGCTAACGCGTGGCTGGGAGTTACCGTGGAGGCGCCTCAATACAAGTTCCGAATTGAACATCTACGAAAGACGAATGCTCGCGTTAGATTTCTCAGCGTCGAACCGCTCATCGCGCCCTTGGGCAAACTAGACCTGACCGGCATTCACTGGGTCATAGTGGGCGGCGAATCCGGGCCGAAGTACAGACCTTGTAACGTAGAATGGATACGAGAAGTCCGAGACCAATGCCAGACAGAGAACGTCCCTTTCTTCTTCAAGCAATTGAGCGCGCTGAGACCCAAGGCGGCAGGAAGAAAGCTTGATGGCAAAGAGTGGAACGAATATCCAAGCCCTAGAATTCTGCAAAGTCGATCCCAGCGCGGCATAATACTCAGCGGAGTGATTGAGTGATGCCGAAGCGCCGTGGGCTTCACGAAATGGATTTCGAGCTACCGCCTAAATTTGCGAAGCTGTACCTTAAGGCTGCTTCCAAATTTAGGTTTAAAGCCGGTGATATGACTTCCGAGAAAGGTAAGCGCGAGGTTGTGCGATACCTTCTCGTTAATGGGTTGATACCTTTCACGAGGACAAATATCCAGATGGGTCCAACAGAAGAGTTCCTCGTCGACGGAGAATGTCTTCCCGCTGAACTGAAAAAACGGCTTCTGAAAGTTGAGACAGATGAGGAGTACACCGAGGAAGAGACCATGACGGAGGAGTATGTCGAGTATGAAGACGGAGAGGACGTTGAGCCTCCCTCCATCTTAGGAATCTACATCAACGCGAGCGGAGAAATAACCGGGGTCAAGAAAGAGAGAGTGCGCAGAGCCATAGTCACGACCGATATCTCCCTGTTTCCAAAAAAAGGTCAGGGTGTGAGCGTTTGGCGGTTAAACCGAACATTCGGATAGGGACGCGTGAGCGTATGGAAGATGCAACGCGTAGTGCTCTCACTATGAGGCGCGCTTGTCAGATTCTGTCCCTTGCAGTTCTGGTCGCAGCGATATTGCGAACACAATCTCAACTCTTAGGGTCGCCAAGCTTAGAGCATCGTCAGAACTGTTTGCGTTGGGGAATGGTCTCGTACGCCCAAGATTGGGTGAACGCTCCTTGGGGGCTCGCGAGCGAATATACGATTACTTTCACTGATGGTCGAGGTGACTACACTTGTTCAAGCGTTCTAGCGTTGCGCTTGCTTTCGGTCACGGACCTTGCAAGTTTCGCTCCAATTACATGCTAGTCACAGTTTCGCATATACAGAATACATGTGAACCGTACCAAGAAGAAAAAAAATTGCGCAGCCTCCCTCACTCTTTAACCACCCCGGGGTGGTGGCAAAACGTTTCGAAAAACTGCGTGCCCTGAACCCATCTGACAGGGCGGTTTACGGGTAAACGTTTCGAAAAACTGCGGGCCCTGACTTGCATCCCGGATGGTCGGTGCAAATCCTAGTTTTTGGCTATGAAAGAACGCTCCAGAGATAGGGCGCTCGCACGCGTTCCATGAATCTAATGGCTTGAATGTCTGGCTGATGTCGCTTCTCTTCCGTAGGCTGGGAATTCTTGAGTTAAGGCCTCCGTTATCCTACGGATTGACCCCTGTCGTCTGGGTAGGTTGGTCCAATAATTTCCTTTCCTGAAAACTGTTTCTAGATCGGGTGCATATTCGTAAAATAGATGGACCTCGTCGCTACCACCGTGAATCTCTAATCTCCTACAGATGACGTTGGTGACATCTATTGTTGGTTTCCCTTTCAGCTACTTGCTGCTGCGGCTCTAAGTTTCTGGATAGTGAAGTCGAAGGGCAGGAACAGATTGGTCGCACTTGAGACGATGAGCTTTACGTAGGCTTCCGGGTCGTACGTGGTCGATTTATCGATGAGCTCGAGGGGTAGAGCGCGATTATCGGCTATTCTCGAGTCTCCGTCGCTTATGATGAAGCTCAGGTTCTGTCCGGCGTGGATACTGCCTCCTTCTCTCACGAGATGTCTTGCCGCGACGGCTTGGGGGACTTGGTTTCGATACTCTTGCGGCATCTTGCTCAGCCGTTTCTCTATCACGAGATCCTCGAGGGGCACGTTTCCGCTACTGAGCAGTGACACATAGTGTCTCAACACGTCCAGCGCTCTTGGGATGAGCGCTCTAAACTCCTGCGAGCTGTTTGCACGCGACAGCACAGCTAGCATGTCTGCTTGGCATTTCCGTACGATCTCTGGAGTGTCGTGCCTCCTGAGATCGATCCCACGGACCTTGAGTGTGCCGTCGTGAAAGATGCCGTAGTAGCGGTTGAGGACAGGAACTCGTGGATCGATTCGGGAATTGAGGAAGACTATCCACCGATACCGACCTTCAAAGCTAATGGGAAGCCCAAGCTCTCTTTCTATTGCCATGCAAAGTTGCCTGTACTCCTCATCGCTTGCATTCGGTTTTTTCAGCCACATCGAATCCACAATGCCATGAACAAGTTTGAATCCTCGAGACTCAGCAATCCTCACAGCTTTCTTGAGCACCTCGCGTGAGAAGGCGCAGGTGGCGATGTGAGCGTCTATCTTGCCAAACCGTGCGTTTTTGAATCCTAGGTAGCCGATTGCCCGCCGCTTTTGGGGCGGCTATGAGCAGACTAGGATCCATTTGAGTGCGGCTTGACGTTGGTCGTACCGCAGCCTCGTTGGGGGGTCTTTGGCTTCCTTCTTGTACTTCTTGTAGAGCATTCTCTTGCGCAGCAGAATATCCAATGATCGCGGGACGATTCCGATCCATTTCTCACAGATATTGTATCTCAGTTCGGGTACTCGGTCTGTCGATTCTGGGCAGCATTTGCATAGCACGGTCTCTCCGCTTAGATTGTGCTTCTGCATGAGGGTTGGATAGAGGGAGCTGAAATCGAGTTCTCCGACGTCGTCGTGTATGCCGACCTTGGGCTCGAAGATGAAGCCGCCTCTGTCGGCGACGATTAATTCGTTGCCGTCCTTGAACTCCTCTGGGTCATTCTTGTTCCACGGGATGAGTACGTCGGCTCTGACTGCACAGTACAGTTGGAGCGAGGTCATGCTGGTTCCGATGGTTGTCCGAGAGCATCTTTGGACTGGAATTATGCAGGTTCTCGCCACCTCAAACAGGCCTTCCAATCCGCAATCCTCGATGAAGAATGCGTTCGACCGATCGATGTGCACTCTGCCCAAAAGTCTTGCAGCCGTTTGGCGGTACAGAATCTTCCCGTAGGAGAAGTAGCTGTGACCCTGCGTCTCATAGATTCCGAGTGACCTACCCTCTCGGTCGAGGATTAGTTGTTCAGAGATGCCGTTGACTTGTGCTCTCCGTGCGAGGTATGGGAATAGGAATGAGTCCCCGTCGTCTGTCACGACGATGTCCGGGTCGAGTCGTTTGAAGACGTCGACGAATTTCAGGAGCTTGTAGGCTTCATCACCGAAATCAATTACGGTCTTCTCTTCGCCATGAGATATTTCAATCGACTGAAGTTGATCGTCGAATGTTCGAATCTTTCGTGTCTTGATGGTCTGCACAGAGAGCTTAACTTGCCTCAATGGAGGTAAGCGGTAATCCATCGCCTCCCGAGAGTCATTGACAGTCCATTTGACGCAGTCTTTTTCGTTGTCTGCTTCCACGTAGGCCAACGGAAACAGGTTCTTCTCATAGAGGTACAGTTGGGTGAAAGGGATGTCGACATTGTATAGGCGGAATTTCGAGTAACTGCCTTCCTTCTGAATCCTACTTGCGAGATTTGAGGCTGCTTTCTCGCTTTTCACCTCAACCTCGAGAACTCTGGACTTCAGTTGGTCGCCAGCTCGCTCGGTCTTCTCAGCGAATCTGCTATGGTTCATGTGAGGCTGACACGCGAGGTTCAGGAGGTCGCCGAACTCTCCGCCAACATAGACTCTGGGCTTCCATTTGTCGATTAGCCTTACGCATGTACCGTCCTCTCGTTTTAACCAGACAATCATTTGTCCCGGTCGCGGGTAGAGGTCGATGATCCAACCGAGCGTCTTCATGACGAATTTGGCGGTTGGATGCGGCTAAAGCATGAGGGGTCTGAGTTTTCTGTGAGTGCTATGTGAAACTATTCTTTTCCTGGGCTCTCAACCGTTCTTCGAGTTCTATGATTCTTTTGTGTTGCGCGAAGAGCATGGAGATGAAGATTGGCACTTCTTTGACTGGGGATGCAAGGTTGCTTGCTGCGGAGGCGTAGAGCTTGCACTGGTTTAGCATGTCTTCGAAGACAACTCGGTCTTCTGAGGGGAGGCTGTCGCGGAATTTCTTGAGTTTGTCAAGTTCGGCCTCGACCACCATCCGCCAAGAGGGAATGGTTCTTCCCATCACAGGTAATTCTCCAGCGTCTGCTCGTTCTTCGACAATCTTGCTTTGAGTTGCGGGGCGCAGGGATGCTTGTCGATCGACAGCTTGGTGGAGGTGTCAGTACTCTCAAGCTGGACGGAGACGTGTGCTGTGCGTTGTAGAACGCTGCCCATTCTTCTGTTTCTTTTCTGGAGATTTGTGACGACGATTAGTGTTGATTTCTGTTCTGCCAGGTTAGCTAAGGATCGCATGTCTTTTCTGAACGTGTCGAGTGATTCCTGTTTAGATGAATTCTGCGCGTCCGGGTCGCAGTAGAGCAAGCTTACGTCGGAGATGACAGTGAGTTTAGCCGCATACTGATCTAGCGCGGGTGGGAGTTTCTCGTTGATTAGTCGGCTTAGCTGATGGTACGTGAAAGCCCTGCTTAGATGGATTCTCCGTAGTGCTTCTTCGGAGTCCACGCCGTGTTGTATAGCCTGTTTGGAGATCGCATAGGAGTCGAACATGTTGCCGCCGTCGAGATACACCGTGTCGCTATCGAAGCCGAGAGGTTTAGGCAGACCCGCCCTTACAGGTAGCAACGATGGAAGACATTTCGAAGCTTTTCCGTTGATTGCTGCTAACTGTCCTAGACTGAGTTGGAGCAGCCGGTCTAGCGACTCGATGCCAGTCGTGAGATATGAATTGGGATCGGGCATCGAAACTCTATGCAGGTTAAGCTCAATTCTACCATGCCGGTCGGTGAGATGTTGCGCGTCAGGGCATTTCGGATTGGTAAGTAAGTCCGTGCCTAACGGAATTTTCGAGGTTTTGCCTTCCATAACTTTGTCGAGTCTGAAACCGCATCCTGGGCAGGTCTCGGCGAATACGAGCGTCACCTTGCGAGGGTTTACTGTTTCCTTGGAGAGGATGAGGATCTCGTCGCATAGTCCGCAATAGTAGGCGTAGCCTTCAGTGATGTTGTTGGATGGCGGAAGCTGACTAAACTTTAGTTGGGCGATGTTAAGTAACTGTGTGGGCATCTGTTTGCAGGCTCTCCAGTTCAAGCATGATTTCCGTCATGCGTTCACCTCGGAGCTCCTCGAGGAAGTTTCGTGGGTGACTTTGAAAGCCGAGCTGAGTTCGGGTGAATCCGAACACGCCAAGAATGGATTCTGCTACATCAAGTAGCATTTCGGCGTATTTGTCTCGGTCATAGGTATACGCGAACTGCGCTGGGGCAACGCGGTTCATGGGGTTTACCTGCCCCATGTCCACGTACACGTAGTCGACGGAATCTCCAGGCCTTACGGGCCGCTTGATCTGGCGAAGCTGGGCCGCTGCTAGTACGTGGGGGAAGAGCGATCGGTATCTTTCGATTGGCATCCTCAGAACTTTCGAGATCACCAGTTCGGTTACAGGCATGTCACCGGATTGCACGACCTCGAGTGCTTCTTGGGTTAGCTGAATGGCGATTTGAAGTTGCTTGGAAGTAATGTCGGATACGGTCTCCGCTTCGAGAAGGGTTTCGAGCAGTTTCTGCTGATATTCTTTCAGAAAGCGTGGATAGTCGTGGCGTCTCAGTTCGATTCCTCGATAGTAAACTCGACCGTCCGCTAATTTGCCGTAAAATCTCCTTGCAGCTTCGATTTCGGGGTCAGCTTCCTGTGTTAGGAGGATGAGGTAACGATAATGGTTCGCCACCAACATTCGGAAACCGGTCTCATGGGCAATTTTCTCAGCAAGTTGATTGAAGTCGTCGAAGCTGGCTCCTTCTCGTTGTACGAAGATTGAGTCCGTGTCGAGGTAAATTACCTCAAACCCATCTTTCAGTGCGATGTTCATCGCCGTGACAACGGTCTCCCTGCCGATTCGGTTGACCTCTCGGTACGCGAAGACGTTACCGAACCTGTTGAGATCAGACCCGCTATAGCCGAAGAGGCAAACTAGCAATTTCTTGAGAAGAGCGTCTCGCTGCTCGTACTCTACGAATTCAGGAGTACCCTCTTGCCGGCAGTTCTTCATGTGTTTGAAATTGAGCCGTCTTTCCACAAACTGCTCTGCGAGTTTCGCCAAAAATCCTTCTTTTGATCGTATGACGCCTTCGGCGGACACGGTCTCATAGCTAACGTTGTGTTTGATGATTATAGCAGGGAAGAGGGATTCGAAATCAAGCTCCGCGACGTTCTCGTGAAGTCCAACTCGAGGCGAGAGAATCAGTGCTCCTCGGTCGGTGTACGCGATCTCTTTGGCTGTGAGAACGTTACTGGCGCTTCCGGTTCGGGTTCGGGGGATGAGGATGTGTCTTTTTGTCGCTTCGTAGCATTGCCTTGAGTCGATGACTCTGGCTGGTCCCCAGTTGGCCACTACTCCTATGGGGAGGTGTGCGAATCTGCTCTTTTCCTGTAGTCCTCCTATTCCTAGGTCTTGAAAGCTCTCTGAATCGATGATCAGTTTTCCAGGTAACGGTCGAGGGTTGGAGTGGTTCAACATTCCAAATTTCCGCAATATCGCGTAGAGCAGTGGTCTGTGCTCTCTTTGGATGCTGAAAATGTCAATGTCTGGCGAGAGGAGAGTTGCCTTGAGAGTCTCCTCATCTGAAGTGAAGTCAATTTCTTTGGTGCGTAGGGGTGGTGTGGTTTCATCCTTGTCTGCTCTGATTGATTTGAGCGTGGAATCGTCGTCGTAGTCAACGACGAATCCGCTAAGCCACTGTATGTGCGGTTGGAAGAAATATCGTTGAGCGGGATGCAGATCGACGTTGTAGAGACGGCGGATTCCGGCGGACTCCAAGTCCCAGGTTACTTTCCGCAGTTTGGTTGGCTTGACTACGACGCGCACTGTTTCAGACTTGCAGTCGTCTCTGATATCCCGGTATCTCAAGCAGACCGTTGCGGATTCGACGAGGGGATGGTCTGAGATTATTGCTGCCAGTTCTTCCGCATTTTCGTTGTTCGGCGCTGCGTAGAATTCGGCGCTGTAGCAGTCTGAGATTTTCAGTTTTCGAATGTCATCCGTCTTCATCCAGAGCGTGATGTTGTTGCCTTCTTGGTAAGCGTCGTAGATCCAGCCTGTTGCCTTCATTATTCTGTGCTCGTGAGTGTTTTGAAGGCGAATCTTGCCTCGGCTAGGTCGGATTGCACTTTCTCGAGCTGTGAGCGTAGCTTTCTGTTTTCGTCCTCTAGGTCTTCGATGGCTTTCCGATTATCAACGGCAGCGGCCAGCAACATGACTTCGATTACGGAGGGAACCTTGGCGTAGCTCATCGCCCCCTGCTCTGCGGTCCAGGCTCTTGCCAGCGAGTCGAAGGCGTCTCTTCGGGCCGGTTCTATTAGGGCTTCCTTGAAGCTTCTGTTTAGATTGTCAACTTCCTGCTGAAGTTGGCTCCGGAACGGAATCGTTAATCTGCCCATACCAACATCACTCTGATTGATGAACAACTCGACCATGCGGCTTTGTCGCTTGGGGTGCTTCAATAAGTAAGCCAGCAATCTGTTACGTTGCTCCGTCCTGATGCAGACCATGACCTGAGCGAGGTGACGGAGGAAGACTCCGCCCTCGGGTGATGACGGTCTTAAGGAGTTACGCCTGCGAGGTCTACATGAGGCTACTAAGGCGACGTTTCTCTCGGCGCAGGCCTGCCACAGCTTAGCAAGAAGGTGCTGAACCTGTTGAATTCGCTCCAGGCCCACCTCGCCCCGCGCGTCGCTGGCAAGAAATAGTTTCGGCAGATTCCTGGCGACAACGAGCCGAACTTGATCGTCGGTCTTGACTATTTTTGTAGCTTCTTCTACGGATTCCGCCGCTTGATCCTCGTTGAATGCTGAGATCGCGACTATTTGGTCAAGGCCTGTGGCAGGGTCTACTCCGTTGCTGCGGAGAAGCGTGGTTGCAAGCTTAAGGTCTATCAGAACCTGTTCTTGCCTGTAATTGCCGCAGTTCAAGAGAACGGCGGTTCCATCGAACCCGTATTTTTCCTGTGGAAGCTGACAGTTACAGAGGAAACTGTACAGAATCCGGTCGATGACGGGTTCATCATCGCCGTAAAGCAGGTTGAATGTTCCAAGTTCCACGCCGCCTGCAAGTAGACTGTCCAGTTCCAGAAGGCTCGTAGTTAGCCTTGGAGCGGTTTCATGCTGTCGCAGAACTTGCAGGCCGTTTGTGAACTCGGTTCGCATCAGAAGACACCGTCTACCATTTGCGGAATGAAGAAGAGGGTCTTGTCCGCTTGAATGACGGAGCCAGTAGCTTTCACCGTCTTGCCCAGAAGTTTATCGCGAATGTCCTGCAAGAGCAACTGTCTGGCATCTGGATCGCAATCGCCTTGCCCTGTGAGTGGAAGCTTGCAGTCGCCAATAGCGAAGTCGGTAAGCGATTCTGAGAGAATTTCTCTAGTTCTCAATCTGGCCGCTCGACGTTTCTTGTCCATGAAGCATTGTGTCCCGAAGCTGAGCCTGAGCGACTGTTTGTCAAAGAAGACGCAAGAGGGGGGAAAGGTGAGTTCGAGATCGAACCGATAGGATTTCGCTACGACGAGTGGCGTCTCATTCGGGTCAACATCATCGTCGTGAATCTTCTTCCAGAACTCGGGTAAGGCTAGCTCGTAGGCTGGGACTGTGAAGTCCTTAGCCTTCTTGAATGCAAGATTGACGATACAGGCTAGTTCGCCGTTAGGCGCGAAAGCTACTGTCTTGCGGTAGTTCAAAATCGTATTCTTAATGGCGTTTGGAGACGCTCCTCGTTGTCTTCGCCACGCCACATAATCGAAAACGCTTTCGTAAGCTTCAGCGCTTGGGAGGGCACTTACGGTTAGCTGGCCGTCTTCCTGCAGGTTTAACTTCAGTCTGAATCCTACGTACAGTTTCGCCTTCTCAGCCGCGTAAAGCTCAGTTGGACCCTCCACAAGAAAGATGCCATTTACCTTCGGCAGTTGAGATATGCCACATATTCTAATCTCTAGAAGCTTCTCGACGAGTCTTAGTAGGTCTCTTTGATCCTCCTTCTTCGCAGGAAGAAGCTTCTTGGTTTCCTGACCGAACACGCCTGCAGGTTTCAGATTTTTCGGGTAGGTTATCCTGGAATCATTCAGATCGACTACGACTGGGCTGTTGGCTGATCGGTATTCATCGGGTTCCTCGGCGTACGCCTCGCCAACCTCAATTTCGGTCGGCAGTTGAAGAGCGAATGATTCGGGAAGATGGTCGGATGGATAGTTGGCTGGGCCGTCGGCTAACTGTAGAATCTCTCCGACAGTTCGACCTAGCATTCTACAAGCGGTATGTTGGGGGAAGACGATGCTGATCGAACCGGTCTTATCTGACAGTCTACCAGCTACTCTTACTGCCCAGAAGAGTTTGCCACTGTGTCCGTTCGGGCACTTGCTTTCGAACGCTACGCGACCGCATTCTTCGCAGCGTTGGACTAGGCCGGAGCTTGAGCTGATTTGGGATAGAATGCCCTGAAGCGTAACTCGGCATGTTCCCATTGGGCGTCGTATGTCGCCTATCTGTGGATTCCAAACGTATTTGGTCGGGTCTTCGTTGACGAGGTAGTCGATTGTCGACCGTTCTGTTGCGATTAACAGTAGGCTTTTGTCGTCGAATTCGTGCACGTAGCAGCCTCTGAACTCGAAGACGCCGTCGCGGAAGAAGTATGGGTAAGGTTTGTAGCAGATGAATGGCGATCGAAATGTTTGGTCTTCGCAGATTCCGAAAAGATACCTTCGTCTCCCTAGGGCGTCATCCTTCTCTTTGGCCTTGATAATGACGACTCGGGCTTTCACTGTTGAATACGTCTTCGAACTGAGGTCGGATAGACTGGATGCTATGACCTTTGGAGGTTGTTGACGTTGAACACTGTCGATAGAGTGTACAACGGCGCCGTCCGTCATTTAGAGATACGCCTAATCTTCTTGCTTCGATTTCGGGGATGCGTCCTGTACGCCTTTCTCGGTAATTTGGAAGAACTCTATGGATTCGGGTAGGCAGGGTGAGTCGATTACCTTTCCGGAACGTAATCCTCCTGAAGCCTTCTTGAGCATAATCCGGTGTGTCGAGGCATGCGCTAGAATGTTTCCTCCTGCCGGCCGAGTCGGATCGCCGAAGAACGCTTGCGGATTCGCCTGTACTTGATTCGTCACAACCACGGCCAAGTTCAGAGCTTGGGCGATTCTGTTCAGTTTGTGCAGGTGCGAGTTGAGCTTCTGTTGTCTTTCGGCTAGCGTTTCACGTCCGATGTACTCGCTCCTGAAATGTGAAAGTACCGAGTCCACGATAATGAGCCGGATTTTCTCTTCTTGGCAGATCTTGAAAGCCCTATCTACCGCGAGGATTTGATGGTCGCTGTTGAATACGCGCCCTAGAAGAATTCCCTCGAGAATCTTCTCTGGTTCGAGCTCTCTTGCTTTCGCTATCTGGTAGACTCGTTGGGGAGCGAACGTTCCTTCTGTATCTATGAAGAGCACTTTGCCTTCTAGGCCACCGTCCTTGGTTGGCAGCTGGGCAGTGATTGCAAGTTGCATGCAAATCTGGCTTTTTCCGCTTCCGAACTCGCCTACGAACTCCGTTATGGCTTGAGTTTCCAGTCCGCCGCCTAGCAGTTTGTTGAGGTTGTTCGATCCGAACGTCAGCTTAAGCAGGTCTTGGCGATGGTCCCAGAGTTGCTTCGCCGAGATGAAGTCTAGTTGGATTGTCTGTCTTGCAGCTTTGAGTATCTTGATGGCGGTGCCTGATTCTAACCCTGCTTTGTCCATTAACTCGCGAACGGGGGCTACCGCAAGTGCTTCGACTGAGTCGTACCCGGCATCGATTAGTTTTCCAGCCGTTACTGGGCCAACTCCTTCTAGATCCTGAATCTTTTCGATTTCTTGCGCCAATTTGATCGGGGAGTGCTTGAACTTTAATTTGTAATAAGCAAAGAAGGAGAAGATTCACGGGGGGAGAGTCGACCGTAAGTGAACGGGTAGGCTTCTTTGTTCAATGCAACTTCGTTCGAATGACGTTTGAAGCTCAGCTTTCCTGGTGAAAATGAGCATCAGCCAGTCAAGAATCAGCTAATACTCGAACGAGTGTTTGTCAAAGAGGAAGTAGGAGGATAATGAGCGGCCAGTCGGAGAGAATGGCTAACATTACGGCTACACTGCCGATTCAATTCCTTGACAGAATAGATGATCTGGTTCACGAGGGCAGGGTTCGATCTCGATCGCACCTCATCCGTGAGGCGGTCAGGAACTACTTGAACACCGTCGGCTGACGAGGCGTGTGCGGTACGATTGGTAAGAGGATTTTAGGGTTAAGAGGCCATATGGCAGCTATGAAACTTGTCTACATCGGCATCCGCGTAACGGATATGAAAAGATCGATAAAGTTCTACACTCGAGCAATGGGCCTGAAGGTATCGCATAGAGGACACATGCACCACGGTGGGCAATTCGTTAACCTGGTTGACAGGGTAACCGGTCAGCACCTACGAACTAGCTAGACTAGGTTCGCTCCGCATTCACTGCAATGCTTGCTAGTTCGAGGTATTCTGGCTCCGCACTCGCGACAGAACATCATCGCACTTTGCTGGTCGGGTCCAATCTGGAGTCGAGCATTTTGAGGCGTTTTCCTCTTTCGGAATATGAAGACCACTGCAGCTGCTGCTCCGAAAGCGGCTCCTATTCCCACCAAAGAAAACGTGGACAGGTACGTGCGGGTGATCGAGGCAAAGGCGCTGCCAACGGGTAGGTTAGTCTCGCTTAAGAAAGGCCCCATGTTCACCGTTTGAGATGATTGATTCCAATACCCGAGTTGCATAAGGAAGCCTGAAGCCTTATCGTACCACCCACGAACATTGGTCGATTGCCCTGTGTAGTCAACGACCCAGCAATCCACCTGCGAGTAACTATTTGTAGGGAAACCAGACCCTGATATCGACCCAACATAGCCGTCTATGGTCTCGGAAAACCCTACCTGCGCATCGCGAGGGTCTATCCAAGAAAGGCCGAGGTAGGGAATCTTCGCGAGATATTCCCCAATTAGGTAATTTGCTGGAACCCGCCACATGTCCGCTACCGGGTTATTATCCCCCTTTGTTTCGAAGAACTCTTGCCCGCTCACGTTGTCGATCGCGATTACGCGATGCACTATGGCCGTGGGATAATCGTAGGGGCTGTGAAAAATGATGATGGTGCCAACCGTTACAGTATTCGGGTCCACGTTGCCCACGACAACTAGGTCTCCTAAGTCTAGCGTGGGAATCATGTCCCCGGAAGAGATTGTGATCAAGGTCGGTACCTGTTCGGTGAAAGTGAACTGCTCAGTCAGCAGGTTGACACTCCCAGAGGCAGTCGTTGTGAGATTCGCTTCAGCAGGAGTACCGGGGGTAGGATAGAGTTTGAGTACAACGTCGGCCGTTTGACCATGGACGGACGTCAGGTTAAGATAGTAATCGCCCGTCCAGCCAAATTGTGACAACTGGTATTTCACATACGTTCCGTCCGCCATCCATGGTAGTACTGACGATACGCCCGAGGGCACGTTGCTCTGAGCATACTGTTGAGTTAGCAGACGCGCAACAGCGAAACTGACGACAACAACGAACACGATTGCAATTATAACCTTCCTCAGTTGCACGTCTTCCCACCTCTCCTCGACTGGTGTCCGTGTTTCTGTTGCTAATGTTTTGAATATCCCTAATGTTCCCAAAGTCGTCGAATCGCAGTAACAGTAACGGCTCCTTTTCATTAGAAATGCTAGAAAATCCTCTTTCCTGAGCTGCTTTGCTTTGCCTACATCAATTCGTGTTACCGAAGGTTCGATGAAAGGCATCTAGGAGTAGGTTAGACTGCTCAATACTCACGGTTGGTGAATCCGAAGCTTCGAGTTTGTGGGAAGCTGCCTTTCTTGTACGGCGTAAGGTTCACCCAGGCTTTCATAGCGCAAAGCATTGAATCGACACAGTCATCGTCAACCTTCGCCGGCTTCGCTGGCCCTTGACCCTTCGCTTGGGTGTAGTGGTACGATCACATTTGACGAATCAACGGTTCGAACTCGGTCGTGTATGGTATCTTGATGAATCCGTTCTCCAACCGCCACCGCACATGATTGATTAGCTTCTCTTTGTCTTCGCTGAATATGACGGGCACAACCACCTGTCCAATACGTTTGAGGTCTTCGTTTTCGCCGGGGCTTGATGAATCAGCGTACACGGCGATGTCGGGGTGGTCGGTGTGGATTTCCTGCCTTATCTCGGTGAATGATTCTTGGCGCCATTGTTTCAGTCGACGAACGAACACTGTCTCGCCTTGCTTCTCCCAGACCGTTAAGACCGTGGGATGTGTGAAGCCCCAATCAAGGCCTTGACTCCACTCCGTCGATGAGCTAATGATACGTGTCTGCTGTTCTGCAAATTCCTGTGTGGGTGCTGCTTGCGTTGTTCGTCACTATCTCAGAAATGAGTGCCGAGTTTCTTGAATCTGTCCTCGAAATTTCTTTTTCAATGTGTATGATAATTGTCATTCAACTGGGGTGTTACTCTGCTGTTCGATGTGCTTTCGTTCGCGGCTCTTGTTGCCATACTCTCCATACTCCTAGTTCTCTATGTAGAAAATGAGCGACGCCATCAATTGAATTTCTTGAACACCATGACGAGGCAACCGCAGAAGATGAAAAGAATGGGCGTATGTGGTACCACGTTAAGATCAGAAATAAGAAACCGAAGTTCAGCTTCCTTAATCGTGATGCAGCTTTATCGTGCGTTGCGAGAGTTGAATTTCTTGATAAAAGCACATTGAAGCCATTACCAGTCGGACAGATCGAGAGCAAATGGTCAAGACGACCTGAACCACGCAACTATTCGGATGGCAAATTCGACATAGGTAGAGTTCCCGCATGCCAAAGGTTGGACGTAGGCTTTGGCGCTGAGATGTTCGATGTTGTTATGAAGTGTCGAAGGCGAAAAGGTGTGTTCGCAACTGATCCTTGGATCGTCTATGACGTCGATCTGCATCCGGATCCGCGATCTGAGCCTAACCGAACCACTTCATATCATGAAGAATGGGAAAAACTGCGCATAGATGTGGACGAATGTGTACTCAGGATCGAGATCGAAGCAATAAATCTCGGCAAAGCACAAGAAGCATATTACCGCTTGAGGAACGCTGGAACGGAATTTGGGAGCTTGACTATCGAGAAAATGGAAGAAGAGGCTTCAATAATTCAGAGTAGACTCAACAGTCGTGAAGCATCAACGCTGACGTTCTCCACGGTCGCAAGCTCTGCATCCCTACTACTATTCGGATTGGCTGCTCAGCCAAATTTTCCGATTGCTAGCTATCCACTTCTTTTCCTGGTGGGGATTCTGTTCCCGGTTCTTGGATTTCTTTACCGCGAGCTAACTATTCATACCGTGGACAAGAATGACTATGATCGGCTTCCCTCGCAATTCCGAACTAACAGGACAATTTGGTCGTCTCTGAGGGGATATATTGTAAGGTTTTTTCTTCTCTCGCCAATCTTCGCTTGGGCTCAATTGCCTACAGCCAATGGCGTAGATTGGAACTATGTTCTTCCGTACATGGCATTGGGTGTTATTCTAGTGATCGCTCTGTTATCGCAGGCTATTGAACCAAAGGTGGCACACTGAGTTGGTTTTCACTTTCCTCTAAGCCCTCTTAAACCAGGGTTCGAATCGCTCCGGGCCCTCGACTGCTCTTGCGGTAATGCTATTTGGTTGTGTGAACCGGTGACTGTGGGTGGTGGGGGAGTACAGTTATACCTTGGCAAGAGGAAGGAAGACAGGGCTGTGACCTTGACAAGCGGAGAGGGATTAAGGACTGGTGAAAGTAGGGTACTGGGAAGCATCAACCTAGCTTTTCTGCGCTACGCAGGATATACGGATTCTGAGATTGCCAAACTCGGTGACCTCTCGAGACTTCCCGAACAAGAGATGCAACGGCTGATGCAGGAGAAAGCGGAGAAAGCTCTTGCAGAAGCTTGGAAGGGAAAGCCGCTAAGATCGCTCAGCGGAGACGAAGAGAAAAGGCAAGAATAATGACTGGAAGGTTCAAGGAGGTCAAGGACGCGATAGAGCAACTTCCTTCAGACAGTCCTGTCCGTAAACTGATCCTGCTGAAACCCGACGACCTCCCCCTCGCGGATGGCCTCCCTGAATGCAAGATTTGGCTTCAAATGATCTACGCCGAGCTGAAGAAGCCCGGAGTGTAGTCGGAAAGGTCGTCTGATAACAGCTTCGTTATCTGGCAGAGCTTGGACGAACAGCCACCCTTTAATCACCCACTCCTTGACTTCGGCAATTGGGACGATTTTTTGGAGGCTCCCGGCTGACTTCTTGTCAATCAGGTCTTGCATCTGCTGTTCCGTGAGCTTTGAGAGGTCGCCTAGCTTTTCAATCTCTTCATCAGCGTACCCTGCCCAAGATAGGAATCGCCTGTTGATCATAGCAAGAACCTTGTCCTCATCTGTCTCTTCCTTCTTCGTTCGTGTCGTGAGAAATTTCTCGGCAGCCTTCTTGTACCCTTCCCGCATCTTTTCGATCGTTTCGTCAGGCAAACCTTTCGCATACGTGTAGACGAATTCAATCGATCCCTTGTGACCCATCCAGTATGTGCGCCAGTCGGGGTCGATCAAGCGGTCGAATTTTGCTGAGTCTAGACGGACGTCTGCATAGCGTCTCAACACGTAAGGGCGCCACTCGAATTTCGCTGCTCTGATGGGTTTGCGCATCAAGTCAGATACGTTGGTTGTTCTCATATGTTTTCCTTGATGTTGCGGGTGGAAGATGTCGGCTACGATGATCGGTGAGTTTGGCGTCAGCTTTTGGTGTAGTCGTCGCATTCTCCATTCGAGATAGGCTCGGACGTACTCAGCGCCCTCGCTACAGACGAAGCTGGTGTATTTGCGGCGAATCTTAGAAAGTGACTTGCGAACAACTAGCAATGTAGGTATGCGTTGAAATTCGACCGTGTCGCCTTTAATGACCATTTCGGGCAGGTCTTTGACCTTCAGTCCATCGTAACCCTTACGGGTCTTCTTTCCCAAGACCTGTATCCGAACTCCGCTGAACGCCACGAGACCCAACGCAGCCCTCGCTCTGAAGTCTGCTTGCTCAAGTATCGATCCGAGTTCGTCTGGGGTTGGCGGAACTTCGTTTTCGTACAGTAAGGATTCGTCTGCTCCCTCAGCGAAGACTTTTCGAGGAGGAGTTATCTCGCTGAATTCCAACCATCGGTTGACGGCTTTGACGTAGGTCTGGATGTAACTGCCGGCTAGTTCCTCGCCGTCTTCGCCCCCCTCGTCTTCGAAGTCATCGACCATGTCAAGTTCAAACCGCTTCGCCTGCTTCGTATCCATCTTCGTGAAGTCTCGTGGAAGCTTCTGGAAACGCTTGTGGATTGCTCCGAACCTCCGCAGGAGTCCGGAGGCTGAGTTCTCGCTGCGCCGCCGCACGTTTTGGATGAAGCGCCGAAAGTCTGGGTCATCTAGGAGGTAGAAGTAGGGAGAGGTGACAGCGAAGCCGCCCTTGCTCAAGGAAGACCCAGTATGGGCTGCGGAAGCACGTCTTCCGCTATAAGGCATATTCAGACCTGACCTAGCGCAATGGTGGGCCTGGCCGGATTCGAACCGGCGACCCCACGATCTCCGAGGATAGCGTATCAGTCGTGTGCTCCAGTTACACAACCGCATGTGCCGTTTCCATGCTGAGCTACAGGCCCAAACATTTCGTCCGTTGTCTCCGACAGTTTTCTTTAAGGGTTTGCACCGCTGTCTGTTGAAGCTCAGCGGAAAGCTTCGGGAGCCACTTCTATTTTCCGAATATAGAAACAATGCGGTAGTATAATTAGCATTTACCCTCAGGTTCCGCCTAAATATGCGGAGTTCAAACGCAATGCAGGAAATTAGGTTTCACGGACGTGCCGGCCAGGGGATTCTGACCGCAAGCCGTCTCTTTGCCCAAGCGGCTATAAAAGACGGCAAATACGCACAAGCATTCCCTGACTTCGGCCCAGAAAGAT
>Ga0187784_10000368_pt1 | contig 32702 bp, 29 predicted proteins | sample 1015_SJ02_MP15_2_FD_132964 | JGI IMG/M metagenome (GOLD analysis project Ga0187784, IMG submission 132964) | Tropical peat soil microbial communities from peatlands in Department of Meta, Colombia - 1015_SJ02_MP15_20_MG | ecosystem: Environmental > Terrestrial > Soil > Wetlands > Peat | place... | reverse complement strand
CGCCGATCAGATATTGGGCATAGGCGGCGTCCGGGCTTCCCGGATGCAGCGTCACATAGCGCTTGGCGGCGTTGATGCAGTCGTCGTATTTCTGCGCCTGATAATACGAATAGGCCGACATCAACAGCGCCTTGCGCGCCCAATCGGAATACGGGTTCTGCCGGTCCACTTCATCGAACTTCTTCGCCGCGTCCTCGTACTGCTGCTTGTTGTTGAGCAGGAAAAGTCCTTCGTTGTAGAGCTTGTCGGCGGCGTCTTCCGGGACGTAGTCCTCCTCCTTGCTGAACACGCTGCAGCCCATCAGCGGCACGGCGAAGAAGGCCAACGCCAAAAGGCCGGCCAACACACGCAACCTGCAACCGGATCGCCGTGATCCTCGTAACAGCGACATCATGAGCTGAGCTTGTTGAAAATCCCGTCCCGCCGCCGCTTCGGTCCGATGCTGCCGCGCTTCCCACGCGTCGTTCGGAGAACGCCTGACGGCCCAAAGCTGATTTAGGCCGACAATCGGCCGGGATTAAGGCAAAAAAGTCAAGAAAATCAAGACAGGTCGGGACCGTAAGCCGGCGCCGCAAAGCCAACCGCCAGATCGGCATGGCCGCGCGTTCGGCGCACCGGCTCTTCCATCTCGCAGTAAGTCCACGCCGTCGCGTCAGTCATCAACGCCGTGACGACGGCATGATTGAGCTTATGCCCGCCACGCACCGAGCGGTAGGCGCCGATCAGCGGTGCGCCGGCGAGCGCCAGATCGCCGATGGCATCGACGATCTTGTGGCGGACGAACTCGTCGGGGAAACGCGTTCCCTCGGTGTTGAGGATGCGGTTTTCCGCCACGACCACCGTATTTTCGAGGGAGGCGCCAAGCGCGTAGCCCGCGCTCCACAGCTTCGCCACGTCGCGCATGAAGCCGAACGTCCGCGCCCGCGCCAATTCGCGGCGGAAGAGATGCGGTTCCACGTCGACCGCGAGCGCCTGGCGCCCGATCAGCGGGTGATCGAACTCGATCTCGGCTTCGACGCACAGACCGCGCGAGTGCGGTCGCAATTCGCCGGAGCAGCCGTCCGCGTCGACCCGTACGGGCTTGAGCACTTTGATGTAGCGCCGCCGCGCCGGCATGGTCACAACGCCGGCCTGGTCGATGGCATCGACGAACGGCGCGGCGCTGCCGTCCATGATCGGAATCTCGGGGCCATCGACTTCGACAACGGCATTGTCGATCCCGAGACCATACAACGCGGCAAGTACGTGCTCGGTGGTGGAAACGGCCGGACCGCTGTGATCGCCAAGCACGGTGGCGAATTCGGTCGCCGTCACGGAACGGAAGCTGGCGCTGAATTCACGGTCCTTCCGGCCGTCATTTCTGGCGCGCCAAAATACGACGCCGGTATCGGCTTCAGCAGGATGGATTGTAACAGTGACGGGCGAACCTGAATGGACGCCGACTCCAGCAACGCTGACTTGCTCGCGCAGGGTCGTCTGCCTGCCGGCTTGCATGCCCCTCGTCATGCGCTCGTCCCACACTTCACGGCCGGATTGCAGGAGCAATCGGGCCAACCGCAAACCTGAGGAACGCGAAGGTCTGTACAAAGGAGCCTATGTCGCCAACCGCGAGACCCCCGATACGATACCCCCGACACAACTCCCCGATGACGGACAAACCATACCGGCGACATGGTTTCCGGCCAATTCACGGTTTCTTACCAACTGTTACCTTTTTCGGCCGCAGTGCCGCCGCCAAGGCACCCCAATGCGCGTGTGGTTGCGCTTGAGCGAGCCAAGCCGTGCGGCGACGAAATCGACTTGCCCCGAATGCCGCCGGCATTTGCCTGATAATCTTGAATATTCGCACGCTTAGTCGTGGCCTGCTTACCTGAAAGCAGCTCCTTGGCGGCGCGCTTGGCGCCGCCGTCGTTCTGCCATCGCCCCGTTGCGCTTTTAGTTCGCTTGCCGGCGCAGGAACGCCGGAATGTCGAGCTGGTCCTCGTCGCTGCGGTTATGCACAGGGGCTTGCTGCCGTCCATGCTGATCCAGCCCCTGCGGGGCGGGACGTTTGGCGTATTCTGATACCGGTTCCGGGCGCGGCTCCGGTCGCGAAGGACGCCCGGGAAGCCGTTCGGTCGCTGCTTGCGGAAGGCTCGGCGCGCTGCGCGGAGCCGCTATGGGCTCTTCGTCATCGTCCTCGCGACGGCCGAGGCCGACCGCGGCCAACCGTTGCAAGAGCGACATGCGTCGCTTTTCGGGATGTTCGTCCGCTGCCGCTTCGCCACGCCGGGCGCGAATCTCGTTCTGGGCGGGAACCGGCAGCTCGTCGATACGCGGCATGCGCAGCGCGCGCGCCGGCATCCGTTCCGGCTGCGGCGGAATGAATGTCTCGGGTTCGTGCGGCTCCGGACCGCTTGTGGCTGGATCGATGAACAGCGAAGGCTTGGGGCCGAGCGGGCGGATGGTCACCTCCTGGCCGTCGCCTTGCGGCAGGATGGCGGCCGCCACCGCCGCTTTGGCCGATTCGATCGATTCGTTGACAGAAGCGGGCGCGGCAGCCGGCGCGGGCGGCGGCGCAAGGTGCCGGGAAGGCTCCGACCATTCGCGGCGTTCGGCGAGCCGCTGGTTGTCGGCACGCAGCCGCTGCGCCACTTCGGCGATGCGCGCCTCCGCGGCAGCCACGGGCGGACGCTGGATGGCGGTTTGATCGATCCCGGTCGCGACGACCGAGACGCGAATGATGCCGTCGAGGCTCTCGTCAAAAGTCGCGCCGACGATGATGTTCGCATCCTGATCGACTTCCTCACGGATGCGCGTTGCCGCCTCGTCGACCTCGTAGAGCGTGAGATCGCGGCCGCCGGTGATGGAAATGAGGAGCCCCTTCGCGCCCTTCATCGACGCGTCGTCGATCAGCGGATTGGAGATGGCGGCTTCCGCAGCCGTGATCGCCCGCTTCTCGCCTTCCGCTTCGCCGGTTCCCATCATCGCCTTGCCCATTTCGCGCATGACGGCGCGGACGTCGGCGAAGTCGAGATTGATCAGGCCCTCCTTGACCATCAGGTCGGTGATGCAGGCGACGCCCGAATAGAGCACCTGGTCCGCCATGGCGAAAGCGTCGGCGAACGTCGTCTTCTCGTTAGCCACGCGGAACAGGTTTTGGTTGGGGATGATGAGGAGCGTGTCGACGCATTTTTGCAGCTCCGCGATGCCGCCTTCGGCGATGCGCATGCGGCGCTGCCCCTCGAAATGGAACGGCTTGGTGACGACGCCGACGGTCAGAATGCCCATCTCCTGCGCCGTCCTGGCCACGACCGGCGCGGCGCCGGTGCCGGTGCCGCCGCCCATCCCGGCCGTGACGAAGACCATGTGCGCACTGGAAAGGTGATCGCGAATCTCGTCGATCACTTCTTCCGCGGCGGCGCGGCCGACGTCGGGCTGCGAGCCGGCGCCGAGCCCCTCGGTCACCTGCACGCCCATTTGAATGACGCGCTCGGCCTTCGACATGGTGAGCGCCTGCGCATCGGTATTCGCCACCACGAAATCGACGCCCTGCAGGCCCGCATTGATCATGTTGTTGACGGCATTGCCGCCGGCGCCGCCGACGCCGAACACCGTGATGCGCGGCTTGAGCTCGCGAATGTCGGGAATTTTCAGATTGATCGTCATGATTACCTCTTCTTTCATGCGCGGGCGTCGCCGACGCCCGGCCCCGGCCGGTCCGCCGCCGGCCGTCGTGATGTGGCGGTTTCGCGTTTGCGGGCCATCAGAAACTCTCGCGAAGCCATTGTCCGACGCGGGCGAAATAGCCGCCCGTGCCGTTCATCAGATACCGCCTGCTGCGTGCTTCGAAGTATTCGAGGTGAGCCGCCTGCGGATAAACGAGAAGGCCGGTCGCCGCGGCGAAGGCGGCGCCCTTGGCCGCGTCCGGCAGTCCGGAAATGCCGAGCGGCCGCCCGACGCGGACCGGCCGGCGCAGGATGCCGGCTGCGAGTTCGGACAGGCCCGTCATCTGGCTCGCGCCGCCGGTGAGGATCACGCGCCCGCGCGGCTCGGCCGCGAACGAGGAGGCCGCAAGGCGGTCACGCACCATCTCCAGGATTTCCTCGACGCGCGGCCTGATGATGTGCACGAGCGCCGCCCGCGGCACGAATTGCGCCTGCTCGCGCTCATCCTCGCCGATCGGCGGTACCGTGATCATGTCGCGCTCGTCCGATCCACCGACGAGCACACTGCCATAAAACGTCTTGATTCGCTCGGCGTCGGCGACGCTCGCATTCAGTCCCCGCGCGATGTCAAGCGTGACGTTGAGCCCGCCCAGCGCGAACCCGTCGGAGTGAACGAACCGCCCGCCGACGAATACCGCCATCGTCGTGGTGCCGGCGCCCATATCGACGACCGCAGCGCCGAGGTCGGCCTCGTCGTCGGCGAGCACGGCAAGACCGGCGACGTAGGGGCTCGCCACCATCGCCTCGACGGCGAGATGGCAGCGCTCGACCGCCAGCATCAGATTTCGCGCCGCCGCGATGTCGGTCGTGGCGACGTGCATGTCGACGCCGAACCGCTGACCAAGCATGCCGCGCGGATCGCGGATGCCGTTACTGCCGTCGATCGCGTAGCCGATCGGCAGCGAATGCAGCACGGCGCGGCCTTCGCGCATCGAGTGCCGATTGCCGGCGGCCAAGACGCGCGCGATATCGGCTTCCGACACCGCGGCACCGGCGATATTGATCTCGGCCGCGAACAGCTCGCTCGCCAGCCGGCCGGCCGATACCGAGAGCACGACCGATTCGATCTCTACGGACGCCATGCGCTCGGCGCCGTCGACGGCCTGACGGATGGCGTCTTCGGCCTGCGCAAGATTGACCACGCCGCCGGCCTTGGTGCCGCGCGCGGCCGCGTGCCCGAAGCCGATCACCTCGACGGCGTGGCTCCTTCGGGTCAGCACCTGCTGCGGAGGATGCGGCCGCAGGCGCGCGATCAAACAGGCAACCTTGCTCGAACCGATATCGAGCGCGGCGACCAGCGCGCTGCGCCGCGGCGAGATCGGCTTCATTTTCGGGGTCAGGCCGTAATAGAGGGCGCTCACGCGTCGCCCCCCTTTTTCTTCTTCTTGTCCTTGAACGCGTCGTCGCGCGCCTGCGCCGCCGCATCCGAGAGCCGCACGCTCACACGATCGGGTAATCGCAGATCGACCGCGATAATGTCGCGTGAGAGCAGTTTCTTCTCGCGATCGAGCGCAACCAGCCGGTCGAGCGCCTGTTCGACGTCGGTTTCCGGCAGCCGCACGTCGATGCCGTTGGCGAGTCGCAGGTTCCAGCGCCGCTGCGCCACCAGGATCGAGGCGCGCAGCAGCGAACGAATGTCGGGATGGCGCGCAATGATGGCGAGAAAATTCTTGGCCTCGTGCTCGGCGCCCCGCCCGACCACGAGCGGCAAGCCGAGATAGCGATCCTCGACGAAGGGCTCGAGCACGGTGCCGTCGGCGGCGATGACGCTGACGCGGCCGTCCTTTTGCCACAGCGCAAAGGCCTGTCGCTCGGTGACCGTGATTTGCAGACGGTCGGGATAGAGCTTGAGCACGGCTGCGTCGGCGATCCAGGGATTCGCCAGGAGCCGCATCCGCGCCGCGTCGGCGTCGAGAAAGAGAAGCGAGGCGCGCCCGGTCACGCCGGCGGTGGTGAGGATCTCCTCGCGGCTGACTTCCTTCGACCCGGTGAGTGAGATAGCCGCGATCCGAAAGCCGACCGCATTGGCGGCTTCATCGCGGGTGTCCTTCAGCCAATCGACAACAGCAGCGACGTGGCCGCCGGCGACGGCACCGTAGCCGAGCGTGCCCGCAAGCAGCAGGACCGACGCGGCGATGCCAAAGCCGGGCGGCGGCAGCCGCGCGACTTTCAGGCTCCAGCGCCCGAGCGATCGGCGACGGGCCGCCAAGCGGACAAAGCGGTTCGCGCGAAAATCGCCTTCGGCACGCGCACGAAACGGCGCATCAGCCGGCGCGCCGGCCCGCTCCGCCGCTTCTGCTTCCGACCCCGGCCCCGACCACATCAGCGGTTGGTCGAGGCGTCCTCCACCATCCATCGCACCAGCTCATCGAAGGTGATGCCCGCGTACGCCGCAAGCTCGGGCACGAGCGAAGTCTCGGTCATGCCCGGCTGCGTATTGATCTCAAGACAGACCAGCTTTCCCGTTCCCCGATCGTCGTAGCGAAAGTCAGCGCGGCTCACGCCGCGGCAGCCAAGTGCGCTATGGGCAGCCAAGGTAAGTCTGCGGACCTCCTGGTAAACATTTGGTAAAATTTGCGCCGGCAGCACATGCCGGGAGCCGCCGGCGGCATATTTGGCCTCGTAATCGTAGAATCGCGTCGCCGGCACGATCTCGATGACGTCGAGCGCCCGATCGCCGATCACGGCGCAGGTGAGTTCTTTGCCGGGAATGTAACGCTCGATCAGCACCGTTTCGCCGAACGGCCAATCATCGCGGTAAAGCTCCTGCGGTGGATGCGGATGGTCCTCGGTGACGATAAAGACGCCGACGCTGGAACCTTCCGCGATCGGCTTGACCACATAGGGCGGCGCCATGAGATGCCGTTGCGCGGCCGCAAAGCGCGATGCCACGATATCCTCCGCGACCGGGATACCGGCGGCGCGGAACACCGCCTTGGCAAAGCCCTTATGCATGGCAAGCGCGGAGGCGAGCACGCCGGAATGGCTGTAAGGGATATTGAGAACTTCGAGGACGCCTTGCAGCGTGCCGTCCTCGCCAGGACGGCCGTGCAGCACATTGAGCGCAACGTCGGGCTTGATCGCGGTCAACGTTGCGGCAATGTCACGACCGACATCAACCGGGGAAACGCGGTAACCGAGGCGCACGAGCGCATCGGCGCACGCCTTGCCGGAGCGCAACGAGACGTCGCGCTCGGCCGACCAGCCTCCCATCAGAACGGCGACGTGCTTGGTCATGCCTGAAACCGGATTGTCTGCAACCGCTTTGCGCTGATTCGCCCGCCTCCCCAATAGAATTGACAATGACGCAAAGGTCGAGCGTTTCCCAGGCCGGCGGACTTGCTCGCTCGGCGCCGACGCGCAGCGACGGATTTTCCTATTTCGCCGCGCCGATCCGCCTGATCTCCCATTCGAGATCGACGCCGGCGCTTTCTTTGACCCGCCGCCGCACCGTCTCGCCCAGCGTCTCGATGTCGGCGGCAGTCGCCTTGCCGAGATTGATCAGAAAGTTGCAGTGCATCTCCGACACCTGCGCATCGCCGAGGCGCAGCCCGCGGCAGCCGGCGGCGTCGATAAGCCGCCACGCCTTGCGGCCCGGCGGATTTTTGAAAGTCGAGCCGCCGGTGCGGCTTTTGATCGGCTGCGTCGCCTCGCGCGATTCGGTGATATTGTCCATCTCGGCGGCGATGACCGCCGGATCGCCGCGTTCGCCGCGGAATGTCGCTTGCGTGAAGATGTAATCATCCGGCGCGCCGCAATGCCGGTAGGCGAAGCGCATATCGGCGTTGGCGAGCACGTGAACGCGGCCCGCGCGATCGATTGCGCGGGCCTCGATCAGCACATCCTTGGTTTCACGCCCATAGGCGCCGCCGTTCATGCGCAGCGCCCCGCCGATGCTGCCGGGAATGCCGCGCAGGAATGACAACCCGGCAAGACCGGCCTCCTGCGCCGCGCGCGCGACCTTCACGTCGGGCACCGCGGCGCCGGCGCGTAACGTGAGGCCCTCGATCGCGATATCGCCGAAGCCGCGTCCGAGCCGGATCACCACGCCCGGCACGCCGCCGTCGCGAACGATCACGTTGGAGCCGAGCGCAATGACGGTGACGGGAGTGTCCGCGGGCAAATTGGCCAGCATGTAGGCGAGGTCCTCCTCGTCCTCCGGCATGAACAAAAGCTGCGCCGGGCCGCCGACGCGAAACCATGTGAGTTCCGCAAGCGATTGGTTCGCCAGGAGCCGGCCGCGCAGCGCCGGCATTTTCGAGCGCACGGCAGCGGCGATATCGGGGAAGCTCATGCGGCTGCCTCGACCTTATTGAGCCAGGCCGACAGCACTTTATGCCCGAGGTCGCGCGTCGCCGGCCCCAGCGTGAGCGCCTGCCTGCGCAGCGCGCGCGGATCGATGCCGGCTTTGGCAAGCTCGACGGTATGGCCGACCAGCCAGCTTTCGAACCGCGCCGGCTCCGTTTCGATGTGAAATTGCAGCGCCAGCTGCGTCGTCGCGTGCACGAACGCCTGCACCGGACAGTGGAGCGTCGACGCCAGCTTTGTGCACCCGGCCGGCAGCGTGCAATTGTCGCCGTGCCAATGCAGCACCGGCGTCGCGCCGAGCGGCGCCAGCACCGATTTTTGGCCCTCGGCCGTCAGCGTCAGCGGCGCCCAGCCGATCTCCTTCGCCGGTCCGGGCGCTACGTCCGCACCGAGCGCAGCCGCCATCATCTGCGCCCCGAGGCAGATACCGAGCATCGGTTTGTCCGCTTCGATGCGCGCCGCGATCGCCGCGACCTCGTCGGCGATGAAAGGATAGGCATCGCGCTCATAGACGCCGATAGGACCGCCCAGCACGATCAGAAGATCGGGCGCCAGAAAAGTTTCCGCATCGATCGGCTGCACGCCGGCATCGTGATAACGCACGCCGTAGCCCCGCGAGGACACGAGCGGGCCCAACAGCCCCAGGTCCTCGAAGGCCACGTGGCGAACCGCCAGGCATTTTTTGATCGCGGCGCGGTCGCGCGGCGCAGAACGGTCGTTCTGCATGAGCGTTTTCACGCTCCGAAGCGACGCCGGGGCAGGCTTGTTGCGCGCCATGCTCTAACTCGCCGCCGCCAATTCTCCCGGCAGCGCATAGGCCCATTGCGTGATCGAACCGGCGCCGAGGCATACGACGTAATCTCCGGCCCGCGCTATGGCGGCGACCAGCGACGCCAGCTTTTCCGGACCGTCGAGCGCCATGACGCTGCGGTGCCCGTGGGTGCGCAAACCCTGCATCAAGGCGTCGCGATCGGCGCCGGCGATCGGCGCTTCGCCGGCCGGATAGACATGCGCGACGATCACGGCGTCGGCATCGTTGAAGCAGGTGCAGAACTGCTCGAACAATGCGGCAAGCCGCGTGTAGCGATGCGGCTGCACGACGGCGATCACCTGGCCCCTGGTCGATTCGCGTGCCGCTTTGAGCACCGCGGCGATCTCCACCGGATGGTGCGCGTAATCGTCGATGACGGTGACGCCGTTCCAGGCGCCGGTGCGGGTGAAGCGCCGCCGCACGCCGCCGAATTTCGCCAGCGCCTCCCGGATCAGAGCGTCGCCGATGCCGAGCTCATGCGCCACCGCGATCGCGGCCGTGGCATTGAGCGCGTTGTGCCGACCGGGCATCGGCAGCGCTACGTTCTTTATTTCGCGCACCGATTGCCCGCTGCGGTCGCGCAACACGACGCTGAACAGCGAAATCCCGCCGGCATGCGAGACATCGAGGAGCCGCATGTCGGCCTGCGGGTTCTCGCCATAGGTAACGACGCGGCGATCTTCGATGCGGCCGACCAGGCTCTGCACGACGGGATGATCCGTGCACATCACCGAAAAGCCGTAAAACGGCACGTTCTCGACGAAGGCGCGGAACGCCTCCTGCACCGCCTCGAAACTCTTGAAGTGATCGAGGTGCTCGGGATCGATATTGGTCACGACAGCGATATCGGCCGGAAGCTTGAGGAACGTACCGTCGGACTCGTCGGCCTCCACCACCATCCAGTCGCCGGCGCCGAGCCGCGCATTGGTGCCGTAGGCGTTGATGATGCCGCCGTTGATCACCGTCGGATCGAAACCGGCGGCATCGAGGAGCGCGGCGACCATCGAGGTGGTCGTGGTCTTGCCGTGGGTGCCGGCGATGGCGACGCAGCTTTTCAGCCGCATCAGCTCGGCGAGCATCTCGGCGCGGCGCACCACCGGCAGCCGCTGCGCGCGCGCCGCGACGAGCTCCGGATTATCCGGCTTGATCGCCGAGGAGACGACGACGACCCCGGCGTCGGCCAGGTTGGCGGCAGCATGCCCGATCGCGATCTTCACGCCCTTTTCGCGCAGCCGCTTGACGTTGGCGCCCTCGGCCTGATCGGAACCCTGTACGGTGTAGCCGAGATTCACCATCACCTCGGCGATGCCGCTCATGCCGATGCCGCCGATGCCGACGAAATGCACCGGACCGATGTCGCGCGGCAGTTTCATGCAGTCTCCTTAACAAGCGCCGGCCCGACATAGCGAGCCCGTGGCCGAATGATTTGACCGGTCGCGACCTGCTCTAAGGCGTGAGCCATCCAGCCGACCGACCGCGAGAGGGCAAAGATGACGAAAGGCGCATGTTCGGGCAAACCATGGGCATCCGCCATAGCCGCCAGCGCGAAATCGACATTGGGTTGGTCTCCGGTCAAACCCTCCGCCGCCGTCCTCATCTCGGCGAACATGGGCGAAAGCTTGAACTGGCGCATCAGCGCAATCGCACGGGGATCGCCTTGCGGATAAAGCGGATGGCCGAAAGCGGGTAGCGGCTCTCCCCGCGCGAGCCATTCGCGCACCGCATTCGTGGCGCCAATTTGGCGGGCATTACCGAGCAGGAACCGAAGCGCGCGCGCTGCGCCGCCGTGCAGCGGGCCAGTCAGCGTCGCCAGACCGGCAAGCAGACACGCCGACAGCGAGGCGCCGGTAGAGGCCGCCACCCGCACGGCAAACGTCGAAGCGTTGAGCTCATGGTCGGCAAGCAGCACGAGGGCACGCCGCAAAACATCGTTCGCTGCGCGCTTGCGCCAGGCAGCGGCCAGGCGCGCATGCAACGGACGGTCGGCATGGCCGACGGCGCCGAGCGTCGCATGCGACAGGGCGCTCAACAGCGATTGGGCTTCGGATTTGAGAACGGCGGGCGACCGCCCCAGAGACGGCGGATCAGTTGCAACGCGTGCGGACATCGCGACGAGCATCCGGTTCTCCGGAGCACCGCGCATGTTAGTCTTTGCCCGGGAAACAAGGCCCGTCGTGACCGGGCCAGCTTGCCAAAGCAGGTCTGCAATCTCTTCAAGCGTCGCGTGCTCGGCAAGCTGCACGGCATCGCAACCCCGATACCAGAGGCGTCCAGCCGCGACAGTGGATATTCCCGAAGCGAGGATCGGATCTCCCCAACCGATCGCCTGCCCCGCTACGGTTTCCGCCGATCGGCGGCCGGCCCGTCGCTGCGTCAACCGCTCGATGTCTTGCCCGTTGTAGAGGTTCCGCCGCGCATCCTTCGGATCCGGTTTTGCGCGAATTCGACCGCGGCTGACATTGGCGTAGAGCGTCTGCGAGCGAATGCCGAGGAACTTCAGGGCCTGCTCGGCGGACATCCATCGCGTTGGTCGATTCATATTGATCGATTTCATCAAGATTGACGTCAATGTTATCGCGCGCCACCGTGCTGCTCAATCGACACGGAACGTCGGAGACCGGAATGACAGACCACCCCGCGGCACTGCCCGCTCGCGAAGCGCCACCGCGAACCAAGCCGAGCAACTACCCGGAACCGTTCGCGTCGCGCATGACCGGCAGGACGAAGCAGCCGCTCGGCGATATTTTCGGGCTGAAGAATTTCGGCGTGAATCTGACCCGATTGGCGCCTGGTGCCGTGTCGAGCCTGCATCATCGGCATTCGCGACAGGATGAGTTCATTTACGTTCTCGAAGGCGAACCGACGCTGTTCACAGATAAAGGGCCGATGCGGCTTCGTCCGGGCATGGTCGCGGGCTTTGCCGCCAACAGCACGGCCCACCATCTGCGCAACGATGCAGATCGCGATTGCCTGATCCTGGAGATCGGCGATCGCGCGCAAGGCGACGAAGTAAGCTATCCGGCCGACGATATTCAGGCCGTATTGGGCGAAAACGGCAAGTGGCATTTCACGCACAAGGACGGCACGCCTTACTAGGCGTCCTGTCCGGTTCGATCCGCACGCGCGACTTTGAGCACCAGTTCGGCGAGCCGATCGGCGGCGTCGAGCCGCCCAAGCGACTTGGCCGCCGCCGCCATGTTGGCGAGGCGTTCCGGCGCCACCGCCAGCGCGGCGATTTCGGCTGCCAGCCGCTGCGGGGTAAACTCTTCTTGCGGCAGCCGAATGGCGCCACCGGCGCCTTTTAAGATACCGGCGTTGGCGAATTGGTCCTGGTCGAGCGCGTGCGGCAGCGGGACGAGGATCGAGGGCCGGCCGATAGCCGCCAGTTCGGCAACGGTCGAGGCTCCGGATCGCGCCACGGCCAGATGGCTTGCCGCCATGCGCGCCGGCAGATCGGCAAAAAACGGCGCGATCTCTGCGGCGACCGCGAGGTCCGCATAGGCTTCGCGCACGCGGGCCACATCCTCCTCGCGCGCCTGCTGAACGATGGCGAGCCGCGCGCGCAACTCCGCTCCGAGCAGTCCGATCGCGGCGGGAACGACATCGGCCATCACCCGCGCGCCCTGGCTGCCACCGAAAACAACAAGACCCAGCGGATCGCCGAGCGGCGGAAAGGGGATCGCTGCGGCCGCGACGACCGCCGGCCGCACCGGATTGCCGGTCAGCGTCGCTTTGGCCGCGAGCCGGGGTGCCGTTCGGAACACGTCGGGGAATGTGGTGGCGATCGCGGTAACACGCGGCGCCAGAAAGCGATTGGCGCGTCCGATGACCGCATTGGCGTCGTGGATCAGGCTCGGAATGCCGCGCCAGGCCGCCGCCAGGATCGGCGGGATGGTCGGATAGCCGCCGAAACCGATCACCGCCGCGGGTTCGAGCCGGCCGATCAACGCCCACGCCTGGGCGAGGCCGATACCGAGCGCAGTCGCGGTTCGCAGCGCCGCGATCGGATTACGCGCGCGCAACGTCGCGCTTGCAACGACATGGACCGCGTCCTCGGCGAAGGCGCCGCCGTAGCGCGTTGCCCGTCGGTCGGTGGCAAGATGCACGGCGATGCCGCGCTTGGCGAGCGCCGCCGCCAGCGCTTCCGCCGGGAATAAATGGCCGCCCGTCCCGCCGGCCGCGACAAGAACCGGCGCCCCGTCCCGGTGCATCACGCCGGGCTCGCAGCGAGCGTCACCTCGCCGGAAAGCTGCGCCTGCGGCCGCTCGCGGGTGAGCGCGAGCAGCATGCCCATGCCGTAGGCGAGCGAGATGAGCGAGGAACCGCCGTAGGAAATGAACGGTAGCGTCATTCCCTTGGCCGGCATGAGATGCAGGTTCACGGCCATGTTGATCGCCGATTGCAGCCCGAACAGAATCGCCAGCCCCGCCGCGGCGAAACGGACGAAAGGATCGTCGTTGCGCATCGCCTTGACCAGCGCCCGAATGACGATGAACGCGAACAATGCCACGAGAATGAGGCAGAGCACGACGCCGAATTCCTCGCCCGCCACTGCGAAGACGAAATCGGTGTGGCCTTCCGGCAGGATGCGCTTGATCGTACCCTCGCCAGGGCCGCGGCCGAACCAGCCGCCGCGGACGAACGACTCGGTCGCGATGTCGATATTAAAGGAATCGCCGGAGGCGGGATCGAGGAAGCGATTGATCCGCTGCGCCACATGCGGGACCGTATAGAAAGCCGCAAGCAGTCCGGCGCTCGCGGTGGCGCCGAGACCCAGCACCCAGACAAAGCGCATGCCCGCCATATAGAACAGCGCGCCCCACACCAGCGTGACGAGCATGGTCTGGCCGAAGTCCGGCTGCAGCACCAATAAGCCGATAACGACGATCAAGAGCGCCAGCGCCACGGTGTTGGCGGGCATGTCGGGGCGCCTGGCGGATTCGCCGAACAGCCAGGCGATCAGAATGACGAAAGCGGGTTTGAGAAATTCCGAGGGCTGGACGTTGACGCCGAGGATGACGAGCCAGCGCCGCGCACCCTTGATCTCGGCGCCGAAATAGGGCGTGGCGGCGACCAGCACGAGACTGACGGCGAAGACGACGAGCGCGAGCTTGCGGATATCGCGCGGCGGCAGGAACGACGTCGCGATCAACACCGCCGCGGCAGGAATGAGATAGAACACCTGCCGATTGACGAAATGAAACGGATCGAGGCCGATGCGCGTGGCGACCGGCGGGCTGGCGGCGAGGCAGAGCACGATGCCGCCGAGCATCAGCGCGCCGAGCGCGGCAAGCGTCAGCCGGTCGATCGTCCGCCACCATTCGCTCAAGGGCGTCGGCTGCGCGCGCGAGGCCATCGTTCGTCGCCTGAATGGCGTTCCCAAGAAACGTCCCGGCCTACTGGTGACACCGCGAAGGTTTCCAGGGGATTAAGAACGCCGCCGGCGAGACAACCCTGGGTCAGGCGCGAAGCGCTATTTCACCTCCGGCAACGCGCGCACCAGCGCCCGGAACGCGTCGCCGCGCACTTCGAAATTGCGATATTGGTCGAACGAGGCGCAGGCGGGCGAAAGGAGCACGACCCGCTCTTGACCCGTCTCTTCCGCGGCATCGCGCGCAGCGGCGGCGACCGCCTCGTCGAGCGTGCCGCTAATCTCATGGGCAACCGTTTCGCCGAGCGTAGCAGCAAATTCGGCGGCCGCTTCGCCGATCAGATAAGCCTTGCGGATGCGCGGGAAGAATTCGCGCAGAGGTTCAATGCCGCCGGTCTTCGGCTTGCCGCCGGCGATCCAGAAAATGTCGTTGAAGCAGGCAAGCGCTTGCGCCGCCGAATCGGCATTGGTCGCCTTGGAATCGTTGACGAAAAGAACGGCGCCGCGGCGGCCGACTTCCTCCATGCGATGCGCAAGCCCGGGAAACGAGCAAAGCCCCGCCTGGATCGCCGCCGGCGCAAGGCCGAGCGCGAGCGCTGCCGCCGCCGCGCAGGCGGCATTTTGCGCGTTATGCATGCCGCGCAGCGAACCGATGCCGCCGATGTCGGCGATCGTGGTAATGTTGCCGCCCGCAGCGTGCAGGAGGCGCGCATCCTCCACATAGACGCCGTCGGGCAGCGCCCGCCGTACTGAAATGCGCACGACCCGCTTGCCGGCCCGTTGCAGGCGATCGGCGATGGTGCGGCACCAGTCGTCGTCGACGCCGACGATGGCCGCACCTTTCGCCGGTACGCCGGCGACCAGGCGTTCCTTCACCGCCGCGTAATGTTGCATCGTGCCGTGACGATCGAGATGATCTTCGCTGAGGTTGATGAGAATGCCGACCGGGGGATCGAGCGAGGGGGCAAGATCGATCTGATAGGACGAGCATTCGATCACATGCACCCGGCCCGCGCGCGGCGGCGCGAGCGACAGGATCGCCGTGCCGATATTGCCGCCGAGTTGCGCGTCCATCCCGGCCGATGTGACGAGATGCGCGACCAACGCCGTGGTTGTCGATTTGCCGTTGGTGCCGGTGATGGCGACGAAAGGCGCATCGGGAGCGACGCGCCGGCGCTCGCGGCAGAACAGCTCGATGTCGCCGATGACCGCAACCGCGGCCTTTTGCGCAAGCTGCACGCTCCAATGCGGCGCCGGATGGGTGAGCGGAACGCCGGGCGCCAGCACCAGCGCCGCGATTTTTGACCAGTCGAGGCCGCGCAGGTCGGCGGTCGGAATACCGGCGGCATTGGCCTTTGCCACGCTCTCGCCGTCGTCGTCATAGCCGACGACGTCGGCGCCGCCGGCGAGAAGCGCACTCGCGCTTGCAAGCCCCGAGCCGCCCAGACCGAACACGGCGACCTTTTGGCCGGCAAAGGTCGTGATCGGAATCACGACACGCAACGATGTTCCCCTTCCCCTTGTGGGGAGGGGTTAGGGGTGGCGGTTGCTCGCAGCGACATCACCGGCGCCCCCCTCCCCATCCCTCCCCCTCAAGAAGGGAGGGAGCAGCAAGTGGCGCGCCCATGCCGCTACTCGATGGCATCGCGTAAATCACCGCAGCTTCAAGGTCGAGAGTCCCGCCAGCGCGAGCACGACCGAAATGATCCAGAAACGAATGACGATCTGCGGCTCGGTCCAGCCGAGCTGCTCGAAATGGTGATGGATCGGCGCCATCCTGAAGACGCGTTTGCCGGTGAGCTTGAACGACACCACCTGCACGATGACCGACACCGCCTCGAGCACGAACAACCCGCCGATGACGGCGAGCACGATCTCGTGCTTGGTGGCGACCGCGATCGTGCCGATCATGCCGCCGAGCGCCAGCGAGCCGGTATCGCCCATGAAGATCGAGGCGGGCGGCGCGTTGAACCAGAGAAAGCCGAGGCTCGCGCCAAGCACGGCGCCGCACAGCACGGCGAGTTCGCCGGTGCCGGCGACGTAATGAATCTGCAGGTAGTCAGCGAACACCGCGTTGCCGCAGAGATAGGCGATCATGCCGAAGCTTGCGGCGGCGACCATCACCGGAACGATGGCAAGACCGTCGAGCCCGTCGGTCAGGTTCACGGCGTTTCCCGCGCCGACGATGACCAGAACGGCGAACACGGCAAAGAACCAACCGAAATTGACCACGAGATCCTTGAAGAACGGAAACACCAGCGACGTCGAGAACGGTACGCGACCGAGTTCGATCAGCGCCACGCAAGCCGCCACCGCGATGATCGCTTCGAGAATGATCCGCGTGCGGCCGGGAAAGGCGTTGTGGGTCTGTTTCGTGACTTTCAGGTAATCGTCGTAGAAGCCGACCAGCCCGAAGCCGAGCGTGACCCACAGCACCACCCAGACATAGGGGTTGGTGGGATTGGCCCACAGCAGCGTCGACACCAGCATGCCGGAGAGGATCATCAGTCCGCCCATCGTCGGCGTGCCGGCTTTGCTGATGATGTGCGATTTCGGGCCGTCGGTGCGGATCGGCTGGCCTTTGCCCTGCAAGAGACGCAGCCGATCGATGATGGAAGGGCCGAACAGGAACACGAAAAGCAGCGCGGTAATGACCGCGCCGCCGGTGCGGAACGTGATGTAGCGGAAAACGTTCAGCACGCTGAGTTTGTCCGACAGATCGACCAGCCAATACAGCATCGCATCAACCTTGTGCGGACGCGGGTTCCAACGTCTCCGGCGTGTCTTGGCGCACGGACAGCCGTCGCAGCGCCTTGACGATGGGCGCCATGCGCGAGCCGAGCGAGCCCTTGACCATGACGGCATCGCCGGCATGGATCGCGGACAGCACCTGCGCTTCGAGCGCGGCGGAGTTGTCTGCATAGCCGCCGCGGCGGCTGGCGGGAAGAGCCCGCCACAGCGCCCGCATCAGCGGTCCGCAACAAAACACGAGATCGACGGCATTGCCGAGCACGGGCTTGAGCAGACCGCGGTGCAAGGCGCGGCTGCGCGGCCCGAGCTCAAGCATGTCGCCCAACACGGCGATGCGCCGTCCGTGCGGGCCGAGCGGCACCTGGCCGAGCAGCGCCAGCGCCGCCGCTACCGAAGCCGGATTGGCGTTATAGCTGTCGTCGATGACGTGCGCCGGCCCGCCGGGCAGATCGATGTCGATCAGCGCGCCGCGCCCGGCCGCGGGCTTGAACTCGGACAGCGCCAGTGCCGCAAGCGCGAGATCCGCGCCGGCAAGAACGGCGGTCGCCAGCACCGCCAGCGAATTGAGCACCAGATGCCGGCCCGGCGCGCCGATCTTGTAGGTCAGCTCGGTGCCGAGAATGTCCGCCTGGACGGTCGAGCATTCCGCGCGCATCGCGCATTTGATCAGGCGCGCGTCGGCCTTGGCGTGTTCGCCGAATGACAGGATATGCGCCACGCCTGCCTCCTTGGCGCGGCGCTTGAGATGCGCGAATTGCGAATTGTCGCGATTGAGGAGCGCGGCGCCGTCCTTTTCCAGTCCGAGAAAAATCTCGGCCTTGGCGTCGGCGATATTGGCGAGCGTACCGAAGAATTCCAGATGCACGGGAGCGATCGTGGTGATCACCGCTATATGCGGACGCACGAGCCGTGACAGCGGCTCGATCTCGCCGGCGTGATTCATCCCCATTTCCAGGACCGCGTAGCGCGCGCTCGCCGGACAGCGCGCGAGCGACAGCGGCACGCCCCATTGATTGTTGTAGGAGGCGACCGAGGCGTGCGTCTCGCCGTCCTTGGCGAGCGCGAGCCGCAGCGCCTCCTTGGTTCCGGTCTTGCCGACCGAGCCGGTGACGGCGATCACCTGCGCCTGCGAGCGCGCCCGCGCCGCGGCGGCGAGCGCCCGCAAGGCCGCAAGCACGTCGGGCACCAGGAGCAGCGGCGCATCGTTGGGCAGCTGTGCACGCCGGTCCGCGGCGACAACGGCGAGGCCCGCCTTGGCAGCCAGCGCCGATGCAACGAACGCATGCCCGTCGCGGTGGTCGCCGGTAATGGCGAAGAACGCCTCATCGCGGCCGATGGTGCGGCTGTCGATGGAGAGACCCGATACGGCCTGCGGCAGCGAGCCCTGCCGTTCGGCACCCATCGCGGCCGCCATATCCTCGACGGTCCACAGCGCCCGCGCGCTCATGCGGCCAGCTCCTTTAATGCCGCGGCGACCGCCTCATGATCGCTGAACGGCACCACCCGGTCGCCGATGATTTGGCCGGTTTCATGGCCCTTGCCGGCGATCAGGAGCACGTCGCCGGCGCGCAGCTCGGCGATGGCGGAACGGATCGCCTGGCGGCGGTCGCCGATCTCGACGGCGCCGCGCGCTTGCACCATGATCGCGGCGCGGATGGCGGCGGCGTCCTCGCTGCGCGGATTGTCGTCGGTGACGATCACGCGGTCGGCCTTGGCGGCGGCAACCGCGCCCATCAAGGGCCGCTTGCCGCGGTCGCGATCGCCGCCGGCGCCGAAGACCACGACAAGCTTGCCGGTCGCCGCCGGCCGCAACGCGTCGAGCGCCTTGGCGAGCGCATCGGGCTTGTGTGCGTAATCGATGAAGATCGGCGCGCCGCGGCTGGTGCCGACAAGCTCGAGCCGGCCCTTGGCGCCGGTCAACCGTTCAAGCGCCGGAAACACCGCCGCCGGATCGCCGCCGGTCGCGATGGCAAGCCCGGCGGCGACCAGCGCGTTTTCGATCTGAAATTCGCCGACCAGCGGCAGGCGCACGCGGAAGCTCCTGCCGCCATGTTCGATCTGCACGATCTGCGCGAAACTCTCGATGACGGAGCCGAGAAGCCGGATGCCGGCGCCGCTGCGGCCGACGCCGACGATCGACAGGCGCCGCGCCTTGGCGACGGCGATGACGGCGTCCGCGCCATCGTGATCGACATCGATGACGGCGCACCCGCCCGGCTCGATCAGCGCTTCGAACAGTCGCAGCTTCGCCGCAAAATAGGCTTCGAGGCTTGCATGATAGTCGAGATGATCGCGGGTAATGTTGGTGAACGCACCGGCCGCGATGCGCAGACCGTCGAGGCGGAATTGATCGAGCCCGTGCGATGACGCTTCGATCGCAAGGTGCGTCACGCCCTCGCCGGCGAGCTTGTCGAGCGCGCGATGCAGCGCGACCGGATCCGGCGTCGTCAGCGAGCCGTAGGTTTCGCCGCGCGGCGAGACGATGCCGATGGTGCCGATGCTGGCGGCGCGATGGCCGAGTGTCGTCCAGATTTGCCGCGTGAACGCCGCGACCGAGGTTTTTCCGCTGGTGCCGGTGACCGCGGCGATGGTGCGCGGCTGGCGCGGAAAGAACTTGGCGGCGATCAGCGCGAGCGCCCGGCGGGCGTTGCCGGCCTCGATAAAAGCCACGCCGTCGGGCAAAGACGTTTGCGGCCGCCGCTCAGCCAGGACGGCAACCGCGCCGGCGGCGACCGCCGCCGGAACAAAGCGCAGGCCGTCCGCCTTGCCGCCGGCTATCGCCACGAAGATGTCGCCGCGTTTGACAGTCCGGCTGTCCGCCGACACACCGTCGACATCGAGATCGGCAAAGCGTGTCTCGATTTCGGCGCCTGCGGGCAGAACCTCGCAAAGCTTCATGGCGGTTCGCTCGAAATACGGCCCCGCCTTACCTGCTTTCCTTCACCGAGGCCAGTATCAGGTGATCGGCGGCCGGAAGGTCCATGCGCGGCTCGATGCCGAGCAGCGGCGCAATGCGCGCCACTACCGCACCGCCGACCGGCACCGCGTTCCAGCCGGACGTGGTGAAGCCGTGTGTCTCCGCGATCGCCTGCGGATCGTCGAGCATGATGAGCAAAAGATAGCGCGGCCGGTCGGCCGGCAACACCGCCATGAAGTCGGTGAGCACCTTGGTCTTGGAATAGTGGCCGTTGATGACCTTGTCGGCGGTGCCGGTCTTGCCGCCGATGTAATAGCCTTTGACCTCGGCCTTCTCCGCCGTGCCCTTCTCGACGTTGAGCCGCATCAGATAGCGCATCATCTCGCTGGTCTCGGGCTTGACGACGCGTTTGCCGAGCGCGCGCGCTTCCTCTTCCGTGCGCTTGAGAAACGTCGGCGGGATCAGGATGCCGCCGTTCATCAGCGCGGCGACGCCCATCACCGCCTGCAACGGCGCGACGGAAAGGCCGTGGCCGAAAGCGATGGTGATGGTGTTGAGCTCGCCCCAGTGCCGGGGCACGATCGGCTCGGCGCTCTCCGGCAGTTCGGTACGCAGCCGGTCGAGCTGACCCATTTTTTTCAGGAACGCCTTGTGCGCATCGACGCCGACAGCAAGCGCGGCGCGCGCGGCGCCGATGTTCGAGGAGTAGGTGAAGATTTCCGGAACCGTGAGCACGCGGTGCTGCGCGTGAAAATCGTGGATGTCGAATTTGCCGAAGCGCAGCGGCATGCGCGCGTCGAAGGATGATTTGAGCGTGACCTTGCCGGAATCGAGCGCCATGGCGATGGTGAAAGCCTTGAAGGTCGAGCCCATCTCGTAGACGCCGGTGGTCAGCCGGTTGATGCGCGTCGGATCGAGCGCCTCGTGCGGATTGTTGGGGTCGTAATCCGGCTCCGACACCATGGCGACCACCTCGCCGGTGCGCACGTCGAGAACGATGCCGGCGGTGGCCAGCGCGTTGAACTTGGCGCGCGCGGCGACGAGTTCGTCGCGCAGCGCATGCTGAACGCGCAGATCGACCGCAAGCTCCACCGGCGTTTGCAGGCGATCGGTGGCGAGCCCCGCCATGTGCAGCGCGGCGAGCCCGTGCCCGTCGAGCCACTTTTCCATGCCGGCAATGCCCTGATTGTCGATGTTGACGTGACCGATGAGGTGCGACACTTCGGCTCCGTTCGGGTAGGTGCGCTTGTTCTCGTTGAGAAAACCGATCCCGGGCAGGCCTTGGCGGTAGATCTCGCGCTGCTGCTCCGGCGTGATGTCGCGTTTGAGCCAGACGAAGCCGCGTTTGGAAGAGAGCCGCTCACGCAGCTCGCCGGCGTCGAGGTCGGGAAGGTCGGCGGTGAGCAGTTCGACCGCCTCGTCGACATCGATCAGGCGGCGCGGCTCGCCGTACAGCGAGGGCACGCGCACGTCGGTCGCCAGAACTTCGCCGTTGCGATCGAGGATATCGGGGCGCGCGGTGGCGATCGCGTCGCCGGTGACGGCGCGATGCATGGTGCGACCGTCGGACACCGCGGCGAACAGAATCAGCCGTATCGCAATGATGAAATAGACGGCGGCGAAGGCGAGGATCGCCAATCCCACCCGCGCCCGCGCCTTGGCGCTGCGATCGATATTGCCGCCATAAAGCAGGCCGCGCACGAAGCGCACCCGCCAGCTGTCCGCCGGCTGCAACGGCTTGATTTGCGCGATCGCGGTCATCGCTCCTGCCGTCCGGATCGCGCCGCAGGCGCTTGCGTTGCCGCTGTGCTCGCGTCGGCGGGAGCCGCGACGCTTCCCGTCACCGCGCCGGGCTCCTCCAAATTCTCGATGATGGTGCCGATCGGATCGGCGCCGTCCGGGTTGACCAATTGCGGCGGCCGGTCGGCGAGCTGATCGAGCGAGTCGAACTGGGTCGGCGCGATGGGCTTGAGCGGCAGATGGCGCTTGGCCAGCGCCTCGATCCGCGCCGGATTGTCGAGTTCCCCCCATTCGGCGCGCAACGCCGCGATGGTATCGCGCTCATGCCGCACCTCGCTGCGAATCTTGGCCAGACGCTCGGCCTGCACCGTCGAGTCGAATTTGATGCGATAGACGTAGGCCGCCGCCAGTACGAGCGCGCCGATCACCAGGAAATTGAGGATGCGCAGGATCATGCCCGTCCCCGCATGACGGCCTCGAGTGACGGCAGTCGCGGCAGCAGCGTTGCAATATCGGCGAGCCGCGCGGCCGCGTCGGTGCGCTCGGCTGCGCGGAGCTTTGCCGAACGCGCGCGCGGATTGGCCGCGATCTCGGCGTCGTCCGGCGTTTGCGGCCGGCGCATGAGCACCCGGAAGGTCGCCGGCGCCGCCGCGACCTGCGGGCGATGCCGCGAAGCGGCCGGCGCGCGGCTGCGCTCCGCAAGGAAGGTCTTGACGATGCGATCTTCCAGCGAATGGAAGGCGACGACGACGAGGCGTCCGCCGGGTTTGAGCAGGCGCTCGCTGGCGAAGAGGCCGCGCGCCAGTTCGCTCAGCTCTTCGTTGACGAAAATGCGCAGCGCCTGGAAGGTTCGGGTGGCCGGATGGATCGCGCCCTCGCGCGGGCGCACGATACCGGCGACGATGTCGGCGAGCGCCCGGGTGGTTGCGATCGGCCGCAGTTGGCGGACCTTGACGATGGCGCGCGCGATCGCGCGCGCGTGCCGTTCTTCGCCCAACGTCGCGATGATGGCGGCAAGCTCGCGCTCGCCGGCGCGGGCAACGACGTCGGCGGCGCTCGCACCGCTTTGCCCCATGCGCATGTCGAGCGGTCCTTCGAGCCGGAACGAAAAGCCGCGCGCGGCTTCGTCGAGCTGCATGGACGAAACGCCGAGATCGAACACGACGCCGTCCGCCGCGGTTACGCCGTGGCGCGCCGCGATTGCTTCGAGGTCCGAGAAGCGGCCTTCGGCCAGCACAAGCCGGCCCCGCGCCTGTTCGACGAGCGCCCCACCGGCCGCGATCGCGCTGCCGTCGCGATCGATGCCGATGACCCGCGCGCCGGGCGTTTCCAATATCGCGCGCGTATAGCCGCCGGCGCCGAAGGTGGCGTCGACGTAAATACCGCCCTCACGCACACCAAGCCACTCAACCGCGCGGCGGGCAAGCACGGGAATGTGACGAGCCAGTCCGCCAGCGACAGCGGAGCTGTCGCTGCCCGTCATCATTCCCGTGCTCCGAGCGGTTTTGCCGCCGCCGTCCGGGCTCCCAGTTCCTCTTTGAAGGCGCGGACCTTGTCGGTGGCCTCCGTCAGCTCCGCGCGAAAGCGGCCGGGCTCCCAGATTCGAAATTTGTGGCCGAGACCGACGAAGATCACCGCGTCGTCGATGCCGGCATGCGTCTTCAGACCGTCGGTCAGCACCACGCGGCCTTCGCCGTCGATCTTCAGCGTTTCGCTCGTGCCGTAGAGCGCGAGCGAAAATTGCTCGCGCTGCTCCGAATAGGGCGGGAAGCTCGCGATCAGCGCCTCGATCTCCGCCAGGAGCGCGTTGCCTCCGGCATCGAGCGCCGGCCGGTCGAGCGCCGGATAGCAATAGAGACCATCGAACCCATCGCGGGTGAGCACGGCGCGGAATGAAGCCGGCACCGAAACGCGGCCCTTGGCATCCAGACGGAGCATGTGGTGGGACACGAACCGGTCCATCTTGCCCCTCGCCCAGCGCGCGGCCGGCGGAACGCGGCCGCCGCAAGCCCGAACCCGCTCCCGGCTCTGCAACGGCAGGTGCGCCACTGAAGGCTGGCGGGAGCGCCTTAGGAGTGATTGGGAATAAGTGGGCTACCATGGGAAAATATGGGCGTCAACGCACCGGCGCTGCCGCCGCGCCGCTCCGCTCGATTTCGATTAGCGAGGGGTAAGCTTAAGGAAAGGTTGAGGCTTACGTTTGGTCGGCGCCTGGTGCTGCAACAGGCTGGCGGTACTGCTCGCTGGTAGCGTGCCGGCGCCTGCGCTCGCCGACATTCGTCGACCGTAGGTGCATTGTTACTTTTTCCACAACCTTTCCACAATGTAGACGTGCCACCCACGCAATACGTCTTGTGGCGGCGACCGCGAGTCCTACAGTCATATTCATGTCGCGTGGCGCATTTTCCGCCGAGTCCTGCGTCGTTGCCGAAGTCAGGCCTTCGCCCAATCAGGGCGAACGCAACGATAGCCGGCGCCCCGACATGATTCTGCTTCACTACACGGGAATGCCGGATGCCGATGCCGCGTTGACGCGCTTATGCGATCCGCGCAGCGAGGTTTCGGCGCATTACTTTGTGTTCGAGGACGGACGCATCGTCCAAATGGTGCAGGAAAGCCGGCGCGCCTGGCATGCCGGCGTCGCCTATTGGGCGGGCGAAACCGACATCAATTCGTGCTCGATCGGCATCGAGATCGCCAACCCGGGCCATGAGTTCGGTTATCCCGACTTTCCCAAGCGCCAGATCGCCGCCTTGACCGCGCTCTGCCGCGGCATTCAAACCCGCAACACCATTGCGTCCGTGCGCGTGCTGGCGCATTCCGATGTCGCGCCGTCGCGTAAGCGCGACCCGGGCGAAAAGTTTCCCTGGGCGACGCTTTGGGACTCAGGTGTCGGTCATTGGGTTGCGCCGGCGCGAATCACCGAGGGCGGCTTGGTGCTGGCGCTAGGCGACCGCAGTGCCGCCGTCGAGGCGTTGCAGAACGCGCTCAGCCAATACGGCTACGGTATCGCGGCGAACGGCATCTACGATTCTGCCACCCACGAAGTGGTGGCAGCCTTCCAGCGTCATTTCCGTCCGGAGCGGATCGACGGCGTTGCCGATGAATCGACGCGCACCACGCTGCGGGACCTGCTCGCGCAGCGCGGCCGGGTGAGAACCATCGCCGCGCGCGCCCGCGATTTCGCGCGCCTCGCCTCTTGACGGCGCCGGGCAACGTCCCCATCCCTGTTCTGTCAGTCAGTCGGACGGCCGCTCCGGCGAAGACCGAAAGGTTGCCGGGGAGGAAAGTCCGGGCTCCATGGACAAGCGGTGCCGGATAACGTCCGGCGGGCGCGAGCCCAGGGACAGTGCCACAGAGAACAGACCGCCGCGGCGCGTTGCGTAAACCGCGGCAAGGGTGAAAAGGTGCGGTAAGAGCGCACCGCGTCGGCGGCAACGCCGGCGGCACGGCAAACCCCACCGGGAGCAAGACCGAATAGGGACGGCACGACGTTCTTGCGCGCAAGCGCCCGAGCTTCGGGGTCGATGTCTAGACCCGCCGTCCGGGTAGGTTGCTGGAGGCGCCGGGTGACCGGCGTCCAAGAGGAATGGCCGTCGCGCATGCGCAATGTTTTTTCGCATGCCCTCCAGAACCCGGCTTATAGACTGGCTGACCTATACCTTAGGGCGCTCGGCGGCATCCCGCCGGGCGCCCGCCAAGTTTCTAGAGCATGATCCGGAAAAAAGCCTGCCCCCGGACTTGATCCGGGGGTGAAAACCGGTTTTCCGAAAAGATCACGCTCCACCAATACGTTTAGAGCGACAGTCCATTCAATCTGAACCGACTGCGCTCTAAGGACCGCCGGAATCGTCACCGGAATTCTGTCCGAAGGCGTGCTTGTGGAATAAAATTTGACTGATTGGCAGTATTGAAGATTTTACTTTTAAAGTATCTGCCAACAATTGTCGTTACGGCAAAATCCTTCTATTTCCCTGCCAGCAGAACTCGTCGGGAGCAATGCCGTCCACCATGGACAGCACATCATCCGAAAACGGCGTAAGCCATATGCGCCCCCTGGCGCGGCTGCCGGTTTTTTTCGCGCTCAAAGGTAAGCGCTGCGTCGTTGCCGGCAGCGGCGCGGCGGCGACATGGAAGGCCGAGCTGCTCGCAGCCGCCGGCGCACGCGTCGATGCGTTCGCGTCTGAGCCGTCGGCGGAGCTGCGCGCGCTTGCCAGCGCTCCGCCGGCGGGCGCGGTTTTTGTGCATCCACGGCCATGGACGGCGGCCGATTGTATCGGCGCCGCTATAGCCGTTGCCGAATGCGCCGACGATGCGGAAGCCGCGCGGTTTGCCGCCGCCGCGCGCGCCGCCGGCGCGCCGGTCAACGTCATCGACCGGCCCGCCTTTTGCGATTTCGCCTTCGGCGCCGTCGTCAATCGCTCGCCGTTGGTCATCGGCATTTCGACCGACGGCGCCGCCCCCGTGTTCGGCCAGGCCATCCGCGCCAAGATCGAAGCACTGATCCCCAACGGCTTCGCGCGTTGGATGGAGGCTGCGCGCAACTGGCGATCGCGCGTGCAGGCGCTGTCGTTCCGTGGCCGCCGCAATTTCTGGGAACGATTGACCGACCGCGCCATTGCCGCGCCGGATCGGGCGCCGAGCGAAGTCGACTTCGATGCCCTGCTGGCGCCAGGTTCCGCAGCTGCAGCCGGTTCCGTCGTTTTCGTCGATGCCGGCTCGGGCGATCCGGACTTGTTGACGCTGCGCGCCGTGCGCGCCCTGCAATCGGCCGACGTGATCCTGTTCGACCGCCTGGTGTCAGCGGAAGTTCTCGATTTCGCCCGCCGCGAAGCCAAGAAAATGCTCGTCGGCGAAACCGGCCGCGCGCGGTCGAGCCGGCAGGACGATATCGACGCATTGACGGTGTCGCTCGCGAGAGCGGGCCACCGGGTGGTGCGGCTTAACGGCAACCACGGGGCGAATTTCGGCAGAACGGATGCCGCGGTCGCCGCGTGCCGTGCCGCCGGGATCGGCATCGAGATCGTACCGAGCGTAAGGTTAGCGCAAGCTATGGCGCCACCGGTGGAAGCGACAGGTTGCGAAACCCCGCCCGGGCCGCCTATCTATGGCACGCATGGACACGACGATCGCACCAGCGCCGGGCGCCGGCAGCAAAGCGCCTGAACCCGTCCGCGCGGCGGGCTTGATGGAAGTGCGGTTGGTCGACGTCGAGGTCGTCGCCCGCGATACCAACATCTATGCGTTCGAGCGGACGGACGGCGGACGGCTGCCGCCCTACCAGCCCGGCGCCCATATCGACATCCACCTGCCGAACGGGCTCATTCGGCAATTTTCCCTGCTCAATCCCGACGCCGATCCGCGGCGCTATGCCGTCGCCATCAAGCTCGATGCCGCGAGCCGCGGCGGCTCGCGTTACATTTTCGACGAGTTGCGCGTCGGCCACACGCTGAAAATCAGCGCGCCGCGCAACAATTTTCCGTTGGTCGAGAGCGCCGAACCCATCGTTCTGTTTGCCGGCGGCATCGGCATTACGCCGATCTGGTGCATGGCGCAGCAGCTCAACGCGCAGAACCGCTCCTGGGAACTCTATTATTCCTGCCGCTCGCGCGCCGACATGGCCTTTCTTGCGACGCTGGAGAAACTGGGACCGGCGCGCGTCCACCTGCATTTTGACGATGAAGCCGGCGGTAAGTTTCTCGACATGGCCGCCGCCATCGCCGCGGCACCCGCGAACGCGCACTTCTATTGCTGCGGGCCCAATCCGATGTTGACGGCCTTCGAGACCGCGGCCGCCGGCCGGCCGCGCAATCACGTCCACGTCGAATATTTCACGCCCAAGGAAGAGGCGGTAACGGGAACGCTCGGCGGCTTCTGGGTCGAGCTTGCGCGCTCCGGAGAGGAATATTTTATCCCCGAGGGCAGGAAAATCCTGGAGGTGCTCTACGAGGTCGGCGTCGACGTCGATTACTCGTGCGAACTCGGCATCTGCGGGGAATGCGTGACGCGCGTGATCTCGGGCGTTCCCGAGCACCACGATTCGGTGCTCAGCGAGGAAGAGCGGGCGGCTAACGACAAGGTCATGATCTGCTGCGCCGGCTGCAAGACCGAACGGCTTGTCCTCGACATGTAATACTCGACGTTTAAGACATAGCGTTGCCCTACGCGCGCAATTACGCTAAGTCCGCAGCCGACGGGGCAAGGCTGGAGAGACGCAATGGCCGACCACGGTGAGCTCGAATACGCGACTGCGACGGGCAACGATTATCCCGCCCACGAGCAGACCTACCGTTCGTTCGTGACTTTGGTAAAAACCGCTGTCGCGGTGGTCACCGTCATTGTGATCCTGATGGCGATTTTCCTCACCTGAACTGAACCCTCACCCCGCGGGCCGGTTCACAGCCGGTAGAGTATCGTCTCGATCCGACCGCATGCAGGCGGGTGGCGGAGGAATCATGAAAGTTGCGGTTGCTGCCGAAGTCGACGCGGACGAGCCGCGGGTCGCCGCAACGCCCGAGACCGTCAAGAAGATGATCGCGCTGGGCGTGGAAGTCGCCGTCGAGCCGGGCGCCGGGGTGAAATCCGGAATCCTCGATGCGGACTTTTCCGCGGCCGGAGCCAGCGTGAGCAAGGACGCCGTCGCCGGCGCTGATATCGTGCTCAAGGTGCGGCGGCCTTTAGCCTCGGAGCTTGCGCGGTTCAAGCGCGGCGCCATCGTCATCGCCATCATGGACCCTTACGGCCATGAAGACGCGCTGCGGGCGCTGGCCGAAGCCGGAATCGTCGCTTTCGCGATGGAGCTTCTGCCGCGCATCACCCGCGCGCAGGTCATGGACGTCCTCTCGAGCCAAGCCAACCTCGCCGGCTATCGCGCCGTGATCGACGCCGCCGCCGAATACGGCCGCGCGCTGCCGATGATGATGACGGCCGCCGGCACGGTGCCGGCCACCAAGGTTTTCGTCATGGGCGCCGGCGTTGCCGGCTTGCAGGCGATCGCGACCGCGCGGCGCCTCGGCGCCGTCGTCACCGCGACCGACGTGCGGCCGGCGGCGAAGGAGCAGGTCGAGAGCCTCGGCGCCAAATTCATCGCGGTCGAGGACGATGAATTCAAGGCCGCCGAAACCGCGGGCGGTTACGCCAAGGAAATGTCGAAAGAGTACCAGGCCAAGCAGGCGGCGCTCGTCGCCGAGCACATCAAGAAGCAGGACATCGTCATCACCACCGCGCTCATTCCCGGCCGACCGGCGCCGCGGCTCGTGTCCAAGGAGATGGCGGCCTCGATGCGGCCCGGCTCGGTGATCGTCGATCTTGCCGTCGAACGCGGCGGCAACGTCGAAGGCGTCAAGGCCGACGCCGTGACCGATGCCGGCGGCGTCAAGATCATCGGCTACAGCAACGTGCCGGGCCGCCTCGCCGCCACCGCCTCGAGCCTCTACGCCAAGAACCTTTACGCGTTCCTCGAAATTCTCATCGACAAGAAGACGAAGGCGCTCGCCGTCAACTGGGACGACGACATCGTCAAGGCGACGGCGCTCACCCGCGACGGCGCCATCGTGCATCCGAACTTCAAGCCGAAAAGCGCGGCTTAGCGGCCCGCCCGCGCATGCCGCGTAGCAGGAGGCCAAGATGGTGACCCTCTCGGTGCTGGCTCAGCTCGACATTCTTTCGACCGTGAGCGGCGGCGCGATCCATGCGGTCAGCGACGTCGTCGATCCGTTCGTGTTCCGCCTTTCGATCTTCGTGCTCGCGGTCTTCGTCGGCTACTACGTGGTCTGGTCGGTGACGCCGGCGCTGCACACGCCGCTGATGTCGGTGACCAACGCGATTTCCTCGGTGATCGTCGTCGGCGCGCTCCTTGCCGTCGGCGTTGCGCTCATCGCCGACGATGCCGGACCGGTTTGGGCACGCGCCTTCGGCTTCGTCGCGCTCGCCTTCGCCTGCGTCAATATTTTCGGCGGTTTTTTGGTGACGCAGCGCATGCTCGGCATGTTCCAGAGGAAGCAGAAATAACATGAGCGCCAATCTCGCCGCGCTGGCCTATCTGGTCGCCGGAATTCTCTTTATCCTGGCGCTGCGCGGGCTGTCGCATCCCACCACCAGCCGGCAGGGCAACCTGTTCGGCATGATCGGCATGGCGATCGCGGTCGCCACCACGCTTGCCGCGCATCCGCCGGCCGGCCTCGTCGCCTGGGCGCTGGTCGTCGTCGCCGTCGCGCTCGGCGGCGGCACGGGCGCCGTCATTGCGCGGCGCGTGCCGATGACCTCGATGCCGGAGCTGGTCGCCGCTTTCCACTCGCTGGTCGGCATGGCCGCGGTGCTGGTCGCCGCCGGCGCGCTTTACGCGCCGGCAGCTTTCGACATCGGCGCCGAGGGCGCCATTCACGGCCAAAGCCTGATCGAGATGTCGCTCGGCGTCGCCATCGGCGCCGTCACCTTCACCGGCTCGGTGATCGCGTTTCTCAAACTCTCCGGCCGCATGAGCGGCAAGCCGATCACGCTGCCCGGACGGCATGCCATCAATATCGCGCTGGCGCTCGGCCTGGTCGCGCTCGTCGTCTGGTTCTATGTCGCGCAGCAGCACCTCGCCTTCTGGCTGATCGCCGCCATCTCGTTCCTGCTCGGCGTGCTCATCATCATCCCGATCGGCGGCGCCGACATGCCGGTCGTGATCTCGATGCTCAATTCCTATTCGGGCTGGGCGGCGGCCGGCATCGGCTTCACGCTCGGCAACTCGGCGCTGATCATCACCGGCGCGCTGGTCGGCTCTTCGGGCGCGATCCTGTCCTACATCATGTGCAAGGGCATGAACCGCTCGTTCATCTCCGTGATCCTCGGCGGCTTCGGCGGCGAGGTCGCCGGACCCGCGGGCGCTGCGGAAAATCGTCCGGTCAAGCTCGGCTCGGCGGAGGACGCCGCCTACCTTTTGAAGAATTCCTCGAAGGTGATCATCGTGCCGGGCTACGGCATGGCGGTGGCGCAGGCGCAGCATGCGCTGCGCGAGATGGCCGACAAGCTCAAGGCCGAAGGCGTCGAGGTCAAATACGCGATCCATCCCGTCGCCGGTCGCATGCCGGGCCATATGAACGTGCTGCTCGCCGAGGCCAACGTCCCCTACGACGAGGTCTTCGAGCTCGAGAACATCAATTCTGAATTCGCGCAAGCCGACGTCGCTTACGTCATCGGCGCCAACGACGTCACCAATCCGGCGGCGGAGGAAGACCCGAAATCGCCGATCTACGGCATGCCGGTGTTGCAGGTGTGGAAGGCGGGCACGGTGATGTTCAACAAGCGCTCGCTCGCCTCTGGCTATGCCGGCATCGACAATCCGTTGTTCTACCGCGACAACACCATGATGCTCCTTGGCGACGCCAAGAAGATGACGGAAGAAATCGGCAAAGCCGTCTGAGCGTCGTCGCTTCAGGATCAGTTCGGGGCAGCTTTTTTCCGGATCATGCTTTAAGCGCGGCGGCGCGATGACATCAGGCGATCCATCACCCGATCCCGCACCGCTGCGCGCCCGTCGATGGTCGCCGGCCGGATCGACGCCGCCGCCGTCCAATCGCTGGATATTTCGCCTCATCGGCATTCCGGCGCTGGCGATCGCCGGCGTGCTGATCTATCGCGGCGTGCAGGACCGTTTTTTTCTGCCGGAATGCGATTCCTCGCGCGCCAAAACAACGTTGGCCGGCGTCCTCAAGGACCTTAAATCCGAGCCGCTGCGCTACGAGCCGATCAAGACCGTTTCGAGCAGCAAGGAGCGCGTCGTGTGCTACGCCGCACTGCCGCTCCCTGACGGTTCAAGCCTCGACGTCGATTATACTTTCTTCTGGCAAGGCAGCGTCGCCGACATGAAGTATTCGATCGCGCGCAGGCCGGCCGACAATTCGACGTTAGAAGCGCCGCGCCATTGACGTGGAGAATAGGCAGTCGCTGTACCGTCGGTGCCATCGCACGCCCGCTCAAGCAGGGGAGACCCGTGACACGATCGTATTCAATTACAACCATTGTCATCGCGCTTTGTATTGCTCTGTTGAGCGGCCCAAGCTCGGCGCAGGAAGGATCGAAGCCACGCTTCCAGGCCGTGGCGTTTGATAACTTTGTCATTTTCGATCCAAATTCAGTCGTTCCCGAAGTCGATAAGCTGTTCCCCGGCAAAGGCGCCGAGCTCGCAAAAATATGGCGCGCCAAGCGGGTCGAATACAGTTTTCTCCGCACGATTACGGAACGGCATGCCGATGCCTTCAAGGTAACGGAAGACGCGCTGGTCTACGCCGCGGCGGCGATGAAACTAGATCTGTCTCCCGACGCGCGCCGGCAACTCATGCACGCTTATCTTGCGCTGAAGCCGTGGCCAGATGCCATCGAAGGATTGCGCAAACTGAAGTCGTCCGGCGTGCGTATCATCACCATTTCGAACTCCAGTCCATGGATGCTGCGTGCAAACGCCGAGCAAGCGGGAATAACCGATCTTTTCGACGAACTGCTTAGTACCGAAGTCAACGGTACCGAAAAACCCGACCGCCGCGCCTATGCGTTGGGAATGAAAAAGCTGAAGCTTAAGAAGAAGGATATCGTCTTTGCAGCCTCCGGCGCCTGGGATGCCTATGGCGCCAAGAGCTTTGGCTACACGACCTATTGGGTCAATCGTTTCAATCTGCCCGCCGAAGAGTTGGGCTTGAAAGCTGATGCGACCTCAACGAACATGCAAGGGCTGCTGGACTTCGTGCTGGTGCCGCCCGCTATGCCCGCTCCCGGGCATGATTGACGCCGACCAACTTAGGGCGCGCGACAGGCGGCCAGCATCTCAGATTGAATCCGACTGTCGCTCTGAACATTTTGGTGCAGTTTCGGAAAGCCGGGTTCACCCCCGGATCAAGTCCGAGGGCAAGCTTTCCCGGGTCATGCACTAACCGTGCTGGCTGCGTGGCGCTCGCGCCGGCCGTATCCGCCCGCCGTCGGCGTCTGGATGATGATGGCCTCGCCGGCATCGAGGACGGTCGCGTCACAACCCGCGAGCTTCTCCAGGTGGCCATCCTTCCGCCGCACCCAATTTTCCCCGACCTGGCCGTCCTCGCCGCCGGCGAGCCCGAACGGCGG
>Ga0187784_10000367_pt1 | contig 32709 bp, 30 predicted proteins | sample 1015_SJ02_MP15_2_FD_132964 | JGI IMG/M metagenome (GOLD analysis project Ga0187784, IMG submission 132964) | Tropical peat soil microbial communities from peatlands in Department of Meta, Colombia - 1015_SJ02_MP15_20_MG | ecosystem: Environmental > Terrestrial > Soil > Wetlands > Peat | place... | reverse complement strand
GGGCGGAAACGGGAATGCCGATTGTGGGGTCGGCCGTCGCGTTGTGTGAATCGTGAGGCATCGCAGCGGCGCCGGCCGGACCACCGGCGCACATCCAGCGGGGGAGAACCATGTCGGTAAAGGTCTTCAAGGACGGCATCACGGTGGAGAATCTCAAGACGCTGCTCGACATGACGCCTTTTGCCGCCTTCCTCAGGCCCGAGATCATCAAATGCGAGGACGGCTATGCCGAGCTGCACGTGGCGATGCGCCGCGAGTTGACACAGCATCACGGCTACGCGCATGGCGCGGTCATCGGCTGCATCGCCGACAGCGCTTGCGCCTGGGCGGCGGGCTCGGTCGCGGGCGACGTGGTCACGGCCGAATACAAGATAAACCTGCTGGCCCCGGCGGTCGGCGACAAGCTCATCGGCCGCGGCTACGTCCTCAAGTCCGGCAGGTCCATGGTCGTTGCCCGTTCGGAGGTCTTTGCCGCGAAGGGCGAGCGCGAGCGCCTCGTCGCCGCCGCGCTCGCCACCATCGCCGTCCTGCAATAGCGCGCGGCATTCCCTCCGCTTGAAAGTGGCCGGCCGCGGCGACGCGCCGGCATCGCGCGGCGTTCTGCCGCGGGCCGCCGCCGCCGCGGCGCCGACATGAAAGGGGGATGACGATGAGCCGCATTCTCTTCTCTTCCTTTGCCGCCAAAGGCCATATCAACCCGATCCAGGCCCTCGCCAAGGGCCTCGTCGATCTCGGCCACACCGGCGTTTGGCTCGCGCGCCCGATGGGCGCAATGACCGGGCGGCCCGACGTGCCGGGCGTCGAGCTGCGGCAGATCGATTGGAACTGGATGCCGCCGGGCCAGGAATTGCTCTTTGCCGGCGTGGCGCGCGATTTCGCCAAATACGTCGCGTTCAACCTGGAGGGCCGGGTCAACAGCATCGAGCCGCTCGTCCCGCGCTACCGGCGCGCCTTGCGCGAGTTCGGCGCCGATCTGCTGATCACCGACGGCCAGATTTCCCCGGCGCAGATCGCGGCGCATGAGGAGGGCATCCCTTACGTCTGCGTCCTCACCTCGCCGGCCTTTCTCATGCCGCCCGGCTTCGCCTGCGACCTGACGCGCACGCTGGCGGCGGTGGCGCCGCGCCGCGCCGAAATCTTCGAGCGGCACGGCATGCCCGCCAATTTCGCCGGCTGGGATTATTTCTCGCCTTATCTCAACATCGCCTTCGTCGTGCCCGAATTCGTCCGCGCCGGCGCCCCCGTGCCGCCGCGCACGCTGCTGGCGGGCCGCGCGATCTATCTCGAGCGCAGCGACGATCCCCGCGACTTCCCCTGGCACCGCCTCGCCGCCGACCGGCCACTCGCCTATGTCAGCTTCGGCACGCTCTACTGGGACCAGCCGGATCTCTTCCGCATCGTCGCCCGCGCGGCCGAGGCGCTGGGGCTGCAGCTCGTGGCCGCCATGGGTCCGATGGCCGAGACGGCGTTCGTCGAGGAGCTGCCGCCCTCGACTCTGGCCGTGCGCTACGCGCCGCAGCTCGACCTCCTGAAGCGCGCCGCCGTCGCGGTTTCCCATGCCGGCGCCAACACCATCGCCGAGGCGCTCAACGAGGGCGTCCCGCAACTCGCCGTTCCCCTGTGCAGCGATCAGCCGATCAACGGCTATTTCCTCGAACAGACCGGCGCCGGCATCGCCATCGCGCCGGGCGCGCTGACCTACGAGAATTGCCGCGACGCGCTGGCGCGGCTGCTCGCGCCGGACGGCGGTCCCCGCGCCGCCGCCGAGCGGCTGAAGCGCGCCTATCGGGCGAGCGACGGCGTGGCGCTCGCCTTGCGCCACGTCCTGCCGCTGTTGTCGGGCGATCCCGCCGCCCCGCTAGACCGGCCGCTTCGCCCGGCGCAGCGCCTTGAGCGCGGCGCAGGCGGCGCCGAAGCCGTTGTCGATGTTGACCGCGACGACGCCCGGTGCGCAGGAGGCGAGCGCGCTGTGCAAGGCGGTCGTCCCGCCTTGAGCGACGCCGTAGCCGACCGAGGAGGGAACCGCGATGACGAGGCCGGGAACGGCGCCGGCAAGGACCGAGAACAGCGCCCCCTCCATGCCGGCGACGGCGATGACCACGGGAAAGGCCGCGATCTCCTCGATGCGGTCGAGCAGGCGCCATAGCCCGGCGACGCCGACGTCGCCGATCAGCGGCGCGGCGACGCCGTAGAAGGCGAGGGTGCGGCGCGCCTCGAGCGCCACCGGCACGTCCGAGGTGCCGGCGCAGACGATGATGGCCAGGTCGCTCGCCGCTTCCGGCGCCGGCCCGCCCAGCGTGGCGGTGCGCGAAGGCGCATCGAAATCGAGCGCGCCGCGCGCGCCGGCGTCGAGGCAGTGGAACTGCTCGTGCTCGAGGCGGGTGAGCAGCAGGCGCCGGCCGCCGGTGCGGGCGAGATGGACGATGCCGTTGATCTGATCGGGCGTCTTGCCGGCGCAGAACACCGCCTCGCCGATGCCGGTGCGCGCCTCGCGCCCCCAATCCATGCAGATCCGGTCACGCATCGGCGGTGGGACGCAGGAAGGCGCTGCCGCGGCGATAGGGGGCGGCGCCGAGATAGGGCTTGCCGGCGCCGCGGATCATCGCCTCGGCGCGCCGGCGCAGCTCGGCGAAGTCGGCGGAGAGGAAGCGGTCGAGCGCCGCGCCGGCAAGCTCGAGCCTTGCGCCGGCGGCGGTGAGGCGGCAGCGCAGGTCGACCGGGCCCAGGGCGGCGCGGAGGCTTTCCTCGACCGCATCGATGAGGGCAAGCTCGCCGGGATCGATGGCGAGCCTGGTCTCGACGCGGCTGGAGAGGCAGGGCGCCGCCGGCAGCTCGCTCAGCTCGTCGAGGCCGAGATGCCGGGCGAGAGCGCGGATCGCCGCCTTGCCGAGGCCGGCCTCGATGAAGGGGTGGCGCACGCCGCGCTCGCTCGCCGCCTCGAGGCCCGGCCGGTAATCGGCGAGGTCGTCGAGATTGGCGCCGGAGAAGACGACGGCGTCGCTCAGCGCGGCGATGCCGTCGTAAAGGTTGCTCTTGCAGAAATAGCAGCGGTTGACCGGGTTGCTGCGATAGCGCGGATCGGCGAACTCGCCGGCCTCGAGGCAGGTGAGCCGCCAGCCGCCGCGTTCGGCATGCGCCTTGACGCGCTCGGTCGCGGCGCGCGGCACGGCCGGCGAGACGGCGTGGAAGAAGCGCGCGCGCGCGCCGAAATGCGCGTGAGCGACGTGAGCGAGCGTCATGCTGTCGACGCCGCCGCTCACCGCCACCGCGACGCGGGCGCAGCTTTCGAAGACGCGCCGCAGCGCAGAGGTCGCTTCAACCATGCTCCTCCTCGTCCGCCAGCGCCTGCCGCACCGCCGCCGCGCGCAGCGCCTGGCGCGCCGCCGCGTCGCCGGCTTCGGCAATGTCGTCGGCCTCGGCCTTGCCGCTGAGCCCGCCGCCGGGCCGCTCGGCGAGCTTGACGCGGACCCGCCGGTCGCCGGCGCTCACCGTCACCACGCGGCGCGAGAGGAGGACGCGCTGCTCCTCGCGCAGCCGCAGGCCGATCGTCGTCGTCTCGCGGAAGATCGCGTCGAGCACGCTCTCGCGCCCCTCCGCCTCGGCGAGCAGGCGCACCGATTGCAGCGGCCGTCCCTTCTTGCCGATGCCCTGGAAGAGGACGACGTCGCGCACCGCCGCGAGGGCGCGCAGCCGGTCGAGGCCGCGCGCGAGGTCCTCGGGCGTCTGGTCGTCGATCTCGAATTCGATGACGAGAAGGCTGTCGGCGAGCCGGTCGGCGGCGGCGAAGGCGAGCAGGCGGAGGATGTTGGGAATGCCCGGAAGCTCGCGCGTGCCGGCGCCGGCGCCGCTCGCGGCAAGGCGGCCGAGCGAAGCGGCCGGCGGCGGCTCGGCGCCGAGATAGCGCAGGATCGCTGCTCCGGTCGGCGTCACCCTTTCGCCCGCGATGCCGTCCTCGCGCCAGGCGAAGCCTTCGAGCAGCCAGGTCGTTGCCGGAGCGGGGACCGGCAAGGGGCCGTGCGCGCCGCGCACGACGCCGCCGCCCAGCGGCAACGGCCGGCAGAACCAGCGCGTCCCCTCGAGCTGCTCGATAAGGCGGGCCGCGCCGACGAGATCGGCCTGGGTGTCCCAATCGGCAAGCTCGTGGAAATGGACGCTGTCGCGCGCCACCCCGTGCACTTGGGCTTCCGCCTCGCCCAGCAGCTCGAGCAGGCCGAGCGCGTGGCGGCGCGTCGCCGCGCCGAGCGGTGCTGCGGCAAGGCGCTCGCGGAAGTCGCGATAGCGCCCGCTGGCGGGCGCGTCGCGCGGCCCGGCGCAGTGGAAGGCGCGGGCGGCGAGGCCGGCCTTCTCCGTGCGCCGGACCGTGGCCTCCCAGCCGCGCGGCAGCCCGCTCGCGCCGATCGCCTCGAGCACCGGCCGCTCCAGCTCGGGCCAGGCGTCGAGCGCCGCGGCGATGAACATGTCGCCGGCAAAGCCGCCGAGCGGATCGAGCAGGATGTGCGCGGGAGAGGCCGGGCCGGTCATTCACGCGGCCACGTATTTCGGCACGACATAGGGGCCCTCCGGGATGACGGCGATGGCGCGGTCGCCGCTCGCCGCGACCGAGGCGCGCACCGCCGCGTCGACGTCGTCGATCACCTCGACGCCGGTCAAGGTGCGGTCCTCGGCGGAAAGCCCGTCGGTGAAGAGCTGGATCATGCCGACCCGCCGCGCCTTCAGATACATCTCCGACTGCCATTCGTCGATATCGGCCATGCTCTTCGCCAGGATGCTTTTCATGAAGGCATCGGGCCCGATGGCGAGGAGGCGGCGCTGCGAGGCGCGGAATTCCTCCGAGCCCAGGCCGCGGGGACAGGCCGAGGCGATGATCAGGGTGCCGCCGGGCTCGAGGATGCTGAGCGGCGTCACCATGCCTTTGACCGTCTGGTAATAGTTCTCGTCGAGCGGATAGCCCGCCGAGGAGGTCACCACCGTCTTGAAGCGGCGCGGCACCGGGATCCGCACGAACTCCTCGACGAAGCGCACCGCGGCGAGATGGCTCTCGACGATCGCGCCGAAGGTGACGTGGATCAGCTCGCGCTCCTCGTTGACCACGGTGTTGAGCGCCAGGATGTCGCCGATCATGCGCACGACTTCGAGCTGCTCTTCATGCAGCGCGTTGTCGACCAGATTGCACTCGATGACGTTCGGATCCTCCATGAACCGCGCGCTGTGGAAGGTCCGGATCACGTCGGCATGGCAGATACCGGGCGCCACCACCTTGCGGCCGCCGGAATAGCCGGCCATGAAATGCGGCTCGACGAGGCCGGTGGCGATGCGCAGCTCGGCCTCGACGAAGCGGCGGTCGACCTTGACCGGCGTGCCGCGCCTGCGCGTGCGGCCGAGATCGGCGTGGTCGGCGTCGTTGCGCGCGAAGTGATTGACCACCCGCACCGTCTCGAGCACCCAGGGATCGCCGACGAGCCGCGCCAGCTCCTCCCCTTCATTGGGCCGATGCAGCCCGGTGGCGACGAGCACCGTGATGGCCTCGGCGGGAATGCCGGCGCCGATGAGCCGGCGGATGAGCGGCTGGAGGAAAAGGTGGTTGGGCACCGGCCGCGTCACGTCGCAGATGAGGATGCAGGCGCTCTTCTTGCCGCGCGCGACGGTCTCGAGCGGCGCTGCGCCGATTGGCGCGTCGAAGACGCGCTCGATCGCCTGATGCGGATCGGCCAGCGGCCGGCTCGACCCCTTGCGGATGATCGTGCACTGCAATCCCTCGGGCACAGTGACGGGAACGACGCCTCGCCCGTATCTCAGCTCGATCTTCATGGCGCGGTGCTCCTTTCGCGGTGGTCCTTTCGCGGGCGGCCCGGCTACTCGACCAGGCCGAGATTGTTGAGGGCGCGCAGGGTCTGCGGCCAGGCGCGCTCGCGCGCCCCCTTGATGAGGACGCGCGACCAGGCGACCCAGCCTTCCCAGGGGATCCGCTTGTCGCGCGGCGTTCCCCAGTCCAGCAGCAGGCGCAAGCCGCGCTGCGCATGCTCGCCCGCCGCGGCGAAATCGCCTTCGAGCAGCTCGAGCTGGGCGAGATGCAGATGGGCTTCGCCGAGCCAGGGGTTGCGCGCGATCGCCTCGGCGAGCATGTCGGCGGCGCGCCCGATCGAGTCCGGCGCCGGCCCGGCGCCCGCGACGCGCCAATAGAGCGCCGCCGCCGCCGCCTCGTCCTCCGGCGACAACAGGCGCGTGCAGCGCTCGAAGATCGGCGGAACCGGCCCCGGGAACTCGGGCAGGCGCCGCGCCAATCGCGATTGCAGGCTCATATTGGCGGCGCTCGGCTGCAAGGGTCCCGGCCACAGCGCCTTCGTCCAATGCTCGGCGGCGCGCCGCCGCTCGTCGGTATGGGGATAGCCGCCCATCACCTCGTCTTGCCAGCCGAACCACTGCTCGGCGAAATCGGCGATCGTCACCGCGAGAAAGGCGCGCACGGTCTCGGCGGAAAGCCGCCAGGCCGCGCCGCCCTGCGGATCGCCGAGGGTCATGCCGCGCTGCAACGCCGCCGCGTCGTCGAGGACGCGGAGCGCGAACTCGGTGCGCGGCATCAGGCACAGCGTATGGGCAAGCTCCTCCACCTCGCCGCCGACCGCCTCGGCGAGGACGCCGCGCTCGGTTCGCGCGTCGAACAGCGCGAGATCGACGTACTCGTTGGCGTAGACGCTGTGGAAAAGCCCGCACAGGCAGGTCGCGCGCGGCTCTCCCCAGAGGCGCAGGATGCGATAGGTGCCGATCAGGTGATCGAGGAACACGCCGTGCTTGTGCCAGCTTACCGCCGCGTTGCGCCCGGCGAGGAGATGGATCGCCCGGCCCAGCTCCGGATCGAGCGCGGCGTAATCGCGCGCCAGCAGATGCCTGATCTCGCGGGTGACGACCGGGGGCTCGGCGCTATCCATCATTCCTCCCTCTGCCCTGCGGCCGGGTTGGCGTCAGGGACGGATACCCATGAAGAACAAGACCGCGACGACCGAAACGATGCTCAACACCGTCGACAGCCAGATCGCCCCCGAGGTCTCGGCGACCAGGATGTCGTACTGCTTGGCGATGACGAAGCAACTCGTCGCCGGCGGCAGCGCGGAGAGCAGCATCGCCGCCGCCGCCCAGGTCGGGTCGAGGCGGATAACCCAGCGCACGATGCCCCAGGTCACCAGCGGGTGGACGACGAGCTTGATCACGGTCGGGCCGATCGTGCCCGCGACGCTTTCCCTGGCCGTGAGCCCGGCGATGAAGATCCCGATGGTCATGAGCGAGCACGGGATGGCGGCGCTGCCGACCAGCTCGCCCAAGGCCAGGACGGGCTTCGGCAGCGTCAGGAAGGCGGAGCTGAAGGCGCCGAAAACGACGCCCAGCATCAGCGGGTTGCGCAGGAGCGAGCGCGCCGTCGAGGCGAGCGCCCGCCCCGAAGCGGCGATGCCGTGCCGGGCCGATTCGATCACCGCGAAGGTCAGGCCGAAGAAGATGGTGACGATGACCGTCGTGGCCAGGATGGCCGGCAACGCGCCGTCCTTGCCCAAGGCGATGACCAGCACCGGGATGCCGATGAAGGCGGTGCTGGCGCAACTGCAATTCATCGCGCGCACGCTCGCTTCCACGGTGCCGCCGCGCCAGAACAGGCGGCTGACCACGAAGGTGAGGCCATAGATGACGGCGAGGCTGAGCGTCCAGGTCTCGAGGAAGTCCTGCTGCCAGATCCGGGCGATGGGGGTGCGGGCGAGAAAAGTGAAGAGCAGCGCCGGGAACGAGGCGTAATAGACGAGCTGGTTCAGTATCTCGACGGCGCCGCTGGCGATGAGGCCGGAGCGGACGAGCAGATAGCCGGTGAGCGTGCAGCCGAGCACCGGCACGATCGTCGAGATCACCGCCTCGAACATTACCGCGCTGCCGCGCGGGCTTGGCCCGGCTCGCCTTCGAGGCTCGCGGCGAAGAGCTCGATCCAGTGCAGCACGGGCCGCTCGGCCTCGGCCGCCAGATGCATCAGGCAGCCGATATTGGCGGTCGCGATCAGCTCGGGCGAATCCGATTGCAGCGCCGCGAGCTTGCGCTGCCGGAGCTGCTCGGATGCCTCCGGCTCGCGCAGCGAATAGCTGCCGGCGGAGCCGCAGCACAGATGCGCCTCCGGCACTTCCGTGAGCGTGAAGCCGCGCTCCCTCAGGATGCTCTCGACGACGCCCGGCAGCTTCTCGCCGTGCTGGAGCGAGCAGGGGACGTGACAGGCGATGCGGCCGCTGCCGGCGCCGGGCAGGTCGCGCAGCGCCTCGCCGCGCAGGATCTCGGCCAGGTCCCTGAGCCGCGGCATCAGCGCCTTGGCCTTGTCGGCATAGGCGCGGTCGTCGCGCAGCAGATAGGCATAGTCCTTGATGAAGGCGGCGCAGCCGGTGGCGGTGACGCCGATCGCCTCGCATCCCTCGGCGATGGCCGCGCTCCAGGCGTCGATGTTGTGCTTCATGAGCCGGCGCGCCTGCTCGGGCGCTCCGGTGTGATGGCCGAGCGCGCCGCAGCAGCGATCGTCGACCGTGACCGCCGAGATGCCGAGGCGATCGAGCACCCGCGCGCTGGCCGCGTTGATGTCGGGCGCGAGCGAGGGCTGGACGCAGCCTTGCATGAGGACGACCCGCCGCTTGTGCCGCGGCGGCGGCCAGGCGCCGGCCCGGGCCCTGGGCGGCACGGCGCGCTGGAGGCGCGCCGGCAGCACGCCGCGCACCGCCTGCCCCAGGCGCAGCAGGGCGGCGAAGCGGCGGCGATGGGGGAGGACCGCGGTCAGCGCCGCGCGCAACAGCCGGTCGCCGGCGGTGCGCGGCACGCGCCGCTCGAGGACGGTGCGGCCGACCTCGACGAGGTGGCCGTAGCGCACGCCCGAGGGACAGGTCGTCTCGCAGCCGAGGCAGGTGAGGCAGCGGTCGAGATGCGTTTGCGTCTCGGTCGAGACGGGCTTGCCCTCCAGCATTTCCTTGATCAGGTAGATCCGGCCGCGCGGTCCCTCGAGCTCGTCGCCGGTGAGCTGATAGGTCGGGCAGGTGGCGGCGCAAAAGCCGCAATGGACGCATTTGGCGAGGATGGCTTTCGCCTCCTCGATCGCCTCGGTCTCGATCTGCGGCTCGATCGCGCCGTCCAAGTCGCTCTCCTTCAGATCGTCTCGTATTGGCGGCCGGGATTGAGGATCCGGTGCGGGTCGAAAGCCGCCTTGAGGGCGTGGTGCAGCGCCTCGATGCCGGGCGCCAGCGGATGGAAGACGTCGTTGCAGGGCCTCTCGGCCCGGAACAGCGTGGCATGGCCGCCCGCGGCATCGGCGGCGGCGCGGATCTCCTCGGTCGAGGCGGCGGAGACCAGCCAGCGCAGGCCGCCGTTCCACTCGATCAGCCAGCGCCCCGGCAGCGGCAGCGGCGGCGTCGTCGGCGGCACGGAGAGCCGCCACAGCGCCGGCGCCTCGCGGAAGAACGCGAGGCGGTGCTCGCGCAGGTCGCTCCAGAAACGCCCGGCGTCCTCGATCTCGGCGCCGCCGAGCTTGGCGGCGGCGGCGCGCATGTCGGCCGCCGAGCCGGAGAAGCGGACATGGAGCTGCCCGTCGCCGAAGCAGACCGCCGATATCGGCGAGGGGGTGCGCATCCATTCATTGACCGTGCGGATCGCCTCGGCCGTGTCGCGCTCGAGCCGGATCGTCGCCTCCGCCGCCGGGCGCGGCAGCACGTTGAGCGAGATCTCGGTCATCAGCCCCAGCGTTCCCATCGCGCCGATGACGAGGCGCGAGACGTCGTATCCCGCGACGTTCTTGATGACCTGGCCGCCGAACCGCAGCAGCCGCCCGCGCCCGTCGATCAGCGTGACGCCGAGCACGAAATCGCGCGCCGCCCCGGCATAGGGCCGGCGCGGGCCGGACAGCGCGCAGGCGAGCGTGCCGCCCAGCGTCGCCGCGTCGCCGAAATGCGGTGGCTCGAAGGCCAGCATCTGCCCCTTCTCGGCGAGGGTTGCCTCGACCTCGGCGAGCGGGGTGCCGGCGCGCGCGGTGATGACGAGTTCCGAGGGATGATAGTCGATGACGCCGGCGTGGCCGCGCGTGTCGAGGACGGTTCCCGCGGTGGCGCGGCCGAGAAACGCCTTGCTGTTGCTGCCCTGGAGGCGCAGCGGCGCGCCGTGCGCCGCGGCGTCGCGGATGATCTCGCGGAACTCGTTGCGGGCGTCGGGCGCCTCGGTGAGGGCGATGGCGGGCATGCGGTCGCCTAGAAGCGCGGCAGATCCGGGAAGCGCAGCTCGCCCTTGTGGACGTGCATCGCGCCGAACTCGGCGCAGCGATGCAGCGTCGGCACGCCCTTGCCCGGGTTGAAGATGCCGGCGGGGTCGAAGGCGCGCTTGACGGCGTGGAACTGATCGAGCTCGTCGGCGCCGAACTGGACGCACATCTGGTTGAGCTTCTCCGCGCCGACGCCGTGCTCGCCGGTCACCGTGCCGCCCATTTCGACGCACAGCTCGAGGATCTTGCCGCCAAGCTCCTCGGCGATGCGCAGCTCCTTGGGCTTGCTCGCGTCATAGAGGACGAGCGGGTGGAGATTGCCGTCGCCGGCGTGGAAGACGTTGGTGACGCGCAGCCCGTATTGGCGCGACAGCTCGGCGATGCGGGCCAGCACCACGGCGATGTGCCGGCGCGGGATCGTCCCGTCCATGCAGTAATAGTCGGGCGAGATGCGTCCGGCCGCGGGCAGCGCGCCCTTGCGCCCGGCCCAGAAGCGCTGGCGCTCCGCCTCGTCGCGCGCGACGCGCAGCGAGGTCGCGCCGCTCTCCCGCAGGATCGCCTGGACCTTGCCGAAATTCTCCTCCACGTCCTCGACCGAGCCGTCAAGCTCGCAGAGCAGCACCGCCGCCGCCTCGACGTCGTAGCCCGACGAGCTGAAGGCTTCGACGGTGCGGATCGTCGGGTTGTCCATCATCTCGAAGCCGGCCGGAATGATGCCGCGCGCGATGACGTTGCCGACGGCGTCCCCGGCCTTGGCGATGTCGTCGAAGCAGGCGAGGACGAGGCGCACGCAGCGCGGCTTGGCCAGCAGCTTCACCGTGGCCTCGGCGACGACGCCGAGCAGCCCTTCCGAGCCGGTCATGAGCGCCAGGAGGTCGAAGCCCGGCGTGTCGAGCGCGTCGCTGCCGATGGTGACCAGCTCGCCGTTGCTCAGCACGACCTCGATTTTCAGGATGTTGTGCACGGTGAGGCCGTATTTGATGCAATGCAGCCCGCCCGAATTCTCGGCGATGTTGCCGCCGATGGTGCAGGCGATCTGCGAGGACGGATCGGGCGCGTAGAAGAGGCCGAACTTGGCGGCGGCTTCGGAGATCTGCAGGTTGCGCACCCCGGGCTGCACCCGCGCGGTGCGGCTCAGCGGGTCGATCGACAGGATGCGGTTGAGCCGGGCGAGATTGAGCAGGACGCCCTGGGAGTGCGGCAGCGCGCCGCCCGACAGGCTCGTGCCGGCGCCGCGCGGCACGATGGGGATGCGCCGCTCGTGGCAATAGCCGATGACGGCGCGCAGCTCCTCGCTGCTGGTCGGGATGGCGACGACGCCGGGAAGCTGGCGGTAGGCGGTGAGCCCGTCGCATTCATAGGGCTTCATCCCCTCCTCGCTGGCGATGACCGCCTGCGCCCCGAGCAGGCGGCGCAGGTCGGCCGCGACCCGGGCCCGGTCGAAGGCCGTTTGTTCGTCCGGCAATGACGGTGAGAGCAGCGCCATGGGCGGGTTCCTTCCCTTTATGCGGGAGGCGCACTGTGTCGACTCGCCACCTTCGCTTGAACCATTATGGCGCATTTCTCCGGAACGCGCGAGATCCCCGCGAGTCGCCGCGGCAAGGAGCGGCGCCGGGGGGCCGGCGGCGGCCAGGGGCTTTCAGTCCTGGAGAGCGATGCCGCCGTCCGGCATCGCCCTCCGCGCCGCGGCAACGGGCGTTTCCCGGTCGAGGCGTTCCAGCGTCCCCGCGAGATGGCGATGGCACGCTTCCGCGCGGCGGATCTTGCCGCTGGTGGTCTTGGGGATCGTGCCGACGCGGATCAGCACGACCTCGCGGACGTGGAGATCGAACTCCGCGACGATGGCGGCGCGCACCGCCGCCGTCACCTCGCCGCCATCGGCCTTTTGGCGCCAGCTCCGCTCGACCTCGGCGATGATGACGAGCGCCGCCTCGGCGCCCTCGCCGACGCTCACCGCGGCCGAGCAGGTCGGCCGCAGCGCCGGATGGGCGTTTTCGGCGAGCTTCTCGATGTCCTGCGGGTAGAAGTTGCGGCCGCGCAGGATCAGCATGTCCTTGCGCCGCCCGGCGATGAACACCTCGCCGCCGTCGAGGAAGCCCAGGTCGCCGGTGCGCAGGAATGAGCCCGGCGACCCGTCGGCAAGGCGGGCGCGGAAGGTCTCCTCGCTGGCCTCAGGCTTCTCCCAATAGCCCTGCGCGACGTTCGCGCCGGCAACCCAGATCTCGCCGAGCGCCCGCTCCGGCTGCGGCAGGCGGGTCTCCGGATCGACGATCCGGATCTCCTCGCCCTCGACCGCGTGGCCGCAGGCGACAAGCTCCTGGACCTCGCCGCCGGGGACCGCGGGACGGACGCGGTCGCTTTCGAGCGCGCGGCGGTCGAGCGCGGCCATGCGCAACGCCTTGCCCGGCCTGCCGCCGGAGACGAAGACGGTCGCCTCGGCAAGCCCGTAGCAGGGATAGGTCGCGGCGCCGTCGAAGCCGTAGGGCGCGAAGGCGGCGGAGAAGCGGCGGATGGTGTCGGCGCGCACCGGCTCGGCGGCGTTGAAGGCGAGGCGCCAGCAGGACAGATCCAATCCCGACGCCTTCTCCGCCGAGAAATGGCGCAGGCAGAGATCGTAGGCGAAGTCGGGCGCTCCGGCGATGTCGGCGCGGTAGTCGGAGATCGCCTTGAGCCAGAGCAGCGGGCGCTGCGAGAACAGCGCCGGGCGCATGAACACGCAGAGGCCGCCGACATGGATCGCCTGGAGCGCCACCAGGATGAGTCCCATGTCGTGAAACAGCGGGATCCAGCTCACGAACCGGGAATGCGGCCCGCTGCCCCAGCGCGCCGCGATCATCTCCAGATTGGCGCGGAGATTGCCGTGGCTCGCCATGACGCCCTTCGGCGAGGAGGTCGAGCCCGAAGTGTATTGCAGGAAGGCGAGGTCCGCCGGGCCGACCGGCGGGCCGGCGAAGGCGGGACCGGCGGGCGCGCTCGCCGCGATGCCGTCGATCGCGAGGCATGTCGCCCGCTCGCCCTCGGGCGCCGTGGCGGCGAGCGCGCGGAACGGCTCGATCGCTTCCCCGTCGGTCAGGATGCAGCGCGGCCGGCTGTCCTGGAAGATCGAGCGCGTCGCCTCGCGCATCTTGTTGCGCCGCGGCAGGATGACCGGCACGGCGATGCGGCCGCCGATGAGGCAGGCGAAAAAGCCGATCAGGAAGTCGAGCGGCGATTCGGTGCCGATGAGAACGCGGTCGCCGTGCGCGGTTGCGGCGGCGAGCCGCCCGGCAAGCGCCAGCGCGCGCTCGTAAAGCGCGCGATAGCCGAGGGCCGCTATCTCGACGCCGCGCTCGTCGAGCAAGGCGAGGGCGGGCTTGTCCGGCGCGCGCGCCGCCCAGCCCGCCAGCACCTCGGGCAGCAATCGCTCCTCGGGCCGCGGTGCGCCGGCGGCGCTCATCGCGCCTCCGCCCGGCCGGCGCGGTCGGCCAGGCGCGCCTCGGCCTCGGCGACGATCGTCGCGATGATGCGCCGCCGCGTCGGCGCCTCGAAGAAATGGCGGCCCTCGACCGGCAGGAAGCGGAAGCCGCCGATCGTCTCGGCGCGCCAGGCCATGACCTCGGCGGCCTTGACCAGCGAATCCTCGGCGCCGTGGAAGGCGATGATCGGACAGCCGAGCGGCGCCTCCGCGGCGTAGCGGTAGTGGTCGGAAACGGCGAGATCGGCGCGCATCAACGGGAACAAGCGGTCGCGCCAGCGCGGATTGTCGAAGATGCCGATCATCGGTCCGCCCATCTCGCGCATCGCCGCGATCAGCGCCGCATCCGCGAGCGTGGAGAGCGCGGCGTGCGAGAGCGGCAGCGGCGGCGCGCGCCGGCCGGAGACGCAGAGCGCAAGCGGCGGGCGCAGGCCGCGCCGGCGCATGGCGCGGGCGAGGTCGAAAGCGAGGATGGCGCCGAGGCTGTGGCCGTAGAAGATGAGCGGATAATCGCCGAGCTGGGCGAGCGCGGCGAGGTATCGCGGCGCCATCTCTTCCGCCTGCTCCACCGGCGCGAGCGCGGCGAGGTCGTCGCGCCCCGGCAGCAGCGCCCGCACCAGCCCCAGCCAGTCCGGCAGGTCCTTCGCCCAGCCGTTAAAGGACAGGGCGTTGCCGCCGGCATGCGGAAAGCACAGCAGAAGCGCGCGCGTCGCGGCTTGGACCGGCGGCAGGCGCAGCCAGCCGGCCAGCGGCGTAACCTCGGCATCGCCCATGGCGCCCGCCCTATGCCGCCGCGCCCAACCGGACCGGCAATCGCTGGAGGCTGCGCAGGATGCGGCTCTTGGTCTGCCAATGGAGCCCGTCGCCGGCGAGCGTCACGTCCGTGCGGTCGAGGAGAAGGCGTTCGATCACCGTCTCGGCGATCGTCGCGGCGAGGCCGCCGCCCAGGCAATTGCGCATGCCGTAGCCGAAGGCGAGATGCTCGTTGGCGTTGGCGCGGCCGATGTCGAAGCGCTGCGGGTCGGCGAATTGCGCGGGATCGCGATTGGCGGCGCCGAGGCACAGCAAGAGCTGCTCGCCCTTGCGGATCGACGCATCGCCGAGCCTGGTGTCCTCGATCGCGACCCGCTTGGTCTGTTGCAGCGGCGATTCATAGCGCATGACCTCCTCGACGGCGTTGCGCAAGAGGCTGCGGTCGCGGCGCAGCAGCGCAAGCTGGTCGGGATGGCTGAGCAGGAGATAGATGCTGTTGCCGATCAACGCCTTCGTCGTCTCGGTCCCGGCCACGAAGGTCATGATCGACAGCAGCAGGATCTCCTCGTGGTCGAGACGGTCCTCGCCCCAGCGCGCCGCTTCCAGGCCTTCCATGAGGTTGTGCTTGCCGACGCCGTGGAAGGGGCAGCCGCCGCCGGCCTGCTTGCGCATGATCTCCATCAGCTCCGTCATGGAGGCATGCGTGCGCTCGTAATCCTCCCGCGTCATCAGCCCGGGATCGAGGAGCTGCCTTGCGTCGTTGATCCGGCGCGCGAAGCCGGGATGGGCGTCGACCTCGAGGCCGAGCCGCCCCGCCATGACGCGCAGCGGCACGGGCTCGGCGATCGCCTCGACCACGTCGGCGACGCCGCTCCGGGCGGCCCGCTCGATCGCCGCGTCCACCACCGCCGCGATCAGCGGCCGCTCGGCGTCGATCTGGCGCTGCGTGAAGCTGTCGTTGGTCAGCCGCCGCAGCCGCGCATGGTCGGGATTCTCGGTGAAGACGATCGCCTTGCGGATGAAGAATTGTATCGGATCGGGCTCGGGAATCCCGAAATCGGGCTTGTTCTTCCAGATGATGTCCTCGAACAGGCGGGAGCTGTAGGCGCGATTCGACAGGACCTCGACGACGTCGGCGAAGCGCGTGAGGACCCAGCTTCCGAGCAGCCGATACCGCGGCTCGTCGCGTTGCAGCCACTGATAGACGGGATAGGGATCCTGATGGAACTCCTCGCTCACCGGATTGAAGCGCAACGGCTTCCGACCGGTGCTCCCGGGCGGCTGTGCGGCGCTGTCCTGGCGCAAATCGGCTTTCAGCATCTCAAAGTCTCCCTCGCCGAACCCGGTCTTCTTGCTTCCGCCGCCGATCGCGACGCCGCGTCGTTTCGCCTCGCCCCGGCGCTCTCCGCCGCCGCGAGCGGCGGCCGGGCAATCGCATATGCCGCCCAAACGCCGGCGGAAAAGATTGACCACGGAGGCAGGGAGGGCACGGAGAAGAGTTGTTGGGCGCGCCTGCCTTCGCCGAAGCGAAGCTTCGGCTTCGCGTAGCCAGGCGAAGCGCGCCGCCAACCCGTTCGATCGCTTCGCGATCGAACCCTCCGAGGCCGGCCGCAAAGCGGCCGGCCGGGTTGGCCGCTTCTCCGTGTCCTCCGTGTCTCCGTGGTGATTCTCATAAGCAAGTGCCCTCGGGGAGCGGACGGGAGAGAACCGCGGAGCGGCTCTCTCCCTGAGCGACGGCGGAGACGGCGACCGCGATCGCGCGCCGTCTCGGCATGTGCGGCGGCGGCGCTAGGCGAACGACACGCTGCCGTCGAGCTTCAGCGGCTCGCCCGTGGCGCGCCAGTCGTGCGTGATCGGCCGCAGGCAGAAGCGCAACAGCCAGATCTTGCCCATGCGGAAGCCGATGGAGCCGAGCTTGTAGAAGCGCTCGAAACGCCGTACCTGCTCTTCGCCCACCAGGCGGACGGCCTCGTCGCGCCGGCCGCGCAGGTTCTTCAGCCACTCGTCATAGCTGCGCGCGTAGTCGAAACGGTCGTTGCGCACCGCCACCACTTCGAACAGGCCGTCGACCGCGGCGATGATGTCGGCGAGATAGGGCAGATCCGATTCGGGATAGATCTCGGTGATCATGAACTCGTTCGCGTCCTGCCGCTGCATCGTGCCGTAGGCGATGGTTTGCAGCGACAGCCGGCCCTTCGGGGTGAGCCAGCGATGGCAGCGCTCGAAGAAATCGCGGTAGACCGAGATCTTCTCCTCCTGCGTCTCGTCGGGCTTGGCGAAATGCTCGAAGGCGCCGATCGAGATGATCGAATCGAAGGTCTCTTTCGGCTCGTAATTCGCCCAGTTCTCGACCCGCACCTCGACCTTCTCGAGGCCGAAGCCGTTGAGAAGGTCGGCCTGCGCCTGGCTCAGCGTGAGGCCGACGACGCGGCGGACGTGCGCCAGCCGGTTGAGCCGGGTGAGGATGGTGCCCCAGCCGCAGCCGACCTCGAGGACCGAGGCGGCGTCCTGGACGTTGGCGCTCGTCAGGTGCCAGTTGATCTTGCGGAGCTGCGCGGTCTCGAGATCGTCGTTGGGATTGGTGAACAGCGCGGCGGAATAGGTGTAGGACGGGCCGAGCATCAGGCGCCAGAACTCGTTCCCGATGTCGTAGTGATGCTTGATGCCTTCCGGCGACCCGCCGTATTTGTGCTCCTCGCGGCGCCGCAGCGCGGTGACTTCGCTCATCTTTCCCTCCCTCGGCGGCTCAGGCGACGTTCGCCTGCGGCTGCTCGCCCACGGTCTGCACGACGTAGGCCGCAAGCTCGTTGATCGTCGGATACTCGAAGAGCAGCGACGGCTCGAGGTCGAGGCCGCTCCACTCCTCGAGGTCGAGAACGAGCGCGACGGCCATCACCGAATCGAGGCCGAGACGGTCGAAATCGGCGGCGGGATCGATCGTGCCGGCGTCGGCATGCAGCGTCTTGGCGAGAAACTGGATGCAATGATCGCGGACGGAAGCCATGGTCAGGGCCGGCGAACGACTGACACTCATCGGATTTCTCCTCTCTCTTCTCTCTTGGATGGACGCGGAAAGGGACGTTGCGGTCGGCTCACGCCGCCCGTTGCGCGAGGCTCTCGGCGGAGACGGATTTCACGTCCCAGACGAGGCCCAGCTTGCGCAGCAGCAGGATCAGGTAATAGCCGGGGTCGAAGCGATACCAGGTGAGCGCGAAGGAGGCGGAATGCGGGAAGGCGTGGTGGTTGTGGTGCCAGCCCTCGCCCCAGGAGAACAGCGCCAGGACGGCGCTGTTGCCGCTCTTGTCGCGGCAGGTGTAGGGCTTGCTTCCCCAGATGTGCAGGAACGAGTTGAGGCTCCACATCGCGTTCGACACCAGGAACATGCGCACCGCGCCGCCCCACAGGAGGCCCTCGATGGCGCCGATCCAGGTGCCGGTGAGCAGCCCGGCGGCCGCCGCCGGAACGACCAGGCCGGCCACGATCCAGCTCATGTAATGGCGGCTGATCCGCAGCAGGGTGAAATCGCTCATCAGGTCGGGCGTGTAGTAGTTCACGTTGGGATATTCGTGGCCCATCATCCAGGTGAAATGGGCGTGGACGAAGCCGCGAAGCCGTTGCGACCGGCTGTCGCCGTGGAGATTGGGCGAATGCATGTCGCCGGGCTTGTCGGAGCATTCGTGATGGCGGCGATGCATCGCCGTCCAGGAGATCAGCGACCCCAGTCCCGCCATCGAGCCGGCGACCGCGAGGGCGGCGCGCACCGCCGGATGCGCCTTGAAGCTGCGATGGGCGAAAAGCCGGTGATAGCCCACCGTCTGGCCGATGCTGGTGATCGACCACATGACGAGGAAGACGGCGATCACCGGCCAAGTCAGCGGGTACCAGAACAGCAGCGCCAGGGCGGCCGCCGTGCCGATCGGCGGCAGCACGGTGAAGAGCAGGAAGTGCCGGATCTGGATGCGGCGCAGGAACGTGCTCTGGATCGCCTTCTTGCCCCGCCGTCCGTCCGCGGTCTGGTAGAAGCGGCTGTCGATATCTTCTAATCGCATGAGCAGGCCTCCCGAACGATCATTGCGTCAAATTCCATCGCCGCGGCGGCAGGTCGTCACTCCGCCGCGCGCGCCGTTGCCGCCCTCGCCGCCGCCCGCTGCTTGACCAGGGCGACCTGGATCGAGCGCTCGCCGGCGAAAATGCGCCGGCCGTGGCTGAACAGAATGTTGTCGAGCAGCAGGATGTCGCCGCGCATCCAGCGATGCGGCACGGCGAAGCGCTGATGCAGCTCGCGCAGGGAGAGCGCGTCTTCCGCGCTGATCTCGCTGCCGTCGCCGTGGAACATGCGGTCGAGCATGTGCGGCGCCTCGGCGAAGGCGCGCTCGATTGCCGCCGCTTCCTCCAGGCGCCCGTCGTCGCGCGCCCATTTCACCGTGCAATAGGGCGAGAAGGTATGGACGTGGTTGAAGTAGACCTCGTCGCCGGTCAGCGGATGGCGGATGGTGAAGGGGCGGATTTCCTGCCAGAGCTGCACCGAGCCGTCCTCGAGCCAGTCGGCGCGCCAGCCGCGCGCGGCGGCGATGCGCTCGGCCGCGGCGCGGTCGTCCGTGCCGAAGGCCTCGTGCCAGGATTTGGGCACGCCCGGCTTCTTGTGCAGGCTGTCGCGGCTCGGCAGCGTGCGGCGGAGCTGGACGCCGCCCTTTCTCGCGAAACGCTCGCGCAACGCCGGATCGAGCGCGCGCGTTATGAGGCGCATGTCGCCCGTCGTCGTCTCGCCGCCCTCGGTCGGCGGCTGCGCGCAGAAGAAGGCGATCTCGGCGGGAAAATCGTCGGTGTAGGCCATCTCCTGGTGGAGCGGGAGCGACAGGCTCGAATGCATCTTCGTCGCGGTCATGATCTTGCCGTGGACCACGTCGCGCGGCGAGGCGCCGCCGACGTAATCCATCAACTCCGAGGAGATCGCCGCCATGACGTCGGAGAAATCGGCCGCCGTCGCGACCCGCTCGAAGCCGCGCAGGCAGACGCCGCCCGCCGCGAGGACCGTGCGTTCGAGATCGCCCACGGCCTCGCCGAGCCAGTCGACGATCTCGGCGAGCGGCGCATCGCGCCCGCTCGTGACTTCCCAGCACGCCGGCGCCCCCGGCTCAGCCGGCTTCGTCTCGACGATTCCGATCATGACATCCCTCCCTTCGGGCGCAGGGCGAGCCGCCTTCCGCCCGAGGTCCGTTAGAACCGACTGCCGATGCCTCCCGATCGCACGATCAAGCCCCCTGTCACTCCGCCGCCCGCACCGTTGCCGCCGCCGCGGCCGCCCGCCGCCGGACCAGGGCGACCTGGATCGCGCGCTCGCCGGCGAAGGCGCGCCGGCCGTGGCCGAACAGGACGTTGTCCAGCAGCACGATGTCGCCGCGCGCCCAGCGATGCGGCACGGCGAAGCGGCGATGCAGGTCGTAGACGTAGAGCGCGTCTTCCCGGCTGACCTCGGTGCCGTCGCCGTGGAAGATCCGGTCGAGCATGTAAGGCGCCTCGGCGAAGGCGCGCTCGATCGCCGCCACGTCCTCCGCGCGCCCGTCGTCGCGCGCCCATTGCAGCGTGCAATGGGGCGAGTAGAAATGAACCTGATTGAAGCAGACCTCGTCGCCGGTCAGCGGATGGCGGATGGTGAAGGGGCGGATTTCCTGCCAGAGCTGCACCGAGCCGTCCTTGAGCCAGTCGACGCGCCAGCCGCGCGCGGCGGCGATGCGCTCGACCGCGGCGCGGTCGTCCGTGCCGAAGACCTCGTGCCAGGATTTCTGCACGCCGGGCTTCTTGCGCAGGCTGTCGGGGCTCGGCAGCGTGCGCCGGAGCTGGATGCCGCCCTTTCTCGCGAAACGCTCGCGCACCTCCGGATCGAGCGCGCACGTCAACACGCGCATGTCGCCCGTCGTCGTCTCGCCGCCCTCGGTCGGCGGCTGCGCGCAGAAGAAGGCGATCTCGACGGGGAAGCCGTCGGTGTAGGACATTTCCTGATGGAGCGGGATCGAGAAGCTCGGCACCAGCTTGGTTGCGGTCATCACCTTGCCGTGGAGCGTGTCGCGCGGCGAGGTGCCGCCGACGTAATCCATCAGCTCCGGCGCGATCGCCGCCATGACGTCGGAGAAATCGGCCGCCGTCGCGACCCGCTCGAAGCCGCGCAGGCAGAGTCCGCCCGCCTCGAGCAGCGTGCGTTCGATGTTGCCCGTGGCGCCGCCGAGCCAGTCGAGGATCTCGGCGAGCGGCGCGTCGCCGCCGCTGATGACGTCCCAGCACGCCGGCGCGCCCGGCTGCGCCGGCCTCGTCTCGACGATGCCGATCATAGCGCGCCTCCCTTCGGCCGGGCGGCAAGCGGCGCGACGGCGGCTTGCGGCACGGCCCAGTCGCCGGTGTAGAGCGCGATGAAATAGATCGGTCCGACCAGGGATTGAATGCCGTTGCGCGTGAAGTTCGGCGCCTTCTTCTCCCAGACGAGGTGGCCGAGGAGTTGAATGATCCAGCCGGCGATGCCGGCCAGGATGACCGCCCAGACGGGCGTCACCCAGCCGATCGGCAGGCAGGCGAGCAGGCCGATGAGCGCCAGGAGGCCGAGCTTGAGGTCGGCTCTGAGATACCAGATGCCGACCGGCACCAGGACGGCGTCCGCCGCCGTCAGCATTCCGTTGGGCAACGCCGCGACCGGCGCCAGCGGCAGCCAGTCGAGCATGGCGACTGCGTTGAAGAAGATCAGCGGGATCGCGATCTTGTGCGTGAGTTGATTGATCGGATGGCGATGATAGGTGTCGTATTCGGTGAACAGAGCCCTCAGCTTGTCCTTCATCGATGCTCCTCCCCAAGGAGACGACGTCAGCGCAAAGCGACGCACACCTGTTCTTGGCATCTGGGCGCGGAACAGCGCGTCGCGATCACCCCTTAATTGACGGCGTGTCGGTCACCTTCCCTTTGCTGCGGCGCGAACCAGCAGGCGGCGGCGTGGCGCCGCCCTGGAGGCGCGGGTCGCAAGCTCGGCTATCGCGAACGGTCGAAAGAGACGCTCGCTCCGGCGCAACGGCTGGCGACACTGACCGGATAGAGCGGTAAGACCAAAAGTAAACCGGCTGGTCCGCGAGAGTCAACAACACCGAGAGCGGGAACGGTCGATTAGGGGCCGCGCAAGGACCGTCACGGCGCGCGGCGCGGCCGGCCCGCCTGGTTCCCAGCGAAAAATTTGCGAGATTTGCTATAAATAGGGAAATAGGGAAAATAGGGGTGATGTTCTTCTGGGGGTGGCGCCGCTCGAGCCTCCTGGCCGACCGCGGTTCCGCTTTGCGAAGGTCGTTTGATGAGCAAGCAAAGCGCCGTGCGTTTGTTTGAGCGGATAGAACCGCCCCCGCGCCTGCGCCTGTCCGATTCGATCGTGTCGCATATCGAGCGTCTCATCGTCGACGGCGCGCTCCGGCCCGGCGACACCTTGCCGCCGGAACGCAAGCTGGCGCAGATGTTTACGGTGTCGCGGCCGTCGCTGCGCGAGGCGATCCGCAAGCTCGATACGAAAGGCCTTCTCCAGCCGCACCGCAGCGGCGGCATGCAAGTCGTCGACGCCTATGCGCCGACCCTGACCGATCCGCTCGCCCGCCTGCTCGACGACTATCCCGAGGCGCGCTTCGACATCCTGGAGCTGCGCCACGCGCTCGAACAGGTCGCAGCCTCGCATGCGGCCCGGCGCGCCACTTCGGAAGATTGCAAGAGAATAATTGATTGCATTAAAAAATTGCGGAAAGCGGCGATCGAAAACGACCCGCTGAGTTTCGGCGAATGCGACGCGGCCTTTCATCTCGCCGTGGCCGACGCATCGCACAATCTGGCTCTGTCCTATGTGATGCGCGGCCTCTTCAACCTGTTGCGCTCGTCGATCGGCGCGACGATCGAACGCTTGTGGGAGCAGCCGGACGCGGGCAAGAAGCTGAACGACCAGCACGAAGCCATCTGGGCGGCGATCAGGACGCGCGACCCGGAGAAGGCGACGCAGGCGGCGCACGAGCACCTTTCCTATGTCGAGATCCTGCTGCGCCGGGCGCGGTGAGGTCGGGCGTCGGATCGCCGACGCCCCGACGGCGGCGTCGATCCCCCTGCCGGTTCCCCCCATTCTCTATATAATGTGCCGCGCCGGAGCCGGTTGCGATGACCGGGCATGGTTCCGTTGACCGTTTGCGCCGCGCCTTGGTCGAGGGCGGCGGTCCAAGGAGACGCATGACGACCCGCCTCACCCGCCGCGACTTTGCCGCCCTTGCCGCCGGCGCGCTGCTGGCCCGGCCCGCCGTTGCGCAACCCGGCGAGGCGCCGCTGATCCTGCGCGCCATTCCGGGGACGAACGAGCGCCTGCCGGCGGTGGGCCTCGGCACGGCCAATGTGTTCGACAGCGACGACGAGCGGACGCGGCGGAGCGCGGCGGAGGTCGTTCAGGCGCTGGTCGCGGGCGGCGGCCGGCTCATCGACACCGCGTCCTCTTACGGCGATGCCGAGCGCGTGCTCGGCGAGGTCGCCGCCGCCGCGGGCCTGCGCGACAAGGTCTTCATCGCCACCAAGCTCGAAGCGCCCGATGAGGCCGAGCTCGAGCGCTCGCGGGCGCGGCTCAAGACGGCGAAGCTCGATTTGCTTCAGCTCCATAACGTGCGCGACCCGCGGCAATCGCTGGCGCCGTTCAAGGCGTGGAAGGCTCAAGGCGTCTGCCGCTATATCGGCGTCACTTCGACCTTCCACGGGGATTTCGCCGCGGTCGAGGCGGTGCTCGGGCGCGAGAAGCCGGATTTCGTGCAGGTCGATTACTCGCTCGACGACCGCGAGGCGGAGCGGCGCATCCTGCCGCTGGCGGCCGAGGTCAAGGCCGGCGTGCTGACCGCGCTCCCGTTCGGCCGCGGTCGGCTCTTCCGCGCGGTGCGCGGCAAGGCGATTCCCGATTGGGCGACGGATTTCGCCGAGAGCTGGGCGCAGTTCTTCCTCAAATTCCTGCTCGCCGACGAGCGGGTGACGGCGGTCATTCCCGGCACCTCCGACCCCGCGCACATGGCGGACAATCTCGGCGCCATGCGCGGCCCTTTGCCCGATCCCGACCGGCGCAAGCGCATGGCGGCGTTCATCGACGGACTTTAGCCGGCGCTCGCCGTCGCAATTTCGCGGCCCGCCCCGCGCCTCGCGTGCCTTATCTCCGTACCATCCGCCACGCGATCCCGCTTTCGCCGCAGTCCAACTTGATGCCCGAGCTCACGACGGAAGCGTAGCGCGATAACTTTGGAGCACCTTGTTCTTGTAAGAATCAATAGTTCAGTGCGAGCGCGTGATTCGCGTTGGACTGTACAATGTCTCTTATCATGGACACTATCTTATTTATTGACTATATTAACGCGCATAGAGGGTTCGTATGCGCACCACACCTCCCTTGCCCTTACCGGTCAAACGGGCTTTGGCCAAACTCGGCAGCGACATTCGCAGCGCCCGCATCCGTCGCGGCATTCCGACTGCGATCATGGCGTCGCGCGCCTTCATCACGCGCTCGACGCTCCTCAAAGTCGAGCGTGGCGATGCCGGCGTATCCTTAGGCATCTACGCCACGGTTCTTTTCGTGCTCGGACTTACCGAACGCCTGGCTGAACTTGCCGATGTGCGAAGCGATGAGGTGGGGCTCCAGCTCGCCGAGGAAAGCCTGCCTAAACGCGTTCGCCGGCCTGCCGCGTCGGCCAAGCGAGCGCGCTAGTGGACACGCGGCTCCTGGTCTATGTGGACCTTGCCGGCACGACGCAACTCGTCGGCAGGCTATGGACACGAAGCAGCAAGGGCCGCGACAGCGCCACTTTCGAATATGATGATCGGTGGCTGAATGATCCATCGCGTTTTGCGCTTGAGCCTGCCCTCACGCTCGGCAAAGGGCCTTATCACACTCCGGCCGGCCGCTTGCTGTTCGGCGCCATAGGCGATTCGGCGCCGGACCGCTGGGGCCGAATGCTCATTCAACGGGAGGAAAGGCGCAAGGCCCGCCAGCAAAAACGCACCGCCCGCACCCTTACGGAAGTCGATTATCTCCTGGGCGTCGGAGACATCTTGCGTCAGGGCGCGCTGCGTTTTGCGGAAAAGGAAGGGGGGCCATATCTCGCGCCCGGCGATGCAACGCAAATCCCCCCGCTCGTGAAGTTGCCGGAATTGCTGACGGCGGCGCTTCACATAACGACCGATGAGAATGCCGACGACGATTTGAGAATTTTACTGGCCCCCGGCTCTTCCCTGGGCGGCAGCCGCCCGAAAGCTTCCATCATTGACCGGGATGGTCATCTGCTGATCGCGAAGTTTCCGCAACACAACGATACCACCCGCATCGAGTTGTGGGAAGCCGTCGCGCTTAAGCTCGCCGCCGCCGCGCATATCGCCACCTCCTCATGGCGCGTCGAGCGGATCGCCGACCGTCCTGTGCTTCTTCTGCGGCGCTTTGACCGCAAAGCAGGACAGCGCATCCCGTTCCTATCCGCCATGAGCATGCTGGGCGCCGACGACCGCGAACAACGCAGCTATCTTGAAATAGCCGACGCGCTGCGCCAGCACGGATCGCGGCCTGGGGAGGACTGCGCCGAGCTGTGGCGCCGGATCGTTTTCAACATCCTCACCTCGAATACCGACGATCACCTCAGAAATCACGGCTTCCTCTATGATCCGGCCGGCGGCTGGCGGCTGGCACCCGCCTATGATCTCAATCCAACGCCCATCGACATCAAGCCGCGCGTCCTCTCATTGGCGATCGACGAAGCGGACGCGACAGGCTCACTCGATCTTGCGTTCTCGGTCGCGCGGCAATTCGGCCTCAAGCCCGACAAGGCGCAAACGATCGCGGCGGAAGTTCGGGCGGCGATCGGAAACTGGCCGAAGGTGGCCGCCGCGTTAGGCTTGTCGGCAAGCGAAATCAGGCGCATGGAATCTGCATTCGATATTCGACGGTAAATCTGGGCCGCGCAGGAAGCCCCCTGTGAATTTCAAGGGCCTACTGACCTTGAGAAGAGTACGTTCACCGCATGAGCAACGCAGCCGAAGCCCCTGAAAAGCTATTTTTCGATACCGTGAAGGAGCATCGCGGCGCGTATTTTGTGGAGTATCGCCCGCCCGTCGCTCGTGAGTTGGACGCGCCGGACAACCCGGCTCGCCACGTCGTTCATGAACTCGCGCGGCCTCGGCGCTGCGATCGGCCACGAGCCAAGAGAGGATCAGCTTTGTATTCGCATCAATCGCGGTCCAGGTCCCGACATCGCCAACATCGCCACGCTCCTTCATGCTCTCCGGCAGGCCAGGGGCTGATTTCTAGTTGAGCCGCAAGACTTTTTCAAACTGACCCACTGCCGTCTTGCTGCGTCACGAGACGAACGTTTTTCCGCGCGCGATTTTTCGAGCGCGGCACGGGCATCTCGGCAAGCGCCCGGCGAGGACGACGATCGATCGGCGGCGCTGGGCGCGCGGCTTATCGGCTCGGCCTGGAAGGTCTTTGCACGTCACCGAGGCCGTTCCGCGGGGAACGGCGCGCCCTACCCCAGGTGATGCGCAAGCAGGAAGACGGCCGCACCGAAGCCGAGCAGCAGAAGCGGGTGAACGGTGGGCCGCCAGAGGCGCATCGCGGCCACCACGAAAGCGGTGGTCCAGGCCAGAATAGCGCGGCCCTCCGTGCTCAGGATCGCGAAGGCCCCGGCGAGCACGAGTCCCGTAGCGATCGGCGCGAAGCCCGCCTCGACGGCGCTGTGCCAGCGAGAACCGCGCCCCCGGTTCCAGAGCCGCGCGGCGGCATAGGCCATGATCGAGGATGGCAGGAAGAAAGCCAGCGAGACGACGAGCGCTCCCGGCCAGCTCGCCGCTTTCCATCCGATCAGGGTGGCCAGCAACGCGCCCGGTCCCGGAGCGGCGCGCGAAATGGCAAACAGATCGGAAAATTCGCGGGCCGTCATCCACCCGTGTATCGTCACGGCTTGCCGCTGCATTTCGGCGAAAATTGCCGGTCCCCCGCCCACCGACACGAGCGACAGCGGCGCGAATATGACGACCAGGGCGGCCAATGTCCGGCTATCGTCGGTCATCGCGGGCGTCCGGTCGCGAGGCGCTGCCGTAGCGGAAGGCCAGCGCGATGCTCAGCGGGGAGAGACACAGCACCGTCGCAACCGTGGGCAGATGAAGCACGCCGACGGCGACGAAGACCACGGCAAGGATTGCAGGCGCGCCGATGCTGTGAGGCGAACGAGCGCGCCGCCTCAAGCCCTTGGCGATGATGCGTCCGCCGGATTGGAGCCCCATGCCGATGAGGAGTCCCGCCGCGGCCACGGCGCAGCCTTCGAGCATGACGGCGAGGCCGGTCGTTCCGGCGAACCGGTCATAGAGAGCCGCCAAGCCGATCACCGCGGCGCTCGGCGCGATCGTCAGTCCGAGCAGCCCGGCGGCGGCGCCCGCCGCCCCCTTCAAGCGCTGGCCGATCAGGACCGCAAGGTTGATGACATTGACGCCCGGCATGAGGCGCGCCAGGGCCAAGGCCGCGGAAAACTCGCCTTCCCCTATCCAGCCGCGCCGCTGCACGAACGCCCTGTGCATCCAGGCGGGAACGCCGCCGCCGAAGCTCGAAAGGCCGAGTTGCGAGAACAGGAGAAAGAGCTGGACGGCCCCGCATGGGGCGGCAGCGGCAGGTTTCGGCGGCGGGTATTCATTTTCCGGCATCGCTGCTTCGCCACAAGAGGACGGCTCGGGGTTGCCGCCCGGATGACTGAGGCGTGATCCTACGCCGGATTTAAAATCGGTCGAAATCATGATTCTAGGAGGCGGGCTTGGGCGCGGGGCGTGCGCTCGCGTGGGTTGTCGTTTTCTCCTCGACTACCGAAACGTGCTCTGCCAAGATCGCTTGCCCGAGGGAGCAGTATTGTCCCGCCCCTTCACCAGGGATTAGGGAACCACGTCCATGGCCGTGTTCGACGCCGTGGCTCCGACCTTTGATCGCTATCGCGCCCTGCCCGACGGCGTGCCGGACGCGATCCGATCGGCTGTCCTCGCCGCCATCGCAGCGACCTCGCGGCCGCGTCTCCTCGATCTCGGCGCCGGCACCGGACGGATCGGTTGGCCCTTTGTCTTGGCCAACGACGATTACGTCGGCGTCGATCTGTCATTGGGGATGCTGCGGGAATTTGTCGGACGCGCGGCGTCGCGCCATGGGCATAGGCCCCGGCTGGTCCAATCGGACGGGCAGCTTCTGCCGTTTCGCGACGGGACATTCGACGCCATCCTGCTGATTCAAGTGTTCGCCGGATTGACGGACTGGCGCCGCTTCGTGGCCGAGGCGAAGCGCGTCCTGCGGGCGGCCGGAACGGTGTGCGTGGGCCGCTCGGTGGCGCCCGAGGACGGCCTCGATGCTCGAATGAAACGGCGCGCGAAAGCCATTCTCGAGGAGATGGGCGTCCACCTCGACCGGATGAATGCGCGCGAGGATGCGCTGCGCTGCCTCGAGGCCGGATCGAGAAGCCGCGCGCGGATTGTCGCGGCGACGTGGACCGCGGCGCGGACGCCGCGCCGCTTCCTCGATCGCCATCGCACGGGCGCGCGGTTCTCGGCATTGGCGGAGCCGGTCAGGGACGAGGCGTTGCGCAGGCTGGAAGCCTGGGCCGTCGCGGCCTTCGGTACGCTCGACGCCGTCGTGGCGGAGCCCAGCGCGTTCGAGCTGCAAGTCTTCAAATTCGGGGAGGACGGACGTGCCTGACCTGGATCGCGCGAAAGACGACGCATTGCTGACCGATCTGGGCAGGCGGCTGGTCAGCGGATCGCTGAGCGACGCGGCGCTTCAGCGAGCGACCGAGGAGATTCCGACGCTGCCTATTCTTCCCTGGGTGAACGTGGTGAAGATCGGGGGACAAAGCATCATGGACCGGGGCCGAAGCGCGGTCGGTCCGTTGATCGACGAGATCGTCGCCAACCTCGATCGCCACAAGATGATCCTGGGGACCGGCGCCGGCACCCGCGCCCGGCACGTCTACAGCCTGGCGATCGATCTCGGCCTTCCGGTCGGGGTTCTGACCGTGCTCGGCACGGCGGTCGCCTGGCAGAACGCCCAGATGCTGCAATATCTGCTGGCGAAGCACGGCATCGCCTTTCTTGAGCCCGAAGGCTTCGCGTCGCTTCCGCACTATCTCATGGAGCGAGGCGCCGTCATCTGCCAAGGCATGCCGCCCTACAAGCTTTGGGAGTCCAATCCGCGCCTCGGGCAAATCCCGCCGCAGCGCACCGATACCGGCTGCTTCCTGATCGCGGAAGTGCTCGGGGCGAGAAAGATGATCTTCGTCAAGGACGAAGACGGGCTCTACACCGCGGACCCCAAGAAGGATCCGGAGGCGACGCACGTCCCGCGCATCAGCTTGCAGGATTTGCTGGCGCGAGACCTCGACGACCTCATCGTCGAGCGGGCGGTTTTGGAGCTCATGCTCAACGCGCGCAACATTCGGGAAATCCAGTTCGTCAACGGGCTCAAGCCCGGCCAGTTGACGGCCGCTTTGGACGGCGAGCCGGTCGGGACGGTCGTTTTCAACGCGGCCGCTCGGGGGCGTTCGGCATGAACACGGAAACCGGCGCGCACCACGTCGTCTCGCGCTTGATGCGGGAGTCGCTGGTGGACAAGAAGCTCATTGCGGGCACGCAAGGTCCGGTTCGGGCCATCCTCCCCGACCTCAACGTGATCCAGATCGGCGGCCTCTCGATCATGGACCGCGGCCGTGCCGCCCTCTTGCCGCTGTTGGATGAGATCGTGCGCAACCAGAAAGACCACAGTCAGGTGGTCGGCGTCGGCCCGGGCGTGCGTGCGCGCCACATCCTTTCGGTCGGCCTCGACTTGGGGTTGCCGACGGGCGCGCTTGCGGTGCTCGCCGCGAAATCGTCGGCACAGAACGCCTACATGGTGTCCTGCCTGCTGGCCAATCATGGATTTGTCTATCTTGAGGCGCCGTTCATCGTTCAATTGCTGCCCGCGATGCTGGCGGCGGCGCGAGGCGCCGTATTCAACGGCATTCCGCCCTACGATCTCTGGGAACATCCGCCCGCAATCGGCAAGATACCGCCGCACGGCAGCGATGCGGGTTCCTATCTCGTCGGCGAAGTCTTCGGAGCACGGGCCGTCATCCTCTTGAAGGATGTCGACGGCGTTTACACCGCCGACCCGAAGACCGATCCCAATGCAAAGCTCATTCCGGAAATCGGCGCCGCCGAGTTGAGCGGCATGCGGCTTGCCACCCTCCCGATCGAGCCCGTCGTCCTGGACCTGCTGACGCGGGCGAGGCTGGCGAAAAGCATCCGGATCGTGAACGGGCTGGTTCCCGGCAATCTCACGCGCGCGCTTGCGGGAGAAGCGGTCGGCACCTTGATCCATGCATGATTTGCGCTTCCGTTGCCGGCCCGCCGGGAGACGGCTCGGGCAAGCGCGAGGAAGCAAGGTCTTCGCCCCGCCCGAGCGGCCCGAGAGAGGGGTCGGCAATCATGCAACGAGTCTCCCCCTGGCGCGGAGTGACGGCTCGGCGGCGCCCAATTTGCCGGCGAGTTCGACGACCGCGATCTCGTCCTCGCGGACCCCGATCAGCTCCGCGATCGCGCGTCTCCACGATTTGGCTCCCGCGGCATCGCCGAGCACCCAGACCGATCGTCGCCGGCCGAGCCAATCGAGCGGGGGGCGCGATCCGCCGGCCGACAAGGCTCTCACCAGCGTATCCGGTTCGATGAGGTGCGCCGACGGGTCCGCGGCGTCGCGCGCCTGGACGCTGACGCCTGCGTCGACATCGTCGATCGCCAGCAGCTCGCAATCCCTCCAGCGCCACAACACGCGGCCGTCATCGTACTCGCGATCGTTGCCGTCGCCGCGGCCGTCGAGCACGAGCTGCACAAGCTTTGACACAGTGAGGTAGCGGGCCTTGCCCAGCGCGAAGGAGAACTCGGTGCCGATCCCGACGCAGAGGCTGGTTTTGCCGGCGCCGAGCGGGCCGGTGATGAGCATGTGCCGAACCTCGGCGTCCGCGGACCGCGCGACGTCGCGACCCAACAGCACCTCGAGGAGCCGTATCTTGCGATTCCTGAGATTGGCGATCCGGCAGACGACCTCCACGAGCGCAGGCTCGAGCGCGCTGGTGAAATTGGCCAGGCGATAGAGATAAGGCAGCCCCGCCTGCTGGAACGCGAGCTTGCGCCGCAGCCACCAGAACGCGACGATCGCGATCGGCCACAATGCCAGCACGACGCAAAGCAGCAACCAACGCCAGGACATGAAGGCCGCGAGACCGAAGAGGCCCCCGATCGCGAAATAAAGCAGGGCGGTCTTCACGTTCCAGACGATGTCGCCCGAATCGAACGGGAAAACGTTGCCGGCGCGGCCTCGCGTCTCTTTCAGGTCGTCCAGCTCTTTTTTGATCCAATAGGCGAAGATCGCGCCGGCGACGATGGCGAATTCCCACCAATGGGCGGCGATCCCTACCGCCGACAGCGCGAGGTACAAGATCCAGCAGAGCAGCAGCGTCGGCACCAGTCCGAGCGTCAGATGGCCGATTTGATCGGCCATCCAGACATAGCTGGCGGTGATCGCATCCTGAACGTCCTTCGTCCCGTAAAGGTCATGGCAAGCTTGCGTGAGGACGCGGCGCCATCCAAAAGGCGGAGCGTCGGGCCGATCGAAGGCATCGCACGCGGACGACGCGCTCGTCCGATCGGGACGAGCGTCGCCGGACGTGAGCGGATTTGCTTGTGCCATTGTCCGTCTCCCCCACGACCGCAAATGGCAATCGCAAATTGCCACGCGCTCATGCAACGCGCAATCATGCCGCGCCGAAATCCTCTCGCCCGCAAACGCGGGGCCGAAGCGGCGACCGTCCGTCGGTCGGGTTCCGGATGACGGCGAGCCCATCGTTGTCGTTCGGGTCGGCGGCGCGCGCGTTACCCTCGCGACGGCCGCCGCTCACCGCCGCGCCAGCCGCCAGACGATCTCGCCCTCCTCGCGCGCCGCCACGCTCCAGCGCAGGCGGCGGTCATGGGCGGCGAGGCCGCCTTCCCAGAGCCGGTTCCACGGCTGAAACCCGTCCGCCTCGCCGCGCGGCAGCAGGCGCCAGGAGCGCTGGCGGATCAGGATCGTCTCGCCGTCGCGCGCGACTTCCGCCGCCTCGCCTTGCGCCGCGGCCAGAAGGCGGAACAGCTCGGCGAATCCCTCGGCGCCGCCTTGGCTCACGCCAAGCTCGGCCTTGATCTCCTCGCAGAACTGCATGCCCACGAGATAGGCCGCGCGGCCGGCGAGCGCGCCGGCCTGCTCCGCGCCGAAAAGGCCATAGAGCTCCGGCAGCGCGCTGCGCACATACTCGAGCGCGTAGTTGCGCTGCGCCTTGGCGAGGCGCTCGGGCGACCATTCGCCTTCCGGCAGGCGCGGCGCGGCGGCGGGATCGAAGAGCGGCGCCTCTTCCCCCGGGGAAAAGCGCAGCCGCTCCTCCGGCGCGAGCGGACGGCCGTAATCCTGGAAATAGCCTTCGAGCGCATCCTGCTCGTCCACCGTCTGCTTGGTGCAGACGAAGCCGAGGCCGGGATTGCCGAGCGTCACGCCGTTATGGGCGTGCCAGCCGCGCAGCATCGCCCGCGACACCTCGCTCGGCACGGCGCAGAGCGCCGTCCCCTGCCACATCCAGCGCGGCGGCGGATAGCGAACCCAGGCCTTGCGCGGGCTTTCCTCGATATATTCGACGCGCACGCCGCCGATGCGGTTGGAGAGATAGTGATAGCGCGCGGCGGCCACCGCGTCGGGCAGGCCGGCAAGGCCGAGCTTGGCGAGGCCCGGGAGGAATTTCTCGCGATGCTGGCGGCGGAACAGGCGGAACACCAGCTCCGCGGCTTCCGCCGTGCCGACCGCGGTCACCACCGTCAGGATGAGCCCGATGATCCAGGCGTTGTAGAGCCGCGCCAGCGCGGCATAGCCCCGTTCCATGGCCGCCATCGAAGCATTCCCCGCATCGCGGTGCAAGCCTTGGCATCCCACGCCTTGTGGTTAATAATTCCTTAGGAGGGACGGGTTAGGCTTCGTCGCCAACCCGGCCTTCGAGACCATGGAACCCGCGATGCAAGACGCCGACCAGACCCCGTTTCGCGCCATAGACGATATCGGCCTGCGCCTGCCCTTCGGCATGCCGCAGCCGGTCGATGCCGAGCTCGAGGCGCTGGTGAAGCGGCTTGCCGGGGTCACCCGCGGCGCCGGCAT
>Ga0187784_10000366_pt1 | contig 32768 bp, 27 predicted proteins | sample 1015_SJ02_MP15_2_FD_132964 | JGI IMG/M metagenome (GOLD analysis project Ga0187784, IMG submission 132964) | Tropical peat soil microbial communities from peatlands in Department of Meta, Colombia - 1015_SJ02_MP15_20_MG | ecosystem: Environmental > Terrestrial > Soil > Wetlands > Peat | place... | reverse complement strand
GGTAATGGCACAACCCAATGCTCGTTAGCAAGAGTGGGGACGCCATGCCGGGAGGTTCCGGACATCTCCGCCAATGCCGATCAGTTCACACCCTATGCTGAATACTGCACCGGGACCGATCCCACCAGCACTTGTGCAGCTATCAGCGGAACTCCGCCTGGTTGGTTCGGCATAGGTGGCACCAGTCTGTCGTCGCCATTGTGGGCGGGGATCATCGCTGACCACGACAGCCTCTGGCAGGGCCGGATCGGCAACGCGAATCCGCTTCTCTACTTCCTGTATAACCAGAATTACCACGGGTATTTCAACGACATCACCGGAATTGGGCAGACAACCAACAACAATGGTCTGTTCCCAACGACACCGGGATATGATCTGGCGACGGGTATCGGAACGCCCAAGATTGGAGCTTTAGTCACCGGTACTCCCCAGCAGTAATTCAGCAGGGGCAGGCAGCAATGCCTGCCCCTTTGTCATTCAGCCGAGATTTATCCAAGCCCAGTCAATTGTTGGCCGCCAGCGAGTTTTTCAATAATGCGGTAGTGCGACATCGTCTGGCCGATCATTTGGGGTGAAATGTCAGGACTGGAAGTAGGGCAAGGTCAATGAAGGGATGCAATTGGCGGCGTCTCGACCATGGTTCATCCCAACATAGCGGTTACACGAATTTAGCCGGGGCCACCAAACCGGCGGCGGGCGCCGTCAGAGTGGCGCGTCACAACAGATTCCGGTAACGCTCCAACGCTACCCGAACCAATTGGCTTCTGGTACGAACCTGTGTTTTGCCAAATAATTGCTGAAGAGTGTTCTTCACCGCGCTTTCCGAGAGCTGCATTGTGGAGGCAATCTCCTTGTTCGCCAGGCCCTGGACTACCAGCCGTAACACCTCCAATTCACGGCTGCTGAGCGTGGGGCGCTCCTTATCCTCCAGGTCCGCCGCGCCTGACCCATTTGAGGTTTGTTCCTCGGTTACGTCTGCGATAATGGCAGCAAGTTTCGGCGTGGTGCCCTCCTTGTAGCTGGAGAACCAAACTTCGGCCAGAAAGGACTCTCCATCCCTGCGATGACCTCTGCACTGCATCGAAGCCCGGAACTGCGGCCCCTCTTCCGGTCGCAAAGCCCGGTGCAACTCGGGTAGAAATGCCGCGATTGGTTGACCGATCAGGTCCTCATCACGCAATCCCATCATTTCCGACGCCGCACGATTCGCTAATTCGATAAACCCCCGCTGGTCCACGGTGACGATTGCCGCAGGACTGGTTTCGACCAGGATGCGCACTCGCTCTTGCGCTTCTAGGCTCAACCGTCGATTCCGCAGAAGTTCGGAAATCAGTAGTCCACAGCCACAGAGCGCGAGAGCTTCAAATCCCAGGCGAATGTGGGCATCCGAGGGATCGAGGTTGCTGAACCGCTCAGTTAACAATGCGCAGCCGAGGCCTAACAGAACTATTGCCCAGCGCGGCAGGAATCCGGCCGCCAGCATGATCGGAAACAGATAAAGGAAGCCTAGGGAGAAGTATGGTTTTGTGGCCCAGTCTACAGCCGCGATGGCCAACACGAGGACACCGCTGGCGACAAGGACGGGCACTTGGTTCTGCCGTTCCCAGATCCAATCCAAGCGTGGCATTCGATTTCTTACGGTGAGGTCCCCATTATCCCACGCGTCATTTGGCCTCTCTAGATTAATCAAAAGATTTAGCTGCAAGATTACTGGAAAAAGAGAGCAAATCGGCCATATCCACCCACACAGGCCTGTTCTGCGTATCGAATCCAACGATTAGCTTCTCGGTTATTTCGTCAAATCGAAAGACCGACTCACAGCCCTTTTGAGTATCTCCCCAAGCGGCACCCAAGGCGATAAACAGTCTTACACACCTATCACTGCTGTCCACAAACGGGAAGAATGATTCGCCGGGTCGTTGATTTCGCCTTAAACAACCGTCTGCTTGTCTTGGCAACTGCCCTGCTTCTCTTCGCGGGAGGGATTGTTTCGTTTCAGCGGTTGCCCATTGAAGCCTATCCTGACGTAGCGGATAACTATGTCGAGATCATTACACAATGGCCAGGCATATCCGCCGAACAGATAGAGCAGCAAGTCACGATTCCGCTTGAGATCGTGATGAACGGTATTCCCGATGTGGTTCATCTGCGCTCGTTCTCGCTATTCGGGCTCTCGGATTTGAAGCTGATCTTCGACGACGAGTCCGATAATGCGTGGAATCGCGAGCGGGTTTTGGAGCGATTAAGCCAGGTCACGTTGCCGTCCGGCGTAGTACCACAGATGGGGACAGATTGGAGTCCGGTAGGCCAGATATATTTTTTTACACTGCACAGCACTAATCCTGCGTATGACCCTATGGAGCTCAAATCCATTGAAGATTGGGTCATCGAGAAGAATTTCAAAGCGGTTCCCGACGTAGTAGACGTTGCCAGCTTCGGCGGTCCGACTCGCGAATATCAGGTGCGGGTCGATCCTAACAAACTCGTTGCCTATGGTTTAAGTCTAAGCCAGGTTGAGCAGCAGCTCGCTAACAACAATGTGAACGCGGGTGGAAGCTTCATCCAGTCTGGATTGCAGCAGATCAATGTGCGTTCCGTCGGACTGGTCAACCGTGTCCGTGACATCGAAGACACGGTTATTCTCAGCAAGAATGGAACGCCGTTACGGATGCAAGACATCGCCGTGGTCTCGCAAGGGCCGAAGATCCGGCTGGGGCAGTTCGCCCGGGCCGTGCATCGCGAGAACGGCAGCATCATCGATAATGACGATGTCGTTTCCGGAATTGTCCTGCTACGTAAAGGCGCTGTAGCGGAAACCGCACTCGATGGCATTCACAAGAAAGTTGAGCAACTGAACAACCACATTTTGCCTCCGGGTGTGAAGGTTGTCTCTTTCATCGACCGCAGCGATTTGGTTCACTTCACCAGCCACACGGTATTGCACAACCTTACCGAAGGAATGGTTCTGGTTTCACTCGTTCTGTTCTTGTTTTTGGGGAACATTCGAGGCGCGCTTATTGTCGCAGCGACAATCCCGTTTTCTCTCTTGTTCGCCTCGATTTGTTTGGACTTAAGGCACATCCCGGCAAACCTGTTGTCGATCGGCGCACTTGACTTCGGCATGGTGGTCGATGGTGCGGTGGTGATGGTTGAAAACATCATTCGCCATTTGGGGGAATCCTCAGGAGGTACCAGAACTCCGATTGAGAGAATTGCAGACGCCTCTCACGAAGTACAGCGACCCGTCTTCTATGCCATTGCCATCATCATTACAGCCTATCTGCCGATCTTCACGCTGCAGCGGGTGGAAGGCCGGCTTTTTCATCCCATGGCGTGGACCGTGGCCTTTGCCCTGCTTGGAGCATTGTTTTTCTCGATCGTTGTCACACCCGTACTAGCCAGTTTCGCGTTCGCGCAGGGAGCGCGGGAATGGCGTAACCCCATCATGCATATTCTGACCGAGCACTATCGAAGTGCAGTTCGTTGGGCGATTCACCGGCGCGTGCTGACGGTTGGGGTCGGCGTATTGGGTCTTTTTGTTGCCATATATCTTGCTTTCAGCGGCGTCATAGGTTCTGAATTTCTGCCTCATTTGGATGAAGGTGCTTTGTGGGTACGAGGCACATTGGCCCCCAGTACCGGACCAGATGAGGGTATCCGGGTCGCAAACCAGGCTCGAATCATTCTCTGCTCTTTTCCCGAGGTGCCACAATGCACCAGCCAGGTAGGCCGCCCCGATGATGGCACAGATACAACCGGTTTCTTCAACACCGAATACTTCGTTGACCTGAAGCCCAAAGAGGAATGGCGGCCCGTGTTTCACGGCAACAAAGATGAGCTCATCGCCGCCATGCAGCGTGAACTGGACAAAATACCCGGCGTAGTTTGGGGTTTCTCCCAGCCTATCGAAGACAACATGGAAGAAGCCGTGAGCGGAGTTAAGGGTGAACTTGCAACCAAGATCTATGGCGATGATCTCAGAATACTGGAGGATAAGGCCGATCAGGTGGTTCACGTTATGCGTGGCGTAAAAGGCGTTGAAGACCTTGGCGTCTTCCGCGTGCTCGGTCAGCCTAATCTGAACCTGACGGTCGACCGAATTCAGGCGGCTAGATACCAGATCAACGTGGCCGATGTGCAGGATGCAATCCAAACCGCCGTCGGAGGCAATGCGTTAACCCAGGTTTTGCAAGGCGAAGCACGCTACGATTTGGTGATGCGCTACCTGCCACATTATCGAGATACGAAGGAGGCGATTCAGGATATTCGCTTGCTGTCTCCCTCCGGCGAACGTGTGTCGCTGGCCCAGTTATGCAAGCTCAGCATCACGGACGGCGGTTCCGAAATATATCGAGAGGGCAATCAGCGCTATGTTGCCATCAAGTACAGCGTTCGCGGGCGGGATCTTGGCAGCACAGTAGAAGAATCGATGAGAAACGTCGAGCGGCAGGTCAAGTTGCCGCTCGGATACCACATCGATTGGGAGGGGGAATACGAAAGCCAGAAGCGTGCTGATGCGCGGTTGCTGATTGTGCTTCCGATCACCATTCTCATCATCTTCGTCATTCTTTACACGATGTTCAAATCGTTCAAATGGGCGTTCCTCATCCTGGCAAACGTCGCTATGGCGCGCATCGGCGGTTTACTCGCTCTTCTGATAACGGGAACCAATTTCAGCGTTTCATCGGGTGTGGGATTTCTAGCGCTGTTTGGCGTCTCAGTGCAGACCGGTGTCATCATGCTCGAGTACATCAACCAGCTTCGGGCTCATCGCTATTCGGTAGAGGACGCAGCCGTTGAAGGGGCGGTCTTGCGATTGCGACCCATTATGATGACAATGTTGGTGGCCACTCTCGGACTCCTACCGGCTGCCTTGTCGCATGCGATTGGTTCAGACTCTCAGCGGCCATTCGCAATCGTTATCGTGGGCGGACTCATCGCCGACCTGGTAATGAGCATCTTCTTGCTCCCAACCTTATACGTATGGGTCGCCAGTGACCGCGATGTTCTCCCTGCGGTCGAGCCAGAGTTTACGGAGGGAGAGCACGAGGATTAGCCGGCCCGGCCATCTGACTCGCGGCTTAAGCTTCCTTCTTGATCAGCCGCGTAATCCAGATCAGGATGACGGCTCCCAGGATTGCCACCAGGATGCTCCAAATCATGCCGCCGCTACCGAGGCCAAGCAACCCGACCACCCAACCGCCCACTACGCCACCAACCATTCCCAGCAAAATGTCGGCAATCACACCGTATCCACCGCCTTTCATGATCTTCCCCGCTGCCCATCCCGCAATTAAACCTACGACGATCCACCAGATAATCCCGTGTACCATGAGATCCTCCTGAAATTCTTAATTGAAAAAGAGGCTAAACCGCGAGGCCGACAAGGCGCAAAGCGTCGACATCTGTGGACTGTCTCGTTGTAGCCCATGGCAGGCTAGACGCCGCCAATCGTACTGTCAAGTGAAGAACTTGCGTGGGTTTTAAGCTTGTGCCGTAATTCTGGGATGCTTGACGGAAGACCAGCAGTCTATTTTTCCTTCTTCATCTTCTTGGCGATTTCTTCCATCAGCTTGGGCTTGAGTTCAGCGAGAACGCTGTCAACGATGCTGGCGATGGCGCCATTTTCCTCCGCTGCAGCGGGAGCTGATTCAGATTCGGCTGGGGTGGCGGGCTGCTCGTGGCGAATTTCTTTGAAGCCAGTTGTGGCGGCCTCCGCGATTTGGGAGGTGAACTCCGGATCGGAGACGGAGCCTCGAACCTGCTTCCAACTTGCCCAGGCAGAGGCTAGCTCCGCGTCATGTCTTGACTCGCTGGCAGGCGCCTCAGGCGGGACCGGTTGCGAAACCGCGTCCGCATTCGTTTCGGCGGATCCAGAGCCGTTTCCGGCACCAGCCGCAGCCGCATAGGCTGCCGTTTGTTTGGCTCCTTCAACTTCATTCTCAGACCCGAGGGCAGCCGGTGGGTTAATAGCGACGGACGAGATTTGGTCCCGCGTTTCAGTGACGGCGGCAAAGGATGCGCCATCGCTTATTGCCGAATGCATGCTGACGCTGGCACTTGCAACAGCCGCCTCACCCTGTTGTGGTGTCGAACTTTCCTGGTGAGGTTCACTGGATGAGGAAACATTCATTCGCGCCGCATCCGCCGCGGCAAATGCCGCGAAGGCCTTGTGCATCTCCTCCTCAAGTATGAGCGAGGATTCGTCGTCGCTGAGCGCGACCTCCTGAGCAATCCAGCGGGGACCGCTGTACTCTTGGTCAGCTACTGCCGCTGCCATGGTTACAGGCGCCGGCTCAAAGGCAGTGGTTCCCGAAGCATCCACATTCGGAGCCAGTGAGGCTAAGGCAGCTGCTACCTCTTCTTCATGCGAGCTCCGCTTCTCTTTGGCTCCGTCATCGCGCGCGTCCTGCGTAACTTCGGGTACGGAGCTTTCGGTCTGCGCCGCTTGGGGCAGCGCTGCCTCTGCTGGTCCGTTCACCGCGTCTCGGGTCTCTGAAAGCGCAGTGGACGTCTGATTCGCGCTCTCATCGGCACGCATGTCAAACTCTGAATTCGGTCGCTCCGCTTCAGGCAATTGACTCTTGGCTGTGGCCACTGCTGCCGGTTCTTCCGGCTTCGCTGCTTGCTGGTTCTCAGCCGCAATGGGCGACGGGACCTCGGAACTTAATTCAGAATCGGAATGTGAGGCTGCGGCTTGAGCTCGCGGATGATGTGGTGGCGGAATTTTCAGACGGTTCTTCCAGCCACCTTCCACATCTCCAAATTCCTTGCGCGCGGCCGCTTCTTCATCAGCAGAACTCCTGCCCGACCTCCCCTTGCGGCCGGAGGGCTGGGGAACAATTTTATCTTCCAGCTTGGTCAGCGCGGTGAGAAGCTCGCTCGCCTCAAAGGGTTTCACGATGAAAGCGTCGGCACGGACTTTGCGGGCTTCCTCTGCCTTAAAAGGCTCCAGTTTGCCCACCGTCAGCAACACGGGAATTCGCGCCGTCTCTGAGGATTCGCGAATACGCTGGCAGACTTCCAGTCCGCCATAGCCTGGCATGTAAACATCCAACACGATCAAGTCAGGCTTGGATTCACTCACCTTCTTGAGGGCGGACGAGCCATTGTTGACAGTGATGACTTCGTAGCCGGCATCCACAAGGATTCGCCGGCCCATGTTCTGGGCAGTCACACTGTCATCGGCAAGCAGGACTTTCCGCGGCAAAGCGAGATCCTTCTTTGTTAGGGGAGATAACGCGAAGGTAACCTGTCCAGAACGCTAGGTCAATGAGAATACGGCCGGTAACAGGTTACGAGTGGACAGCACCCGACCGCGTGGCTCTCGTGTGCCGCCCTCGCTTCGATCACAAGAAAGAAGCCACCATGCGAAACGCGGTCAGCGGCCTCACACGCCGGCCACACGGCCCGCGGCCATAACGATTTCACGCCACGCTCGCTTTCGCGAATTGGTTTCAGGCGCACACCGCTTCGAAACTAGCCTGTGCGATTTCTTCGGCTCGGCACTTCTGTTGCCTGTTTGAGTTCCACGCCAGCGCAAACTTATGAAAACAAACTCCCACATTGGTACAGCGGTGTTGCCGGTCACACTTTCGCGTGATTCGAGTCACGGCCCGGCTGCCGTGGAGAAAATATCATCCGAAATAGGGAGTCGAGGTGGCGCTCACCCTTAGCTGCGAGCGAGCTCAAAGGTGCCCGCGTTGGAGTTCTCCGGATGTCTCTCAGCTCTTCCTTATTCGCCGATTCAGTTCAGCAGCTTGCACAGCGTCAGGTCGGAGCCGCATATGCCCCATACTCTGACCACCTGCACGTTCTGCGGGGTCGGTTGCGGTCTTTACCTGGAGACGGCAGCCAACCGCGTAGTTGGCGCGTATCCTAGTGTTTCTCATCCGACTAATGCAGGGCGAATCTGCCTGCGCGGCTGGCATGGGCACGAAGTCGCCAGTTCTCCCGACCGTCTCAAAACTCCGCTGCTCAGGAAAAATGGCAGCTTGCGGGAAGCGGGCTGGGATGAAGCCTTTGAATTGATCGCAGAGCGTTTACGTGAAATCCGCAAGCGCTGCGGACCGGACGCACTTGCATTTCTGAACTCGCCGCGTTGCTCGAACGAAGAAGCGTATCTGCTGCAGAAGTTTGCCCGTGCGGTTATCGGCACCAATAACGTGCACCATGGCACCGGCGTTTACTGCAATAACTCCATTACCGTACTGCAGGAGATGCTGGGAGTTGCGGCCAGCACTAACTCCGTCTCGGAGCTGGCCGAAAGCGACGTGATTCTTGTGGACGGCGTCGATTTGGCGCGTCGCATGCCAACTATCGGCGGAGCAGTGCTCAGGGCCAGGCTTAAAGGTGCGAAGTTGATCGTGGTAGGCACGCGCCGGCACCGCCTGGTGGAAAATGCCGACCTCTTTTTGCAGATACGGCCTAACACTGAGCGCATGCTCTATGGCGGCATCGCCAAGGTCATCGTCGATCGCGGCCTCCTGAATGCCGCTTTTATCAAGGCGCGTTGCGAGAATTTCCAGGCCTTTCTTCAACAGATTCATCAATACGATCTCCTGGAATCCGCCGAGGCCTGTGATGTTCCCGCCCAACTTATTGAGGAAGCGGCCATCGCTTATGCGCAGGCCAAATCCGCTGCCGTGCTCTACTCCAGCAGCATGCAGGAACGCACCAAAGAAAGCATTCAAGCGGTCGTCAATCTGGTTCTGCTCACCGGCAACCTGGGCAAACCCGGAGCCGGCCTTTTCGCTCTGACCGAGCAGAACAATCTCCAGGGTGTGTGCGACATGGGCATGTTGCCCGACCGCTTGCCGGGTTACAAATCGGTAATCGACGTCAGAGCGCGCGCCGCCCTGGAGGCGCTCTGGCAGACCAAGATTCCTGTGACTCCAGGGATCGGATCGCGCTCGATCCTGGCCAACCTCCAGCCGGGCAAAGTGAAGGCGCTCTGGCTGTGCCGTTATGACCCCTTAAGCACCGCACTCTTCGATGTTGCCGGCGCGTTCGGACAATTCGAGTTCGTCGTGGTGCAGCACATCTTCTTGACGGAAACCGCGCGCCGCTATGCTGACGTCGTGTTGCCCACTACCGCCTATGGCGAGGAGCGGGTCTCGTTCACCAACACGGAACGGCGCATTCAGCTTTCGCAGCAAGTGGTTGAGCCTTCTCCTGGGTTGACCCCGGCGTGGGAACAATTGACGCGGCTCGCCAGACTGCTGGGAGCGGATTGGAAATATGACTCCGCCGCGGAAATAATGGAGGAAATTCGAGAAGCCGTTCCCTTCTACAGCGGAGTAACGTACGAAAATCTGGCGCGCGAATACGGACGGCAGTGGCCTTGCACCAACGATCATCCGCTGGGGACGCGATTTCTTTTCGCCCATTCGGACAACGATAGGCCTTTTAGATTCGTTGCAGTTGCAAAACCGGCGCCCGCCCCTGCGGTTTCACCGAAGTTCCCTTTGACGCTGGTCTGCGGGAGTTCGCTTTATTACTGGAATCAGAACGTGCTGGTCCGGCATAGCGAAACCCTGAGGCGTGAATACAGCATTCTTCTGATCGACTATCCGCAGGGTTTTGTCGAAATTAACCCGGAAGACGCGGAACAGCTGAAGATCCACGACGGAGAACAGATTCGGGTGTGTAGTGAAACTGGCTCAGGTGTCTCCACAGCTCGCGTCACTATCGAAGTTCGAAAGGGTACTGTCTTTGTGCCCTATTTCGAACGCCAACTGGAGCAGCAGATTCTCGGTAGCCTGAGAGATGGTACTGCACTCGTGCCCGTGCACGTAGAAAAGGAGGTTGCATGAAGGCCCGCATCCTCCAGCGCAGCGATGTGCTCAAAGTCGTTGACCTTCTCCGTCAACGCGGATACGAAGTCATCGCACCATTTCGCGGACGGGGGCGAGACACCTACTTCGACACGGTTAGCGAGCACAACCGCGACCAGATCCAACTTCATTTGCCCAACCCGTACTATCCCCCGAAACGGTTTGTGTTTCCGCACATCGAGCGCATGATGAAGTTCCAGCGCGCCAATGGCGAAATCCACATCGAGCCCACGTACGAGCAGCCGAAGCGGGCGATCTTCGGCATCCGCTCCTGCGATCTGGCCGGAATCTGCCATCTCGATCGCTTCTATCTCGGCCGCGAGTTCTGCGACGTCTATTACGAGAATCATCGCAGGAATTTGTTCCTGGTGAACGTAGTGTGCAGCGACCCTGATCAAGACATTGGAGAGGAATGCTTTTGCGTTTGCACCGATACCGGCCCTGCCGCTCGCGATTACTTCGACCTGCAGCTCATGGATCTGGGCGGCGATGAGGTCATGGCTGTCGCCGGAACACCCGCCGGCGAAGACCTCTTCAGCGATCCAATTTTTCGCAAGGCAGCGGCCGAGCACGTCGATAAACGCCACGCGCTGCTCGATCGCCTGCGAAAAAGCTTTAAGAAGGATACAACCAGTTGGTTCTCCGCAACCGTGCGTTACATCTCGCAAAGCGAAATTCTGGAGAAAACCTGGGAGGAAATCGGCAATCGCTGTCTGGAGTGCGGCGGCTGCACTTACGTTTGTCCCGCCTGCACCTGCTTCACCGTGAGTGACCGCCAGGTAGGGCCGAACGAGTTCGAGCGGGTACGTACGTGGGATGCCTGCGCGCTCAGCGGCTTTACCCGCATGGCTGGCGGCTTCAATCCGCGCCGGTCGGTACACGATCGCCGCAACCGTCGATTCTTCCGCAAGCTGGCTCACTATTTCATTCAGCGCGAACTGTCTATGGCTTGCGTCGGCTGTGGACGCTGCGCGGCAGTTTGTCACGGAGATATCGGTATGCCGCGAGTGGTGGAGATGATCCGCGCCGCCACCAATGAGGCTAGAACAACATGACCACACCCGCCACTGAAAACATCTATCTGCCCAAGACGGCAGTGCTGGAGCGCGTGGTCTCGGAGATCCCGGAGGTAAAGACTTTCTATTGGCGCTTTGAAGATGCCACAGAGCAACAAACATTCAAACACTTTCGCCCGGGACAATTTGCCCAGGTATCCCTGTTCGGGGTGGGGGAATTTCCTACGTCTCTGCCTCCCAGCCCAACCGAAGATGAAACATTCTTTACTGTACGGCAAGTAGGCAGTTGCACGTCCGCCCTGCATCAGCTCAATTCCGGCGACAGATTCGCTGTGCGCGGCCCCTACGGTAATGGTTTCCCGATGGAGCAGTACTACGGGAAGAACCTGGTGTTCGTGGCGGGCGGTATTGGATTGATCCCTTTACGTTCCTGCATCGTTTATGCCCTGAGCAATCGAGACAAGTATCGGCACATACAGATTTTTCATGGGGCGAAAACGCCCGGAGAGCTGATGTATGTGCCCAAACTGCACGAATGGGAGCAGACGCCGGGCGTCGAGTGCCACCTTACCGTGGACCGCGCCACCGATGACTGGAAAGGAAATGTGGGCGTTGTCGGCAGCCTGTTCAAGAAACAAGGCATCGAGATTCCGGTCGAGAACACGATTGCCTTTGTCTGTGGACCGCCGGTGATGTTCCGCTTCGTAATCAAAGATCTGCTGGCCATGGGATTCGAGGAGCGGAACATCGTTTCCACACTCGAGAGATACATGAAATGTGGCGTCGGCAAATGCGGCCATTGCTGTATTGGCGTGGCCTACGTTTGCGTAGATGGTCCGGTGTTTACCTACGAGCAGATCAGGCGCCTCGGGGAGGACATCTGATGCCCACCCTGCGGCAACAACTTGAGCAACTGCTGAAGCAGCGGGTCTGCTTCGTGGGTCTTGGAAATGTTGAATACGGCGATGACGGCTTCGGCGTAGGCCTCGCGGAAGCTCTGATCGACGCTGGCATGCCAGATGTGATCGTTGCCGGAACGGCGCCAGATCGCTGGATCGGTCAGCTCGCAGCCGTCGATCATGTGGTGTTCCTGGACGCGATTGAATTCGGCGGAGCGCCCGGCGATGTGGTTTTTTTGAATTCTGCGCAAATGGCTGCGCGCTTCCCGCAAATTTCTACCCACAAGATTTCGCTAAGTCTGCTGGCGCAGTGGGTCGAAGCCAATGGGAGTACGAAGGCATGGTTGTTAGGAGCTCAACCGGGCTCTCTTAAATCGCCGCAACAGCTTGCTCCGACGTTGCGCGAAACCGTCGACGTCCTCTGCGAATTAATTGGTACGAGCCAGATCGGCCTGGCAGCTCCCGGCGGTTCAGTAAACACATTAGAAGCTCTTACGGAAGTGACCGCATGATGACGCCCGAACAAGCCGTGTTTGCTTCCATCTTGATCTGCATTGCCGGGTCTCTGCTTACCCTGGCAGTCTCGCGCAACAAGACGGTTGCGGGTTGGTTGGCTTTTGTCATCACTGGTATCACCTCGATTTTGACTTTCCTTGCATGTGAGAGAGTTTTGGTCGCTGGAGCATCTTCCCGACCCTTCGAATTTGCAACGATTTCTTCCCTTGGCCTCACGTTCCGCTTCCGTGTGGACGGTGTCTCGGTAATTTTCCTCATCCTGGTTGCCTTTGTTGCTTTGCTGGCTGCCTTTTATTCGATCGGGTACATGCGGCATTACTCGGATTACGGTGTGGCGCGCTACTACCCCAATTTCCTTCTTTTTGTGGGTGGGATGTACGGGCTGCTCACCACGGCTGACACGATGTTGGGTTTCTTCGTTTTTTGGCAATTGATGACCTTGCCCAGCTACGTTCTCATCCGCTTCGAGTACCAGAAACCAGAGAACATCCGCGCCGCATACAAGTACTTAATGATGATGGAACTCGGCTGCGTCGCGGTCATGCTCGGCGCAGCCATCCTCGCCGCACCCGGCCAAACCCTGGGCATTGGCAAGTACGACTTTGCGTCTTTAAGCGGCAACTTGCCACTTTTGCTAATCATGCGTCCCAAGCTCACCGTTTTGGCCTTTGTGCTCTTTCTGGCAGGTTTCGGAACGCTGATGGGCATGTGGCCGTTTGGGCAGTTTTGGCTGCCGGATGCCGAACCGGCCTGCCCCTCACCTGCAAGTGCACTGCTCTCCGGCGCCATGATTAAGATCGGCGTTTACGGCGTGATTCGCTGCTTTATCGGGATGCTGCCCGGCAGCGTATCCGGGCTTCATTTCCTTGGAAGTTGGGGCACTGCGATTGCTCTGCTCGGCACGATCACGCTCTTCACCGGAACCACGCAGGCACTCACGCAAGAGCGATCCAAACGCCTGCTGGCTTTTCACAGCATCGGGCAGATCGGTTACATCCTGCTGGCAATTGGCGCTTACATGGCTTTATTAGCGGTTTCAAGCCCAGCATCAAAAGCGCTGGCAGGGCTCGCACTCGCAGGGGCGTTGTTCCACGTCCTCAATCACGGATTGTTCAAAGGGTTGCTGTTCCTGAATGCCGGTTCGATGCTTTACGCCACTGAAACCCAGGATTTGAATCAGATCGGCGGCCTGATGAAATTCATGCCGCTGACAGCAATTACTGCTCTGATCGCTTCTTTCTCGATCTCGGGAGTGCCGCTGTTCAATGGTTTCGCAAGCAAGTGGACAATTTACGTAGCCACCATCCAGGCCAGCGGAATTGTCAGATACCTTCCTGTGTGTGCCGCGATTGCGATCCTTACGAGCGCGATCACGCTCGCCTCCTTCATCAAATTCTTCGGCGCGAGCTTCCTTTCGCGTAGCAGCACACTCGTAAGGCAGAAAGCTGCAGAAAAGAAACTGGAAGTTCCCTGGACAATGCAGATGCCGCAGCTCGTGCTGGCATTTTTCTGCATCCTGCTGGGTCTGGTTCCCGGAATCGCATTGGCTTTGATCGGGCAGGCATTGCAAGCCAGTCCGGGGCTTGGCATTGCGCTGGCAAGCGCCGTACCGGCTGGCGGTGGACGATGGATGGGCTTACTGGCGCCGCAGTCTTCAGCCTTGTTCCTGCCGCAGATATTGGCGACGGTGCTGGGCTTCACTTTCCTGCTGGCATACGGAATCTCAAAGCTCGGCGGCGCGACCCGCCGCGTTGCCACACCCTGGCTATGCGGTTACGCGCTCGAGGCAGATTGCAACCGCTATGTGGCCCACAACTTCTACGGCGAGCTCAAGCGTTATTTCCGCTGGTTGGGCGGGATGCCGCGGCAATCGCGCGGGCAAGCGGCAGTAAGGAAGCTGACATGATCGCGCTTGACATGTTCGAGCAGTTCAAGCAGAGGTTCGGCCCTCTGATCAAACGCGCCGACCTGCCAAGGGACAATCGCCTCTTTGTGTTTGTCGATTCCTCTTCAGTCAAACACGTCTGCCAGCACATTTTCCGGGACCTCGATGCCCGCTACGTGGCCAGCATTGGAGTCGACGATCGGCCTTACTCGGGCAATTTCCTGGTTGCGCATAATTTCGCGTTCGATCGCGACCACCTGCTATGCAGCGCCATCGCGCTCTTGCCGCCTGACAATCCCAGGATCGACAGCATCACTGACTTCGTGCCCGCGGCCGGCTGGGCGGAGCGTGAGATGCGTGACCTGATTGGCATCGAGCCCATCGGCCATCGCTACCCGAAACGGCTGGTGCTGCCTGACGGCTGGCCCGAGGGCCATCATCCCCTGCGCAAAGACGTGCCTTGGAATGAGTTGCCTCAATCCTTCGATGACACCTGCGAATTCAAGTTCGACGATCCACCTGAGGGTTGCACCGTGGTTCCTTTCGGTCCATTCCATCCCACGCTCGATGAGCCGGCGCACTTCCGTCTTTACGTCGAAGGCGAGATGGTGCGGGGATGCGAGTACCGTGGATTCATGGTGCATCGCGGCATCGAGAAACTGGCCGAGTCAGTGATGAGTTACAACGACATTCCCGTTCTGGCGGAGCGCATTTGCGGAATCTGCGGCTGCGTCCACAATGTGGCCTATGTGCAGTCGGTCGAAGAGGCGGCCGGCCTCAAGCCTCCGCCGCGGGCCGAATACATTCGCACCATCATGCTTGAACTGGAGCGGCTGCACAGTCATCTCCTGTGGGTTGGCCTGGCTGGACACATTGTCGGCTTCGACACCTTGTTCATGCAAAGCTTCCGCATCCGCGAACCAATCATGAGCATGGCGGAAAAGATAAGCGGCAATCGTAAGACCTATGCCCTGTGCGTAATCGGCGGAGTGCGCTGGAACATCACGCCGGAGATCAAACTCGAATTGCGCCAGGTGCTCGATAAGCTGGAGACCGAGTGGCAGGCCGTGGTTGCGGCCGTGAGCCGCGACCGGAACGTGCAAGAGCGCACTCGTGGCGTGGGCGTCGCTGAGGCGCCCTTGGTCAAAAGCGCCGGACTGCTCGGTCCGGTGGCGCGCGCCGCCGGAGTGGATATTGACTGCCGTCGCGATCATCCCTACGCGGCCTACGACCGGGTCGAATTCGACGTTATCACCGAGCATGGTGGCGACGTTTGGGCGCGCCTTGTGGTCCGCATGAAGGAGGTCTTCGAATCCATTCGCATCATCCGCCAGTGCGTGGAAAAGATGGACGATGGGCCGCTGCTGACGGAAATCAAAGACGAATTGCCGGTCGGCCGGATCGGACTTTCTTCGGTTGAAGCGCCGCGCGGCGAAAGCCACCACTTCGTCATTACCGGCGAGAACAATCGCCCACGGCGTTGGCGTGTGCGTGCACCCACCTACCAGAACTTGCAAGGCGTGCCCGCAATGATCAAAGACCAACAGTTGGCTGACATGACAATTTCGTTGGGCAGCATCGATCCGTGTTTCTCCTGTACCGACCGGCTGGAGACCATCGATCTCCGCTCCGGTTCGTTGAAGGTATGGTCACAGAAAGAGTTGCTGAATTTGACCCGAGGGAAAAGGACATAGCAATGCCCATCATGTGGAGGATTGCCGGCGGATTGGCGAATATGGGCATGGTCCTGCTGGTCGCGCCGTTCGCGCAGGGTGTGTTACGGAAAATCACGGCCCGCATCCAGTCGCGGCAAGGCCCTCCGCTGCTACAGCCCTATTTCGACCTGCTGAAGCTTCTCGGAAAGGAAGATATCGAATCGGGCGAATGTCCGGTCATGCAGCAATTTGCTGCGTACTTGTCATTGGCCGTTGTACTGACGCTGGCCTGCGTTCTCCCCATGGGCTTCGCTTCTCCGATGAACAACGCCGCTGATGTCATCCTGCTCATTTATCTGCTGACCCTGAGCGGGATTTGCACGCTGCTCGCCGGCCTCGCGGCTGGATCAACCTACTCTCTCCTGGGAACCAGCCGCGAAATGATGGCCATGGTCGCCCTCGAGCCCCTGTTCGCCATCGCGCTGGTTGTGGGCGCGGTGCACACAAATTCTCTTCGCTTGGATAAGGTGCTCAACGGTTCGGTTTACGGAGCTGTCGGTATTCCCTGGTCCGGCGTGATCATGCTCGCGGCAATGTTGCTCTCGTTTCAGGCATTCGTGCAGCGAGTGCCATTCGACATTTCCGAAGCGGAAACCGAGCTGATGGAAGGGCCGCTGGCCGAATATTCCGGCCCAAAGCTGGCATTGTTCAAGTACGCGCAGATGGGAAAACTGATCATTTTCGGTGCTTTGTTCGTGGCGCTTTTCGCACCCTGGGGCGCGGGTCTGGTATTCCCTCTGGGTTGGCTTCTGTTTTGGGTAAAGGTGTTCGCATTGGTGCTGCTGGTGACACTGGTCGCCGCAACTCATGCGCGTTATCGCATCGATCAGGCGATGCGGTTTTTCGCCAGCCTCGTCGGCGTGGCGTTTGTAGCGTTGATTTTGGCGAGTTATGGATTTTGAAATCTACGTCTGGGTTTGGCCCCTCGCGATGTTCGAAGGGTGCGTGAAGGCGAGTGGAAAGAGCAGATGTCGTTAGGAAGCAAACTCGACGAAGCTAAATTGTGCCTGAAGGCGGGGCGAGTAACCCTGCCATATCCGGTGGAGTCGCCGGGGACGCCGGAGCAGTTTCGCGGCCGGCCTATCTTCGACGCCTCCAAATGCATCGGCTGTGCCGGATGCGCCAACAACTGTCCGGCGCGGGAGATCCTCGTATTCGATCTCTGCCAGGAGATTCGCATTCTGAAATACCTCGGCCTCCGCTGCACCTATTGTGGGCGTTGTGCTGAAGTTTGCCCGGAAAAAGCCATCACCATGAGCCGTGACTTCGAAACCGCTACCGACCACATCGGTGATCTCGGGCAACGGCTGGAGCTTTTCATGAGCACGTGCCAGCGCTGCGGACGCTGCTTCAAAGTGCCGACGGTTCTCGAAGAGCTCAAGATGAAAGGTTATCGCTTCGACGATCTGCGAAATGATCGCTGGATTTTCCGGTCGCAATCGCGTTTGGAGGGTGACCCGTTGGTTGACGACGTTGAGATCGACTTGGATTGAGCCATGTTGAAGAATTTTTGCCAGAAAATGTTTGGCCGGTCGTTGTGGGTCTACCACGCCAACAGCGGCGGCTGCAACGGCTGCGACATCGAGGTGCTCAATGCGCTCACTCCCTATTACGATGCCGAACGCTTCGGCATCAAGCTGGTTGGTTCACCGCGCCACGCCGATGTCATGCTGTGCCAGGGCCCGGCGATGCGCTCTACCGCCTCGGCGCTCAAGCGGGCCTACGAAGCCATGCCTGCACCAAAACTTGTGTTCGCCATCGGTTCCTGTGCCTGCGGCGGTGGCATGTGGTTCGATTGCTACCCGGTCATAGGGCCCGTCGAAAAGATTATTCCCGTGAACTACTACATTCCCGGCTGTCCACCGCGACCCGAGGCCATTATTTACGGCGTTGCGGTTGCGCTTGGTTTGGTAGACAAGAAAGTCGCACCCGTCGAGTTCAAAGAGCTTGAGCTGCCCATTCCACGCTACCACCCCGACGAATTGCGTGGCCAAGGCGAGCTGGTCATTTACGAAAAAGCTGAGAAGGTCTGACGATCGCCGGCAGGTAATGGCGACGGGGATTCCGAAGCACCTCACCGCAAACAAACAGCCGGGAACTCACGCAAAGTCCCCGGCTGGTTTGGCAGACTAAGCTAATCCGCCGAGATGAACATTTTGCCGCTTTCCTGAACCACCTTCGGATGGCTTTCTTCCGCATCCACCACAGCCAGGGCGGTGATGTTCACAATATCCTCGACCTCAGCTCCACGCGGCAGCACATAAGCCGGCTTGCTCAGGCCGAGCAGAATGGGCCCGATCGCTTCCGCCCCACCTACGCGCATCAGCAGTTTGTAAGCCATGTTGGCCGAATTCAGGTCGGGGAAGATCAAGACGTTGGCGCCGCCCTTGAGCGTGGAGAACGGATAATCCCGCTCCAAGATCTCGGGCACTACCGCGGTGTCCGCCATCATTTCCCCATCGATAATGAGCGAAGGATCGCGTTGCTTCACCAGTTCGGTTGCACGACGCACCTTTTGACACAACGGATGGTTGGTGCTCCCGAAGTTGGAGAACGACAACATCGCCACTCGCGGTGTGACGTCGAAGCGCCGAGCGGCTTCGGCGGCGCAAACCGCGATTTCCGCCAGCTCTTCCGCCGTCGGCTCGATGTTTACTGAGCAGTCCGCCAGGAAAAGCATGTCGCCTTTGCGAGTGACCAGCGCGTAAAGCCCGGAAACCCTATGTACGCCTTCACGCACCTTGATGAGTTGCAGCGCTGGCCGGATCGTATCCGGATAGTGCTGCGTAACCCCCGACACGAGCGCATCGGCGTCGCCCATGTGAACCATGAGGGAGCCGAAGACATTCCGGTTATCGATTAGCTCGCGTCCTTCGGTCAGCGTTACACCGCGACGTTGCCGCAGCCAGTAGAGCTCCTGCACGTAGACTTCACGCCAGGCAGAGTTCTTCGGGTCCACCACATCCATTCCAGTCAGCGGAACACCGAGTTCGGTCGCACGTGCGCGAATGCTGGTTTCATTGCCAAGCAGGATCGGCCGGGCAATCTTGTCCTCCACCATGATGTGCGACGCGCGCAGCACCCTGTCGTTGTCCCCTTCCGGGAAGACAACCCGCTTCGGTTTGGCCTGCGCTTTGTGGATGACGATCCGCATAACCTCATGAGCTTTGCCGAGACGCTTCTCCAGTTGCTCGCGATATTCCTCGATGTCGATTGGCTCCAGGGCCACTCCAGTATCCATGGCCGCTTTCGCTACCGCAGAGGCCTCCCAGACCAGGACCCGGGGATCGAACGGAGTAGGAATGATGTAATCCGGGCCGAAGGCGAAACGTTGCACGCCGTAGGCTCGGCAAACCGAATCGGGAACATCTTCCTTGGCGAGGGCGGCGAGTGCTCGTGAAGCCGCCAGCTTCATCTCCTCGTTGATTGCCGTGGCGTGCACATCGAGCGCGCCGCGGAAGATGAACGGGAAGCCCAGTACATTGTTCACCTGGTTGGGATAGTCGGAGCGTCCGGTCGCCATCAGGACGTCCTTGCGTGCTGCTCGCGCGTCCTCGTAGGTGATTTCCGGGTCCGGATTGGCCATGGCGAATACGATCGGATTCTCCGCCATGCTGCGGATCATGTCCTTGGTAAATGCACCTTTTACCGATAGGCCGACCAACACATCCGTACCTCTGACGACTTCCGCCAAAGTGCGCAGGTTCGTCTTTTGCGCAAACCCCTGCTTGTAAGGATTCATTCCTTCCGTGCGGCCGTCGTACACCAAACCTTTGGTGTCCACCATGAAAATGTTCTCTTTTTTCACTCCCAGCCGAACGTAATGCTCGGCGGAAGCGATCCCTGAAGCCCCGGCTCCATTGAAGACCACCTTGACTTTGCCGATGTCCTTGCCGACGACCTCCAAAGCATTGATCAGCGCAGCGCCGGTAATAATTGCCGTGCCATGTTGATCGTCATGGAAGACCGGAATTTTCATCGTCTTCTTTAATGTCTCTTCGATGTAAAAGCATTCCGGCGCCTTGATGTCTTCGAGATTGATGCCGCCGAACGTCAGTTCCAGCAACTGGCAAACTTTGATCACATCATCGGGGTTGTGACTGTTCACTTCAATATCGAAGACATTGACATCGGCAAAGCGCTTGAACAAGACCGCCTTGCCTTCCATGACAGGTTTGCCGGCCAGTGCGCCGATGTCTCCCAGTCCCAACACCGCCGTGCCGTTGGACACGACTGCCACCAGGTTGCCGCGTCCCGTGTACTTGAATGCGTCATGAGTGTTGCTCTTGATCTGCAGGCAAGCCTCTGCCACGCCGGGGGTGTAGGCAAGACTCAAATCCCGTTGCGTCCGGCAGGGCTTGGTAGGTGTGATTTCTATTTTTCCAGGCTTGGGCAATGCGTGATATTCAAGTGCGTCCTTCTGTGAAATTGGCATGATTCCTCCCTTCCAATATGTAGCGCCCGGCATCTACGCCGGCTTGTCCCACACTTACCTCATAAGGTCGTTTAGTGCTTCTCGATCACTTTCCTGATCCGCTCGAACGCCCAGTCGATCTCTTCGCGCTTGATGATCAAAGGGGGCGCGATGCGGATTACTCTGTCGTGAGTCTCCTTACAAAGAATCCCCTCCTCCTTCAGAGCTTCACAGTAGGGTCGGGCGGGACTATACACTTCGATACCGATCCACAACCCCACCCCGCGAACTTCCTTCAAGTCGGCACTGCGCAGGGTCCGAAGCAGCGTCAAGAAGTACGCTCCCAGTTCCGCAGACCGTTCGACCATCTTCTCCTCGATCAGCACGCGTAATGCAGTACGCGCGATGGCGCAGCCCAATGGATTGCCCCCGAACGTGCTGCCGTGATCTCCGGGCTTGTAAACGCCAAGGATTTCCCGAGAAGCCAGAATCGCTGACACCGGATAGAAGCCACCGGCAAGTGCTTTGCCCACAATCAGAACGTCCGGCTTGATTCCCTCATGCATGTAAGCGAACAGCTTGCCAGTGCGGCCCAGCCCCGACTGGATCTCATCCGCCATCAGCAGAACGCGATTTTTCCGGCAGATTTCGGCGGCTTCTTTGAGAAATCCGGCAGGCGGAATCACGATGCCAGCTTCGCCCTGAATCGGCTCAACCAGGAACGCACAAGTGTTCGGTGTGATCGCTTTCCGCAACGCTTCTACGTCGCCAAACGGGATGACTTTGAAGCCCGGCGTAAACGGACCGAAGCCGTTGCGGTATTGTTCATCCGTGGAAAAGCTGATGACTGTAACCGTGCGCCCATGGAAGTTATCGGCGCAGACGATGATTTCGGCTTTCCCATCCGGGATTCCCTTGATCTGGTAGCCCCATTTGCGGGCCGTCTTGACCGCCGTTTCCACTGCTTCGGCGCCTGAATTCATGGGCAGGGCCATATCGAAACCAGTCAGCTCGTGAAGATCTTTGTAGAGCAGGCCTAGCTGGTCATTACGGAATGCACGTGAAGTGAGCGTGACCTTGTGAGCCTGCTCCATGAGAGTCTTCAGGATCTTCGGGTGACAGTGGCCTTGGTTTACCGCCGAATACGCAGCCAGACAGTCCAGGTAACGTTTGCCTTCGACGTCATGCACCCAAACGCCTTCCGCCCGCTCAATGACCACATCCAGGGGCTGATAGTTATGCGCTCCATACTGGTTTTCGAGTTCGATGAGTTCTTGAGTTCTGATTGTCGGCTTGCTCAGTAGTTCTGCAGGCATGGAGATCCTTTCTGAAGGCAGTCGCTGGCTAGTAGCTAGCACTCGCTACTGGTCCAAAAGCATCGTCAACAACGCCATGCGCACGTACAGCCCGTTCCTCGCCTGGCGGAAATAAAGCGCCCTGGGATCGCTGTCCACCGATTGGTCGAGTTCCACCGTCCGCGGCAGCGGGTGAAGGATGAGCGCGTCGGGTTTCATCCGGCGAACTGCTGGCGAATCGATCGCGTATCTCTTCAAGTTTTCCGCGCTGCGCATGCGCTCCGCCCGAATCCGAGTCTGGTAAATTACATCCACTTCGCTCAGCACGCGATCGATGTCAGGTTCCATCTCATAACGCACCCCGTGCTCATCCAGATATGCCAGGATGTCGGGTCTCATCTGCAGCTCCGGCGGGCTCACGAAATATAACTTCACGCGCTCAAATTTGGCCAACAGATATGCCAGCGATCGGGCTGTCCTTCCTTTATCTAATTCGCCAACAATCGCAACACTCAGGCCATTGAGCGGACGCTCGCGGTAAATCGTGTACAGATCGAGCAAAGCCTGAGTCGGATGCTGTCCGCCTTCTCCATCACCCGCGCTGATCACCGGTACGGGCGAGATCTGGGCCGCGCGCTTGGCTCCGCCCTCCTCATGGTGCCGCAGCACGATCAAATCCGCGTAGCCTCCAATGATGCGGATCGTGTCTTCGACCTGCTCACCCTCCACCGCTGACGAAAACGCGTGCGCATGTTCAGTTGATAAAACCCGGCCGCCCAGACGATGCATCGCCGCCTCAAAGCAGAAACGCGTCCGTGTCGACGGCGCATAGAACAGAGTTGCCATGATCCGGTTCTGATACTCCAGCGAGCCACCACGCGCCACGACCCGCTCCATGCCTCGTGAACGGTCAAACAGTTCCATTAACAGAGGAACAGTGAACTGCTGCGATTCCACAACATGCTTTAATTTTGCATCCACTGTCCCTTGCCTCAGCGTAGAGCCTTGATTTTGCGACACACTCTGCACGGTAGTATTGGATTGCGGCATACTCAGCGCTCTGCCACCGGAACTTCAAGCCGGTAATCCAAGTCCGTTTTTATTCTTTCCTGGTCCGCCAAAATATGTGTCCCGGCCAATCCGGCAATCGCACTCCGCACATTCTCGCAGCTGGTGATGATAGCCTCCCTTCCACCATTCCCCAGGAAGCGCAATACCGATTCGATCTTCGGCCCCATGTTGCCGGGAGGAAAATGGCCTGCTTCCAAATATTTCCGTAGCTCGGCAGAGCCAACCTGCTTCAGCGGCCGCTGTGTCGGCTTCTTGTAATCGAGGTACACGTAGTCGGTGTCTGTCGAAATCACAAAAAGATCAACCCCAAGCCGGGAAGCGAGCAGGGCGGAGGCGCGATCCTTATCAATCACAGCCTCGATTCCTTGCAACCTGCCGGCCTTCCAGATCACCGGAATTCCACCGCCTCCGCAAGCAATAACCAGAACACCGCGTTCCACCAGGTCTCGAATGACTTCCAGTTCAACTATCTCGATCGGTTCCGGCGACGGCACCACACGCCGATAGCCGCGCGACGCGTCCTCGACGATCTCCCAGCCAAATTGGCGCCTGCGCTCTTCGGCATCCGCGCGCGAATAAAACGGGCCAATGGGCTTAGTTGGATGTTGCATTGCGGGATCATCGGCCGATACGACACTCTGCGTCACAACCGTCACCACCGGCGTGTGCAAACCTGCGATCCTGAATTCGCTCTCCAGCGCTTGCTGCAAAAGGTAACCAATTTCGCCCTGCGTAGAGGCATCACAGACATCCAGCGGATGTCCGGGAACCTGGCTGGCCCCGCGTTCTGAGCGAAGCAGCGCCGCTCCCACCTGCGGACCGTTGCCGTGGGTGAGAACAATCCGGTGACCAGCCTGGCACAGACCCGCGATCTCAGCTGCTGTCCGCCGCGCATTGACCATCTGCTCGGCAATACTTCCCTTCTCACCTGCACGAATGAGGGAATTGCCGCCGATAGCCAGGAGAATCGTCTTCATTGTGGTGTAGCCGGTGGATCGTAGCTACGAACTTACCCATGCACCAATTCCTGCAGCTCCAACAAGCCCGGCAGCTTCACGAACTCACCCTTCATCAACTCCAACATGATGGCTTTCTGCACGTGTAGCCGGTTCTCTGCCTGCTGAAAGACCAGTGACCGCGGTGAATCAATCACATCGTTGGTGACTTCTTCTCCCCGATGTGCCGGCAGGCAATGAAGGAAGATGGCGTCGCGCTTGGCGTGGCCGAAGAGTGCCGCATTCACCTGATACGGACGGAAAATCTGACTGCGCTCCTGCGCCTCTGCTTCTTTGCCCATGCTCGCCCAAATGTCGGTGTACACAACATCTGCGCCAGAGACCGCCTCCTGCGGATCATTCGTCAAACTGCAACTGCCACCGGTCTCGGCAGCGCGCCGACTGGCCCACTCCACTGCTTCCACTTTAGGCTCGTAGCCCGGAGGCGTGGCTATCCAGACTTGCACGCCTAGTTGAGCACCGGCGAAGGCCAGAGAATGCGCAACATTATTCCCGTCCCCGACGAATGCAACTTTCAGCCCCTCGAGATTGCCCTTGGCTTCCCAGATGGTGAGATAGTCGGCCATTGCTTGACAGGGGTGGCTGTAGTCCGTGAGTCCGTTGATGACCGGGATGCTGGCAAATTCCGCCATCTGCTCGGCGATTTCGTGGGCGAAGGTGCGAATCATAATGGCCTGCACCATCCGCTCAAGATTCTTGGCCACGTCGTAGACCGACTCACGCTTGCCCAGGCTGATCTCTGCGGGTGAGAGATAAAGCGAAAAGCCGCCCAGCTGCTGAATGCCCACGTCAAAACTCACCCGGGTACGCAACGAGGGTTTTTCGAAGATCATCGCCAGCGTCTTGCGCTTCAGTGCATCGCAGTAAGTCGTGGGATGAGTCTTGACCTGCCGACCCAGAATCAGCAAGTACTGGATCTCGGAGGGAGAGAAATCTTTGATGGACAGAAAGTCTTTGCCATTCATATTCCCGCTCCTGCGAAAGTCGGCTCGTGTTCGTGAGTAAACCGGGCCAGCCTCTCGGTCAATCCCGGTTTCGTGAGCTCTTCAACTTCGTATGTAACGCGCAGATTCGGTTTGTCAATTTTGATGACTTGGGCAAGGTCAATTGGAGTGGCGATGATCACGAGATCGCACGGCGTTCGGCGGATCGTCTCCTCCAGTTCATGCCGCTGGGTAGCGCTGTAGCCCATGGCTGGCAGCAGGCTGGTTAAATGCGTGTACCGCTCATAAGTGTTGCGGATCGATCCCACTGCGTAGGGCCGTGGATCCACCAGTTCGGTTGCGCCCCATTGTTGCGCAGCCACCACTCCCGCGCCGTAGGGCATCTCCCCATGCGTGAGTGTGGGACCATCCTCGACTACAAGTACTCGCTTGCCTTTTACGGATTCCGGCTGGGCGACGGTGACGCGGCAAGCCATTTCGCAGACGGCGGCTTTCGGGTTGTTGAGCTTGATGTTGTGCCGGACCGTCTCAATGTCGCGCGGCTGCGCAGTGTCAACTTTGTTGATAACGATGACGTCGGCGCGGCGCAGGTTAACTTCGCCTGGGTAATACGCCAGCTCATGTCCCGGACGATGCGGATCCACCACTACAATTTCCAGGTCCGACTTGTAGAAGGGAGTGTCGTTGTTGCCGCCGTCCCAAAGAATTACGTCTCCTTCCTGTTCGGCGCGGCGCAGGATTTTTTCGTAGTCCACGCCCGCGTAAACAACCGTTCCCCGACGAATGTGCGGTTCATACTCTTCGCGCTCTTCAATGGTGCATTTTTGAGTTTCGAGGTCCTCCATGGTGGCGAAGCGTTGCACTGCCTGGGCCGCCAAATCTCCGTACGGCATGGGATGACGCACCACCACCGGCCTGCGGCCTTGCCGTCGCAGCTCCGCCGTTACCAGCCGTGCAACCGGGCTCTTGCCGCATCCAGTCCGCACCGCGCAAATCGAAATCACCGGAACATGTGATTCGAGTTGTGTGCGCTTCGTCCCTAACAGATAAAAGTCCGCCCCCGCAGCCAAGGCTCGCGAGGCCAGATGCATCAGGTTCTGATAGGAAATGTCGCTGTAGGAGAAAACCACCGCGTCGATTTCATTCTCGGCAATCAGCTGCTCAAGATCCTTCTCCTCCAGGATCGGGATCCCGTCCGGGTACAGGCGCCCGGCGAGTTCGGGCGGATAGCGACGGCCAGCAATATCGGGAATCTGGGTCGCCGTGAATGCAACTACTTGGTAATCAAGATCATTGCGATAAACCACGTTGAAGTTATGAAAGTCACGGCCCGCCGCGCCGAGAATCAGGATCTTCTTCATGACACACCCCGTTACCTTGGTATCTTCGTTCTCTTTCCCCCTTCCGGGCTGTGCCCTTTATCACAAGCAACTGTGACCCATGCCTGCTCCTTGGTGACATGACCGGGTTTCTCTTAACTCGCATCTCTGTGACCCGAGTCACAGCGCGACATTTCCACCCCAGTCAATAATCAAAGTGGTTTGGGATGAGCAGGGGGAGGGATGTATGAAGAAACTCGCTCTTCTAATTACTCTGGTGATAGCCGCACAGATGTTGGCCCTGGAGAAGTCAAGCATTACCGTAAAGAACACGACGGTAACTTCCGATGTGGTACTTGTGACTATTCAAGAATCCGGGAAGTCTTTCAATTTGCAGTGCACCAAGGATGCTCCGAACTGCGCAGCGCCGTCACCGGGCACCTATTGGATGGTTCGTCTTCCGAAGAACCACGGCTACTACGATTGCGCCAATGTGGACCTCTATGTCGAGTCGGCCAATCCCGAAAAGGGTGGCGCCATTTTTGCCGAGTACTGCATAAGCGAAAAATGACGGAGGACACGATTCCTGGCTGAATTCTTCGGGAAGGAGGACTCATAGCGAGATTTACAAGGGCGCGGCCTGAGCTGCGCCCTTTGCTGTTGAACCGGGACTGTCGTTATTCCCCGAACGTCGCCAAAATTGTTAGAGCGGCCAGTTCCGTCTGCCGTAAGCTCCCGGCTATCCCGCGTCGCTTAGCGGCACGGTCACGGTAACTTCTGTGCCTTCCCCCAACTGCGATTCAATCGAAACCTTCCCGTTCACCAGATGTGCCCGCTCCTTCATTCCCATGATTCCAATCCCGGCGCCTGGTTTGAGCTGCTCCGCGGATAGGCCCACGCCCTCATCCCGGACATTCAAGCGAAGCACATGATCCACAAATTCCAGCGTGACGAAAACCTCCTCCGTATCCGAGTGCTTGGATACATTGCGGAGGCTCTCTTGAAAAATGTGATACATGCTGCTGGCAACTTCTCGGGGCAGGGAATCTGGAACGTCGCGGCTGAGGAAGTGAGTGCGAATCCCGGAACGCTCTTCGAATTCTTCACAGTACTGCTCCAGCGCCGCCTGCAGGCCGATGTCGTCGAGAATCGAAGGATGTAGTTGGTGCGAAATCAGGCGGACGCTCTCCGCCGCTTCTCTCGCACGGCGTTGTAATGCGCGCAATTGGTCCAGCATTTCCCGCGCGGCCGGGTTGCTGGCGAGTTTGCCGAGATCCATAGCGAGATAGGCAAGTTTTTGGCTCAGATCATCGTGCAGATCTCGGGCGATGCGGCGGCGCTCATCATCCTGGGCCGTCATCAGCCTGCCCGCAAGCGAGCGCAAATCCTCGCGCTGTCGGCGGATCGCCTGTTCATCCGCTTTGCGTTTGGAGATGTCGGACATGAATGCGACCGCTAGAGTCTCCTGTCCCAGACGGAAATAACTGAGGCTGATTTCGACGTCGAATATGGTTCCGTCTCTTTTTCTCGCCTGCAAATCAAGACCAAACCCCATCGGGCGATTCTGCGGATTGTGAAAGTAGCGGGTGCGGTGGCCCGCGTGCCCGCCTCGCAGATTCTCCGGCACCAGCAATTCCACAGGTTGTCCAATCAATTCGCTTTCCGCGTAGCCCAGCATCTTCTCGGTGGCGGGATTTACCATCGCGATTCGTCCGCCCTGGTCCACAACAAAGATGGCCTGCGCTGCAGCCTCAAACAGAGCTCGAGTCGTCGCTTGACTCTCTTCTTTTTGTTCCCGCGCCACGTTTCCTTGCCTGACGGCTCGGCGCACGTCGATGGAAGCTAGGATAAGAGTCACCAGTGCTACCAAGGCGGCGAGCAAAGTTGCGATGAGACCTTCCCGCAGGCGGCGCTGGCGAATGTTGGTCCGCTCCTGCAACAAGCGGTATTCCTCAGCCTGAATTTCCTGGCTGGCATCCCGGATCTGCTGCATGGCCGCGCGGCCTTGCCCTGCCAGAACAACTGCTCGCGCGGCATCGAATCCTGACTCTTTTCTTTGGCGCATGGCATCGTTGAGGACGACTACCCTTTCATCGATAAGCGCCTGCAAGCTTCTTATTCTTTTCTGTTGCTCGGGATTGTCCGCCATCAACTGCAGGTTTTGGGAGCTGCGGGAAATGTTTGCAGATGCGGAACGGTATTGCTCTAAATAGGCTTCATCGCCGGTGATGATATATCCGCGCTCAGCCGATTGCGCGTCCCTGATGTCTGACAGTAGTTGCTGATTGGCATTAATGACTTCCCGCGTGTGATCCACCCAGAAATCCGACTCGGCAACCTGGCGCAGAGTCCATATCCCGAGAACGGCTATGACCAGCAACATACCGAGGCCGACGAAGGACCAGAAGATCGATCTTCTCGCCAGCACTTGGTTACCAGGAGACGTTGGTTCGTCCGGAGATTTTAAGGTCTGCACGTGCCACCTTCCCAGGGGAATTGGCAAGTTTACAGGTGCATAATACACTGCAGTCATCTTTGATAACTATGAAACTGCGCATATTGCTGGGCGACGATCACATACTGATTCTGGACGGCCTTCGTTCAGCACTGCAGGGGCAATACGAGATTGTTGGTGTCGCCAAAGATGGCCGCGCTCTGGTGAGGGAGGCCGAGCGCTCGAAACCTGAGCTGGTGATCCTCGACATCAGCATGCCACTGCTCAATGGTTTCGAAGCGGCCAAGCAGATCAAAAAGGACTCGCCGCAGATAAAACTGATCTTCCTTAGCCAGCACCTTAACCCCGCCTATTTGAAGCAGGCCCTCAGATTAGGAGCAAACGGCTATGTGCTCAAGTCAGGAGCAACAGAAGAGTTGCAGCAGGCGATTGGAATGGCCCGGCTTGGCAAGACCTACATTACTCCGGCATTCGGCGAGGAGGTCATCGCACGCCTCTGGAACCGCCAGGGAGAACTCAGCGAGGAAACCGAAGGACTGACTGACCGGCAGCGGGAAATCTTACAACTGATCATTGAAGGCCGCGGCAATAAGGAGATCGCGGATGTCCTCCACGTTTCGGTCAAAACCGTTGAATTTCACCGCGCCCGCATCATGGCCAAACTTGGGGTCAAGAGCGTCGCCGAATTAACTAAGGTTGCCCTTCAGCAAGGACTTATTCCGGGATGAGAAAACTAGGGTATGCCCTAGTTTCCCCCGCTCCTCAACATCCGTAATCTGTGTTTGCCACAGAACGCAACCGTGGTTTGAGGCTGCGGTGTTGTGAAGCTGCTGCCCGTGAGCCTTAGCGATGGCCGGAAGTCCACAAATTTTTCCTGAAGCGGCGATTAGTGACGATCTCATGAGCCGAAAACGAATTCTGTTAGCTGACGATCATGCAGAAATGCTGCAAGAGCTTCGCGCCCTGTTAAGCGCGGACTATGACATCATCGGAGCGGTGGAAAATGGCGAGCAATTGGTAGAGGCCGCGCGGGCGCTGAAACCTGATCTCATCGTTTCTGATATCAGTATGCCGCTTATGAGCGGTTTCGAAGCGATTGCCAAGATTCGCGAGGCCCGGATCTCAACCAAGATAATCTTTCTCACCGTGCAGTCGTCTTCGGCATATTTGAAGAAGGCCCGCGCTCTGGGGGCTGATGGCTACGTATTAAAGGTTTACACCAATGAGCAATTGCCGGTTGCCATCTCGAGCGTTCTAACCGGGATCCCCTATTTTTCTCCTGAATTGCGAGTTGGCTCGCCCAACTGAGCATCCAGCCTATCCAGGCTCGGGAACCTGCAGCCTCGTGCTCATCCAGGATTCCAGTCCATCAGCCATGTGTCATGCCAAAGTCACGTTTGATGACCGTTCTGAAGCACGCAAAAACTAGGGATAGCCCTAGTAGTGAACGTTCGTGACAGCGCATAGATTTGAGTCATTCTTTGGTGGGGGTGAACAATTTCTTCGCGAAAGGAAATCACGATGGCAACTGCAACGGTTGGCTCTTTTGGCAGGCCTCAACTGCCCGGGTTTGGTTCGGCTGCGGAACGAAGGGCCGCAGGACATTCGCCCTACGGCTTGCCCATCGTCGACAATTGCGTGGGATGCAAGCTGCGCAGCAACAATTCTTTCTGTGCCTTATCCCAAACGGCGGTACAGGACTTGGACGATATTAAGCATGTCAGTTGCGTTCCCGAAGGCTCAGTAGTCTTTCTGGAAGGCCAGGATGCGCGCGGCGTGTACATCCTCTGCCAGGGACGCGCCAAGCTGACGACCACCAATGCCGAAGGCAAGAGCATGATTTTGAAGATCGCCGAGCCAGGCGCGATTCTCGGCTTACATGCCTGCCTGAGCGGAAATCCGTATGAAGTGACCGTAGAGACACTGCAACCCGCGCAGCTCGTATTCATCCGCCGTGCTGATTTTCTGCGTTTAATGAACCTGCATCCCGATGCCTGCTTACGGGCCGCGGAACACATCGCCCGCGATTGCCAGTCGGCCTATGAACTCATTCGCTCCATCGGATTGTCCCATTCCGTGTCAGAAAAATTGGCTCGCTTGTTGCTGCAGTGGTCCACCGATGCCCGCGTAGTGGACGGCACCATCCGGCTTAAGCTGGCGTTGACCCATGAAGAAATGGCCCAGTTGATCGGGACCTCAAGGGAAACCGTGACTCGGACCCTGAGTGAATTCAAAAAGCAACGCGTCCTTGAGGTCACTGGTTCGACCCTCCTCATCAGAAATAAAGCGGCGCTGGAGAAACTTGTCGCGTCCTGAACCAAAACGTGACTATTGAGAATGGAGTTGAATTGCAGCAATTCGAATTTTGACCGCGAGCAGGTTGCTCTGACGCTGGGCGGCTGGAAAGAGGAAGCGCGTCTTCGCGCCTTTGGAGCGACCTGCCCTATGCCACGTTGCGCGGCTTTGGCCGTCACTTATGAGGCATCGGATAGCCTGCGAGGGATTGCTGGGTCCGAGCCACCGAGCCTGGGAATTCATCTGTCCGGAATGCGGCGCCGAATTCACCGTTGCCGGCGAGGAACTGCTCTTTCATGCGTCCCGCGAGAATAGCTATTCTCGCAGGTCTGCTACGCATAAGAGTTACACCGTTGGAGGTGATACGGCCGGCTGGGTAAGTGGAACAGTCGACCTCTAGTTTTCAGCTTGGCAACGGTATTGTTGATCTCATCTACGGCCAGCGCTTGGCCGTATCTTCCCATCCTGCTGCACGCGCTACGGGAGCAGCGGCATTGACAGCGGGTTGCGGGATGCGAATCGGCTGCTGCGTGCCCGACGAGGCTAATGTCGGCTTGTTATTCGTACCTTCGGCAGCAGCCTCCTTATCATCGGAAAGTAGCGGCGCGGCCACACGCAAGGCCTCGACTTCCTTCTCCAATCTGGCCAGTTCGAGTTCCTTTTGCCTTAAGACTTCATACACATTCTTCATAGGGTTAGCACCTGGAAACCACTCTAAAGCAATTGGCCGCACTTTAACAGGAATGTAAGTTTTGTCAAGGACATAACCATGTGCCAATTGCGCCGTGTCAGTCATAATGTGGAGCTGATAAAGGCACCGACTGTCCCGCTCGCCTGCATGAACAGTTGCATCCTGCATCAGTCGCTGTTGCAGTTTTTAGCGCTGGCCTCCATACCGTAAGTGGCTGATTCGAAGGTATCTGCAGTATGGAGAGGTGTAAATCCTTTAAATTGATGTTGTCATCCTCATCAGATTCCAGGTGCCGATTTCAACAATCCCTGGGTCGCACTTTTCTCCCAAGACTAAATCTCTAGCATTTTCAGTCAATTCGCGCGCAGCGACAAAGTCCGATTGATAGCGGCACCGAACTTGCTCCTACCAAGGGTGGCAAGTGGCCGAGTGGAGCCACCAACAAGGTCCTTTGGCGAGGTGACTTATGACAGTCCTACTAGTTCTGTTCACATTCGTGGCCTTTCTCCTCATTGACCATTTCTACAGCCGTAAGCGTGTTGTCGTTCATCCAGCCTTAGAGGTGGTGAAGCGTGAGGTGCAACCAAGATTAGCACCCAGCCTTGTGTCCGGATTCCAGGTTCCAGAGAACGTCCGCTATCACCCCGGACACACTTGGGCCCTGAGTGAAAGCCCCACTCTCATTCGTGTCGGTATGGACGATTTTGCCGCCAAGCTAGCTGGCAAAGTTGAAAGGATCACACTGCCGCAGCGCGGTCAATGGCTTCGTCAGGGACAAAAGCTGTGCACGCTGCATCGCGACGGGATTGCGGCGGGCATGCTCTCCCCGATCGAAGGCAGTGTCTCGGACGTCAACGACAGCCTTGGCGCCAATCCTGAGTTGGCCCGCAAAGATCCCTACGGTGAAGGTTGGCTGATCACCGTGCAATCCCCCGATGCCAAGACGAATTTCAAGAATCTCCTGGGTGGAGCTTTGGCGCGCTGGTGGACGGAAGAATCTGCCGGTCGTCTGCAGAGAAAAATGCCCACGCTGGTCGGAGCCTTGGCTCAGGATGGCGGCGTTGCCGTCGACAACATGGCGGCTGAGATACCCGATCATGATTGGGCTGCCCTGACCAAAGAGTTCTTCCTGTCGTAAGCCGGGCAGCGAATACTCGGGACCCCGCCACTCGCTACTCCCGGCAGGTCGAACCTGGCCTGCCGGGATGTCCTGTCTCTGCAAGACAGCTATCTGCAACAGTTCCGTTGTAAGCCTTCATTACAGAATGATTTGACCATGGACTCTCCGCTGTTAAATCGATTTTTGTAATAGCTGTCATTGCCAGTTTTGTCTTGAAAAGCCCTGTCCCACCGTGCATAATTTGTCACCCAACGGCCGCAAGATAGTCGTCCCACAACCTT
>Ga0187784_10000365_pt1 | contig 32828 bp, 25 predicted proteins | sample 1015_SJ02_MP15_2_FD_132964 | JGI IMG/M metagenome (GOLD analysis project Ga0187784, IMG submission 132964) | Tropical peat soil microbial communities from peatlands in Department of Meta, Colombia - 1015_SJ02_MP15_20_MG | ecosystem: Environmental > Terrestrial > Soil > Wetlands > Peat | place... | reverse complement strand
GGAGTTAGCGGAGTTAGCGGAGTTAGCGGAGTTAGCGGGGCTAGCGGAGTTAGCGGGGCTAGCGGAGTTAGCGGGGTTAGCGCTGGGTTAGCGCCCATTGCACAGGCAGTCGCAAGTTGGCGCGCGCTGCCCGCGAGTTAGCAGGTTCCGCTCGGAACATTCACTCTGAGCGACACTTTCATTGGTCGATGCTTTCGGTTGTTCGGCCGCTTCGCCCCGGAGGGGCAATCGAGAATAGCCCAGGGCAAGTCCGCCTTGGCGGACGCAGCCCTGGGTAGGCAGCCCCGCAAGAACCTTCGCGCCCCGTAGGGGCGCGATGAAACGAACCTCGAGCTACGCGTACAAGCTCGCGATCCAGTTTTGCAGCAGCGCCGGAAAGCAGCCGAAGACGAGCACGGCTGCGGCGATGAGCAACAACACGGCGAGCGTGACCGGATGCGCGCGAATGGCTGATTCATCCGCGGCCGGCATCACGTAGGCGCGCTTGAGCACTTGCAAATAGTAGTAGAGCGAGACGGCGCTGAAGGCGACGGCGAGGGCGACAAGCGTGAATGGAACCACCCCCGCCGAAACGCGGAGAACCGCCGCGAACAAATTGAACTTGGCCCAGAAGCCGACCAGCGGCGGAATTCCAGCCAACGAAAGAAACAGGACGAGCAGCACGGCGGCGAGCACGGGCGCGCGTTTGTGCAGGCCGAGGAAGGCATCCATCTTGTCACTGCCTGCGGCGCGCTCGACGACCCCGACCGCGCCGAATGCGCCAATGGTCGTCAGGCCGTAGGTGACGATGTAGTAGAGGATCGCCTCGGCGCTCAGGCTGGAAGAAGAGAAGAATGCCAGGCCGAGAAGAATATACCCGGCATGTGCGATCGCGGAGTAGGCGAGCAGGCGGCGAACACTCGATTGCGCAAGCGCGGCGAGATTTCCGGCGAGCATGGATGCGATGGAAAGAACCGCCAGAATGAGGGACCACTGCGCCTGCGGGCCGGCGAATCCTGCTGCGGGTCCAAGATTGAAGAAAACCAGGCGCACTTGGTTGCCGGAGCCAAAGCCGTGTGCCAGTGCGGCGCCGATGGAGATGAGAAGCGCGAAGCTGGCGACCTTCGAGACGGAGGCAATGAAGCTCGCGCTGGGGATGGGCGCGCCTTCGTAGGTGTCGGGCGCCCACAGATGAAAGGGAACGGCGGCGACTTTGAATCCGAGGCCGGCGGCGATCATTGCCAGGGCGAGATACAGCAGCGGAGCGCCGCCGGAGATGCTCGCGAAGTACGACTCCTGCACGATCCTCTGCAAATTGGTCGAGCCGGAGGCGCCATAGAGATCGCTGAAGCCGAAAAGCAGGAACGCCGCCGACATGCCGCCGAAGATGTAGTACTTGATGGCGGCTTCGGCGCTCTTGCCGGATTTTTTGGCGAAGGCGGTGAGGACGTAGAGGCTGAGCGAGAGAAGCTCCAGGCCGGTGAAGATGACGATCAGATCCTGCGCGGCAGAGATGAGCAGGCCGCCGGCCGCGGCCATCAAGACGACGGCGACGTATTCGCCGGGATTGCGCGTGAACTCCGATCCGATCAGGAGCAGGAGCGTGAGCGCGGTCAAGACCAAGATGGCGACTTGTGCGACCTCGGCGGAGCCGCCGGCGGCAAGAAGGAGATCGCTGCCCCAGTTGTACGGCCCGGCAATCGATACCGCCCAAACCGCAACGGCGCATCCGGCGACGCCGAACAGGGCCGCAGCGGCGATGCGTGTTTGCATCGCGGCCTTGCGCAGGAAGCCGAGATCGACGACGAGCACGAGGAGCGCGGCGATTTCGAGGATCGTCTCGGGGAGCGTGGCGCGGAAGAGGGCGGCGTAGTTCATTTTGCGCCTCCCGCGAGCAGCGCCTTGACGGCTGGCTCGATCTGGTCGAGCAGGATGCGCGGATAGAGACCGACGACGAGCGTGCACATGCCGAGCAGAGCGACGCCGGCAATCTCCGGCCAGGTGATGGGCGAGAATTTGTGCGCTTGTTCCGATTCCAGCTCATGCGCCGAGGGCAGCGCATCGGAGAAGAACGCCTTCTGGAGGGCGCGCCAGATGTAGGCGATGCCGACGAGGATGCCGATGCCGGAGACGGCGGTCCACCAGGGGTTGGCGCGCCACGCGCCGACCAGAACCTGCAGCTCGGCGACGAAACCGGAGAATCCCGGTAACCCCATGGATGCGATGCCGGCCACAACGAAGGACCACGCAGCGAATGGCAGCCGCCGGGCGAGGTGCATGGTTTCGAGATCGGCAAACTGGCGCGTGTGCGTGCGGTCGTAGACGACGCGGCCCACGATGGCGAAGAGCAGCCCGGCGATGATGCCGTGCGAGAACATCTGTAGCACGGCGCCGTCCAGGCCGATTTGATTCAGCGTCATGAGACCGAGCAGCACATACCCCATTTGGCTGACGCTGGAGTAGCCGATGACGAACTTAAAGTCGGTCTGCGCAAGCGCGACGAGCGCGCCGTAGACGATGCCGATGACGGCGAGCCAGGCAAAGACGTCGCGCCAGGAAGTGAGGCCGAGGAGCGAGAATCCCCACGGATCGAGGCCGCGCGGGAAAAGGCCGATGCCGACGCGCAGGCAGCCGTAGGCGCCCAGCTTCATGACTACGCCGGCGAGCAGCATGGAGGCGGCAGTGGGTGCGGCAACGTGTCCGGTTGGCGCCCAGGTGTGGAATGGCCACATGCCGGCGAGGATGGCGAAGCCGACGAAGACCAGGGGGAAGCACCACATCTGGAAGGCGACAGGGAGGCCTGCGTGCGCGAGATCGTTGAGCGCGGTGGAGTGGCTGCCAGACGTGGTGTATGCCGCGAGGAGACCGACCAAAACCATGGCCGAGCCGACGAACGAGTAGAGGGCGAGCTTCATCGCGCCGTACTCGCGCCGCGTCGATCCCCAGATGGCGATGAGGAAGTATTTGGGGACGATGGCGATTTCGTAGAAGACGAAGAGCAGAAAGAGATCGCCGCTAAGGAAGACGCCGTAAACGCCGCCGATGAGTGCGAGATAAAACGCGAAAAACTCGTTGGCGCGGACTTCGACATTCCAACTAAAGAGAATGCCTGCGACCGCGGCGATTCCGGTGAGCAGCACGAGAACGCGGCTAATGCCGTCGGCGGCGAACTGAAAGTGAATGCCCATCGAAGGCACCCAAAGCGCGTCGACGAGCACCTGGCGGCCCTGGGCGAATCCCGTTGTGTAGCCGGAGATTGAGATCACCATCCCGGCCGCGCCAACGGCGAGCGCAAGCCACCGCGCAAGGAGAAGCTTTTCCTTGGGCAGCAGCGCAGCGATCAGCGCGCCGGCAAACGAGATGTAGATGGTCCAGGCCAGCATCTAGAATCTCCAGTGCGCCAGCAGGTTCATGACGGTGGGGTTGATGGTACCGACAATGAGCTGGGGTACGAGGCCGAGCAGGAACATGAGGCCGATGACAGGCGCCAGAGCCATACGCTCGCTGTGATGCAGGTCGGGAAAATGAGCCCAGTGCTCCGGCACGGGACCGGAGAAGACTTTCTGAATCACGGTGAGAATGACGACCGCCGTCACGAGCAAACCAAGCACCGATACCGTTGCGCCGATCCAAGACAAGGGAAAAACGCTGCGAAAGATCAGAAACTCGCCGACAAATCCGTTCAGGCCGGGCAAGCCGAGGGACGAGAAGAGCGCGATGCCCATGAGTCCGGCAAAGACCGGGGCGGGCTTGCGCAGGCCGCCGAAGTCTTCGATTCCGCGCAGGCCGCCGGTGCGGAACTGGATCATGGCGATGAACCAGAAGATCGTCGCGGCTGTGACACCGTGATTGAACATTTGCAGAATGACGCCGTTCAGCGCGGCGGCCTGGTTGGCGAAGATCGATGGTGAGGCTGCGGCGCCGGAGGCGGGAATCGCCAGCGCAAAGATGCCGAGCAGGCAGTAGCCGAGGTGATTCACCGAGGAGTAAGCGAAGACGCGCTTGAGATCTGACTGCGCGGCAGCGGCCCATGCGCCCATCACCACGGTGGCAACGGCAAGAACCAGAAGCGGCGTGCGCATGGCGGCGATCTGCGCGCCGAAGATGGGCAGCGCGATGCGCAGCAAGCCGTAGAGGCCCATCTTCGACATGGCGCCGGTGAGCAGCATCGTCACAGGCGAAGGCGCTTCGGCATAGGCCGCAGGAAGCCAGGTGTGGAAGGGCATGAGCGGCACTTTCACCGCGAAGCCGGCGAGCACGCCAAGGGCGAGCCACGGCATCACTCGACCGAGGTGCGCGGACACGATTTGGGTGAGCGAGCCGTTCGCCGCCATGGCGGTGAGCTCTCCGAAGTCCATCGAGCCGGTGGCAACAAAGATGGCGAGGAAGGATAGCAGCAGCGCCACGGAACCGGCCATCGTGTAGATGAAGAATTGCGTGGCGGCGGGACCACGCTTCGGTCCGCCCCACAACTTGATGAGGAAGAATGCGGGGATCAGGCTCAGCTCCCAAAACAAAAACCAATGGAAGAAATTGAGCGCGGTGAAGGAGCCGAAGAGACCCGACTCGAGCAGGAGAACCAAACCATAGAAGAGGCCGGGCATGTGGTGCACGCGATGCGCCGCGTCGATGGACATGAGGGCGACAATCGCGGAGAGCACAAGCATCAAGCCACCCAGGCCATCGGCTCCAAGGTGATACTCAATGCCGAGCGAGGGTGCCCACGGCCGAAGCTCGACGAGGCCGATGCTTCCGTTTGCGGGGAGGCGCGTCCAGATCAAAAGCGCGAGAACCAGGCAAGCGAGCGCTGTAATGAGCGCGACGCCGCGCGCGTGGCGGCCGGAAAAGAACGCAATGGCGGCGCCGACGAGCGGCAGCACGGTCAGGAGCGTCAGAATCGGAAATTCGCTTTCGGCTCCGCTCATGGCCGGCTGCTCCAGATCAAAATCCCCGCCAGCGCGATCACGGCCACGGCCAGAATACGAAGATAATCCTGCACTCGGCCGTCCTGCACGCGAGCCAGCAGGCCGCCGCTGTTGGAAAGCTCTTCGCAGGTTTTGTCGAAGCTGCCGTCGACCCAGTAGACATCGAGCAGGCGATTGAGCTGCGCCCAAAGGCCGAAGAGCCACGCAACTCCGGCAACGATGCCGCCCCAGATGCGGCGATCGAACCAATCGGCGACGCGCGCCAGCCACAGATAGAGGGCAATGAACGTAGCGCGATAGAACTCGTCGACGTAGAGGCGGTCGCGGAGCGGCGTCCACAGCCAGGGCGCCGATTGTTCGAGAGCATCGGGCGCTTCCGGCTGAGGCGATTGGTTGCCGTAGAGGCGCCAGCCGAGGCCGAGGCCGAGAAAGACGATCAGGCTCGACGAGAGCATCAACATTCCGAGGCCCGGCTGGACGAATGCGTGAAGATCGAATCGAGCTGCGCGGTTTTCAAGGAACGCTTGAAACCAAGGCCAGGCGGGAGTGCCGACGAAGCCGAGCACGAGAGCGAGGAAGGCGAGAATCGCGAGCGGCAACGTCATTACACGCGGGCTCTCATGTGCAGAGCCGTGACCGCGCCAGTAGCCGAAGAAGACGTAGCAGACTTGGCGCGTCATGTAGGACGCGGTAAGCAGCGCGCCGAACACGAGCAGATAGAACGGCCCTTTGATCGCAGTTGAGTGTTGCGCGGCTTCCAGGATGCCGTCCTTCGACCAGAAGCCGGAGAAGAAGATCGGGAAGCCGCAGAGGGCGAGCATGCCAACGGCGTAGGCAGCGAAGGTGAGCGGCATGTCGGCGCGCAGGCCACCCATCTTGCGAATGTCCTGCTCGTCGTGGCAGCCGTGGATGACCGAACCGGCGCCGAGGAATAAGAGCGCTTTGAAGAATGCGTGGGTGATCAGGTGGAAGATGCCGACGGCGACGCCGCCGAGGCCGAGACCGGCCATCATGTAGCCGAGCTGCGAGACGGTGGAGTAGGCGAGGATGCGCTTGATGTCGTTCTGCGCAATAGCGATGAGCGCCGCAAAGACGGCCGTGGCTGTGCCCACCCACGCAACGACGGTGAGAGAGGCGGTGGTTCCGCCGGGGGCTGTACCGATCTGCATCAACGGGTACACGCGAGCGATGAGGAAGACGCCCGCGGCGACCATGGTGGCGGCGTGAATCAACGCGGAGACGGGAGTTGGGCCTTCCATTGCATCGGGCAGCCACACGTGCAGCGGAAGCTGGCCGCTCTTGCCCACGGCTCCGGCAAAGATGAGCAAACCGATGGCCCCGGCCGCGGTCAAACCCAGGCCGCCATGCGCCCCGAGCAGGTTCGCGAGAGCGAGGCCTTCCAGCGAACCTGCGCCGTGGTTGTAGAGGAGCAAGGTGCCGGTCTGCGAGAACAGCCAAACGATACCCAGAAGGAAGAAGATGTCGCCGACACGCGTGGTGATGAAGGCTTTTCTGGCGGCTGCGGCTGCCGCCGGCTTTTGGTACCAGAAGCCGATGAGCAGGTAAGAGGTGAGCCCGACGATCTCCCAGCACATGAAGAGCAGAAGCATGCTGTTGGAGATCACCACACCGAGCATGGCCCCGGCGAAGAGCGACATAAAGCAGAAGAAGCGCGTGTAGTTCTCGTCGTCAGCCATGTAGCCCACGGAGTAGATGAAGATGAGCAGGCCGACGAACGAGACCATCACCAGCATGATGGCGGCCAGCGGATCGAGAACCCAGCCGAGATCGACGCGGGCGGAGCCGAATTGGAACCACGTGAGATTTACGACCTCGCGGACCACCGAGCCGCGCACCCAGCCGGCGACAACGTGCACAAACGCCATCAACGAAAAAAGAAGTGAGAAACTCAGCGAGCCAATTGCCAAAGCGGAGGCAGGTTTTCGACGTGGCTGCTTGAGCAGCGCGATGAGGCCGGACGCAACGATCGGTACCGCCGGAATGAGCCAGAGGTTGCGTGCGATCGCAGAGGGCGCAGGATGTGAGGCGAGATATCTCAGGAGGTCTGAGGGCGACGGACTAGGGGTGAGTAGTGTCTCTTGAATCATCATCCCATCACCCCTTCAACCTGTTGACCTTGTCGAGTTCGGTTGTGCCGGTGTGGCGATAGATGGAGATGACGAGACCGAGGCCCACGGCGGCCTCGGCCGCGGCCACGGCAATCGAGAAAATGGCAAACATCATGCCGGTGAGGGCCTGGGGATGCAAGCCGAAGCGCCAGAAGGCGATGAGATTCAGGTTGGCGGAGTTGAGCATCAGCTCAATGCCGATAAGCACCATGATGGCGTTGCGGCGGACGAGCGCCCCGGCCAGGCCGATAGCGAAGAGTGCTGCCGCAACCAGCAGATAACCCACGAGAGGCGATGGAAAGGCCGTCATCTGGCCCTCTCTCTCTCGTGCATGGCCACGATGACTGCGCCGATGGTCGCGGAGGTCAGCAGGAGGCCGACGATTTCGAGAGGCAGCACGTAGCGGCCGACGAGAGCATTGCCGATGTCGCGGACCGCCACCGCAGGCGCGGCGTTCCGCTGCGGCACCGCATCGATGCTTTGGAGTACGGCCCAGCCGATGACGGCAAACACGCCGGCCGCGATCGCGAGGCCGGCCAACCACGTTTTGCTGAAGACGCCTTCTTTGGGCAGTTCCGCGCCGCGCGTGAGCAGAATGGCGAAGACGATGAGAATAGCCACGGCGCCAATGTAGACCAGAATCTGCGCGAAACCGACGAATTGGGCGTCGAGCTGGAGGAACAGAAGCGCCATGCCGGCAAACGCTACGGTCACCGCGAGCGCGGCGTGGATGAGGTGCTTGAGCAGGATGGCCGCCAGGCCGCCGGCAATGGTGATGGCCGCAAGAATGTAGAAGACGGGGCTCATCCGATGATACCCTTTCGCGCGGACGCAGCAGCGGCGCCTCGTTCAATCGCAACCTGTGGCAGAAGTCCCGATTCCCGCAAAACCGTCCCTCCGCGGCTAAAGCCGCGTCGTTTGAGAAGCTTTTGTGCCACGACTAAAGTCGTGCCCCCTCAAAACAGCTCCGGGCCTAAAGGCCCTCTCATCGGCTACCGGGTTTAAGGGGCCTAAAGGCCCCTGCTCCCTCCGTTGGCACGACTGAAGTCGTGCTCATTTAAGGCCGACTTTGACAGAGCCGCTGGGTCCGCTGGTCGTTGTTTTCTTGGTCCCATGTTCCTTCATTCCCCTGTTCCCTGTCTTATTCAGCATAGCGGTAGGTCCTGGGACCGATGTGTCTGCGCCGCGCTTCCAAGCGGCCCATGAAGACGAAAGCGCCAGCCAGAATGACCGTGCAGAAGACCCAACGCTGCCAGCCCTCGCCCAACAACCTCCAGAGCGCGGTCACTAGCAGATCGAGCAGCGTAAAGGGCAGAACGAACTTCCATGCGAAGTTCATCAACTGGTCCTGGCGCAGGCGAGGCAGCGTGCCCCGCATCCAAATAAAGACGAAGATCGAGAGCATGACCTTCGCGAAAAACCAGAACCAGGAGGGAAGGATATTTGGGGCCGGAAGCGGCGCCGACCATCCGCCGAGAAATAGAGTCGCGCCAAGACCGGAGATGGAGAACATGGCGAGATACTCGCCGAGGAAAAACAAGGCGAATTTGAAGCCGGAGTACTCGGTGTGGTAGCCGGCGACGAGCTCCGACTCGCCTTCCGGCAGATCGAAGGGCGAGCGATTGGTCTCCGCCGTGGCCGCAATAGCGTACATCACAAAGCCGGCGAGTCCCCACGGCGTGAAAATGTACCAATGGGGAAAGACGCCGGTGTATTGGTTTTGCGCATCGACGATCTTGGGCAGCGAGAGCGAGCCGGCGATCATCACGACGGAGACGCTGGACAGCACCAGCACGACTTCGTAGCTGATCATCTGGGCGATGGCGCGCATGGCGCCCAGCAGCGAGTACTTGTTGCGGCTCGACCAGCCCGCCATGAAGACCGAAAGTTCCGTGGAGGCGCTCATGGCGAAGAAGAAGATCAGGCCGGAATCCATGTCGACCAGCGCCATGTTGCGGCCCATGGGCAGGACTGCGAACTCCATGAAGACGGCAACGACCAGCACGAGCGGCGCGAGAAAGTGCACCACGGTGTTGGCGCTGAGAGGAACGATGTCTTCCTTGATCAGAGCCTTAATGCCGTCGGCGACAGGCTGAAACAGCCCGAAAGGCCCGACCCGGTTGGGGCCGAGCCTGTTCTGCATGCGGCCCAGCCCCTTTCGCTCAATGATGGTGGTCAGCGCAAACAGCCCGGGAAAGACGCAGACAATGGCGATGACGCCGAGAACCACGCCCGCCGCGGGCCGCAGCGCGGCAGGCAGAAAACCGATGAGCCAATTGCGCAGAAGGATAAAGACTTGATCGAGCGTTGCAGCCACTTGCTAGGCTCCTCCTTCGGCGCGCGAGGTAGGAGCAGCGGCGGGCCTGGCTGCGGTCGCTTGGGCAGCGGCTCTCGCTTTGGCTTCGAATTTGAGTTGCTCCTCGACCAACCGCGCATCCACTTCGTTGGCCTCGTGAGGATGAATCGAGTGATAGTACTCGTTCGATTTGGCCAGTTGCTTGCGGTCGTAAAGCAGCCCGCCGAAACGGTCGTCGGTGGCCAGCTCGAACTCGGTATCCATTTTGATGGCTTCGAAAGGGCAGACCTCAACGCAGATCTGGCAGCTCATGCAGACGGAGACATCGATGTCGAATCGCGTAGGATAAAATTGCGGCTTGCCTACGTAGTCGGGTTTCTTGTCCTTGCTCTTCTCGATGGATATGCACTTGGGCGGGCACTCTTTCTCGCAGATCTGGCAAGCCACACAGCGCAGACCGGCTTCCCAGTCTGCGCCGTCGTAGACAAGGAACGGAAATACGCGGGCGGCTTCGGAGGTGGGGAGCCGTTGCTCCGGATACTCAACCGTCGTCAGCCGCTCGGCGAAGACAAAACTGCCGGCAAAATTTCTTGCCGTCTCCGCCATTCCTTTTAGGATTCCTTCGCCTAGCAAAGCTTCCTCCAAAAGCTGCTTTCAGCTATCACCTTGGTCGGGCCAACGCGCTGGTTCGTGCTAACCCGCGCACTTCCTACATCGTGAACGAAAACTTCTGCGCCTCGATCGTCGCCTGCACCAAGCTCTCGGGCGCCCCTGACGCGTTTTCGTTTCCAATCGCCGACACGCTGGTGATGGTTGCATTGGTCAGAATCCACTCGAACGCGCCGCTCGACGCGGGAGCCGCCGCATTGTTCTTGGCTTTCGCGTTGTTCTTGCTTTTGGCCGACATCTGATTCCAGTCGTCCGTGGCCGTGATTCCTCCGCTCACTCCGGCATCGGTGAGCTTGCAACTGCGAAACTCTTCGTTGTTTTCCGCCATCGAGACCAGCAGTTCGTAGTCCTTGTTCAGATCCAATCGGATCGACAGCTCGAAGTTGGAGCGCCTGGCAGTTGCCGCCGAGCCCGTTGCCGCATCGTTGTTGCTTCCCAACACCTTGAAATTGAACCCCGTCAGAACAATATTGATCGCATCGCCACGCGTCGGCTCGCACGTCAGGGTGTACGTGGCCGCCTGCGCGCTCATCGCCGCGCCCAGCCCTAAACACATCACCACGAGAGCCCTCGTACCATTCTTGAACTTCATCTCGACCTCCTTGCTCCTTCTGCTTTGCTCCCCGGCATCGCTAACGGCGCGCCGGGTTATAAAGCCCGATGAATCATGTCCCCTTATGCCTAATCCCTAATCCCTAATCCCTAGTCCCTAGTGCCTAATGCCTAATGCCTAATGCCTGGTCCCTGCCTTCACCGGTCCACTTCTCCTAACACAATATCTACGCTGCCGAAGATCAGCACCACGTCGGCAACGTTTTGGCCCAAACACATGTCCTCCAAAACCGTCAGATTGATCAAACTGGGCGGGCGTACGCGATAGCGATAGGGATTCGGACCGCCGTCGCTGATCAGATAAAAGCCGAGCTCGCCCTTGGGCGCTTCGATGCGGCCATAGGCCTCGCCGGGCTTGGGACGGAAGCCGCGAATCTTCGCCTTCGCGTCCATGATGGGCCCGGGTGGAATGTCGCGCAGCGCCTGCTCGAGGATTCCGATCGATTCGCGAATCTCCAAAATGCGCACCATGTAGCGGTCGTAGATGTCGCCGTGATCGCCGAGGGGCACGCGGAATTTGAAGCGGTCGTAGATGCCGTAGCGGTCCACTTTGCGAATGTCGTAGTTGACGCCCGAGGCGCGCAACATGGGCCCGGTGACACCGGCATTGACGGCGAGATCCGCGCGCAGCACGCCGATGCCCTGGCAACGCGCCATGAGAATCTCGTTGGTCGACAGTAGGGCCTCGAATTCGTCGACGAATGCCGGCAGGCCGGCGACAACTTTTCGCGTCGCATTGAGCCAGGCCGAGGAAACGTCGACGCGGCAGCCGCCGAAGCGCATGTAGTTACACATCATGCGCGAGCCGGTAAGCGACTCAACGAGGTCGAGGATCTTTTCGCGCTCGCGGAAGGCGTACATCAGCGGCGTACCGCTGGCGCCCATCTCCTGGAGCAGGAATCCGATGGATGATGCGTGATTTTGGATGCGTGTAAGCTCGGCAAGGATGACGCGAATGTACTCAGCGCGCTCGGGAACCTCCTGGCCGGCGAGCTTCTCGACCGCCAGCGCGTAGGCCCAGTTGTTGGTCAGCGAGCAAAAGTAGTCCAGGCGATCCGTGTATGGCATGGATGCCAGGTAGCTGGCCTGTTCGGCGATCTTTTCGTGATTGCGATGCAGGTATCCAAAGACGGGCTTGAGCTTGATGACGCGCTCGCCGTCGAGAGCCACATCCATGCGGAAGACGCCGTGCGTGGAAGGATGGTGCGGACCCATGGCGACTTCGAGGAGCTCGCCTTCGCCGTCCGGCTCGACGACCGGCGGCCGATTCCAGCCCGCGGCTCTCTCGACTTTTGTTTCCGCAACACTCATTGAGATCTCTTTGCTGTCTGCTGTCTGCTGTCTGCTGTCTGCTGTCTGCTGTCTGCTGTCTGCTGTCTGCTGTCTGCTGTCTGCTGTCTGCTGTCTGCTGTCTGCTGCCTGCTGTTTGCTGTTTGCTGTCTGCTGTTTGCTGTCTGCTGTCTGCTGTCTGCTGTCTGCTATTCCCTGTTCCCTGTTGCCTGTTCCCTGTCTTTATGCGCTTGCGCCCTGGCCAGCACGTAGTCGTGCGCCGTGGGCTCATATTCGTAGTCGTCGGGCTCAACGTAGTCTTTGCGCATGGGGTGGTCCTTGAATCCGTCCCACATCAGAATCCGGCGCAGATCGGGATGGCCAGTAAAGACGATGCCGTAGAGATCGAAGATTTCGCGCTCCTGGAACTCGGCCGAACGCCAAATGGGCGTGAGCGACGGCAACTCGACCCGATCGGTACGGTTCGCGGTGCGCATGCGCAGGACAAGCGGCCCCTGCCTTCTGGCGATGGAATACAGGTGGTAGACCGCTTCGAGGTACCCCGGCTCGATGCGTGTGCGGGTTTCGTCGGCGATTTCGTCGACTGTCTGCTCGAGGCCGTCAACCGTCTCCGTGACCTGACGCGTTACCTTTACCTTTTCCGCGACTTTCTTGTCAGGCCAGTCGACTCCCGTCACGTTGGAGAGGAAATCGAAGGCGAGCTCGCGGTCGTCGCGCAGGAAGGTTGCCACGGCGACGGCGAATTGCGGCGCCAGGCGCAGCGAGTGCTGCCCCGACGGGCTGGGGTTGGATACGAACTCTACGCTCGCCCCCGGAACCGCCGCCTCAATCGCCGATTTGATCTCCTCGATCGTCTTCAATTCAGCTTCTAGCTCCTAGCTTCTAGCCTCAGTTCTCAGTTCGTAGTCCGGAGTTCACAGTGGTCGGTGGTAAATGCGTTTCTATCCCTAGTCCCTGATCCCTCAGTCCCTCAGTCCCTCAGTCCCTAGCCCCTAGTCCCCTGTATTTCCACCGGCCAAACGCCGGGGTTCGAGGTCGGCTCCAAATCGTGCTCGCCCAGCTCGGGGACAGGGAACTCGCCCTGCGCGTCTGCGTTGAGAAAGCGCGGGCGGTCCTCGCCGGTCAAATGCTCGCCATCCATCTTCTTCTGCAGCGTGATGAATGCCTGCAGCAACGCCTCGGGCCGCGGCGGACAACCGGGGATGTGCACGTCCACGGGAATGTAGCGGTCGATGCCTTTGAGCACGTTGTAGCCCTGCTTGAACGGGCCGCCGGAAATGGCGCAGGCGCCCATGGCGATGACGTAACGCGGCTCGGCCATCTGATTGTAGAGCCGTACCACCTGGGGGGCCATCTTCTTGGTCACGGTGCCGGAGACGATCATCAGGTCGGCCTGCCGCGGCGAGGGACGAAACACCTCCGCGCCGAATCGCGCCATGTCGTAGCGTGCCATGGTGGTGGCGATCATCTCGATGGCGCAGCAGGCCAGCCCGAATTGCATGGGCCACACCGAGCTGCGGCGACCCCAGTTGTAGAGCTCCTGGATGGTCGTGACGAAGACGCCCTGCTTGCCGAGCTCGATCTTCAGTTGTTGGTCCATCGTTCGCTCCGCTCCGCAGCTACTAGCTTCTAGCCTCTAGCTCCTAGCTCCACGTGCTTCTTCGATCTTCACCTTCAAACTACGATCTTCCCTTCGAGCCGCCGTCCTTCGGTTTTGTCCCCGCGCTGCTCGGCGCCACAGAAAGCTAGGCGCTAGAAGCTAGCGGCTAGAAGCTGGACGTGATTCGCCACCGGCGAATCACGACCAGGTCAGCACTCCCTTTGCCCACGCCCACGCCAGCCCCTCAACGAGCAGCAGGACAAAAACCAGCATGGCCGCGCAGGCTGCCGCGCTCAGCCCCGTAAACGCCACGGCAAAGGGCAGAAGAAACACCGCCTCCACATCGAAAATAAGAAAAATAATGGCGTAGAGGTAATAAGCCGACCGGAACTGCACCCAGGCATCGCCCTTCGACTTGAGCCCGCACTCGTAAATGGAGTTCTTCACCGGGTTCGGCTTAGGCGGCGCAAAAGAACGTGCCCAAAGCCAGGCCAACCCCAGCGGAGCGAGGCCGAACGCCAGCGCCGCAACAAACAAAACCGCCAAAGAAAAGTAAGGACTGGAAGCCATTGCGGGAAAGAATGCTACTCCGCGGGCCCGCCAGGAGGCCCTAGTTCAAGCTACCAGTTTGGGGCGGGTCTTGGCCAAGAAGTTGCGGCGCCTTGGTGCCGCTCACGCGCAATTTTGCCTCGCTTATCCCATTCTGTGAACCGTCGGCTGAATCGCCGCCTCGTTCGCTTGCGGCGAACTCGCTCAGGATGACAGGTCGGCTTTGCTGCGAACTTCGCAACAGGAGGGAGAGACACCCGGCCCCGTCCCTCCCGCGCAATGCGCACGGAAAGGACGGGGTACAAAGATGCTGAGCCCAGACTACGGATAGATGCCGCGAATCTGCACGGCCTCGGCCACGCGGCCGATGCCGAGCATGTTGGCGGCGATGCGCATGGGCACGTTGCGATCGAGGTGAATCTTGAGCACATCGCGGAATGCGGTCTTCATCACGTGGTCGAGGCGCTTGTAAATGTCCTGCGCCTCCCAGAAGAGGTGCTGTTCGTCCTGCACCCATTCGAAGTAGGAGACGGTGACTCCGCCCGCGTTGCAGAGAATGTCGGGGATCACGAAGATACCTTTGCTCTCGAGAATTCTGTCGGCGGCTGGAGTGACCGGGCCGTTGGCGGCCTCGGCGATGATCCGCGCCCGAATGGCGGGCGCGTTCTCCGCGTGAATCATGTTTTCCAGAGCGGCCGGAACGAGTATGTCGCACTCCAGCGCGAGCAGTTCGTGCGGCAGAATCGGCTCGGCTTCGGGGAATCCGTCCACGTGGCCGCACAATGACTTCATCTGAATCAGCTCGGGGACATTCAAGCCATTGCGGTTGTAGACGCAGCCGGTGGAATCGCAAACTACGACGATCTTCGCGCCGGCTTCGTGCAGCAACTGCGCCGCGATCGACCCGGCGTTGCCGAAGCCCTGCACCGCGACGGTGGCCCCCTTCAGCGGCATATGCAGGTGTTCGCAGGCGCACTCGATGGTGTAGAAAACCCCGCGGCCGGTGGCCTCGTTGCGCCCCAGCGATCCGCCCAAACTGATGGGCTTGCCCGTCACCACGCCGGGAATGGCATAGCCCTTGGTCATGCTGTAGGTATCCATGATCCAGGCCATGGTCTGCGGATTGGTGTAGACGTCGGGAGCGGGAATGTCCTGCTCAGGCCCAATGATGGGAAGGATGGCGCTGGTGTAGCGGCGCGTCATCCGCTCCAGCTCGCCCGGCGACATTTTTTTCGGGTCGCAGGTGATGCCGCCCTTGGCTCCGCCGAAAGGAATATTCACCACCGCGCACTTCCACGTCATCCACGTGGCCAGCGCCTTCACTTCGTCGAGCGTCACCTGGGGATGGTAGCGGATGCCGCCTTTGGCCGGCCCGCGCACCGAGCTGTGCTGCACGCGGTAGCCCTCGAAGCGGTGAATGCGGCCGTCGTCCATGCGCACCGGCACGGTCACCGTCAGCATGCGCTCGGGATACTTGATCATCTCGCGCGTGTTTTTGTCCAGCTCCATCTTGTCGGCTGCTGTATCGAAGTTCTCCATGGCAACGTCGTACGCGTTGCCCTGACTGATTGCCGTAAGCATGCGAATTTCCTCCTTGCCTGAGCCGGCATCGCCGGAACGCCGCGGCGAACCGGCATTGGCTCAGGCCACACTCGTTGCGGCGGGATGCGCTGCATTTTGCTCCCGCGGCCCGCTCCCTGCGTAAACCGGAATCAGCCATCTGCGATACGCCGGCAAATGCCCGTGCGTCGCCAGAAAATAGATCTGGCGCAGGCTGCGCGTCATCGGACCGATGGCTCCGTTGGCCACGGGACGATGATCGACACGCACCACCGGCGCTACCCCCACGGCCGTGCCGGTGAGGAACAACTCGTCGCACACATACAACTCGCTGCGATCGACTGCGCGCTCCTCGATTTCCAGGCCGAGCTCGTGCCGCGCCAATTCCATCACCGAATCGCGCGTGATGCCTTCGAGCACGTTTTCCGTCACCGACGGCGTGATCAGCCGGCCCTTGCGCAACAGAAAAAGATTGCACGTTGCGCCCTCCGTTACGTGGCCGGCTTCGTTCAGCAGGATTGCCTCATCGAATCCGCTGCGGCGCGCGTCGTCGCTGGCCAATGCGCTGTTGGCGTAGGCGCCGCAAATCTTGCCCCGCGCCGGAATGGCATTGTCCTCGACGCGCCGCCACGCGCTCACTCCGGCATGGAGGCCGTTCTCGCTGTGCAGATACTCGCCGAAAGGCACCGCGGCGATGAAGAACGCATCCTGGTCATCGATGGCCACGCCGACGCGCTCGGCGCATTTGTAGGCCAGCGGCCGGATGTAGAGATCGGTGTGGAACCCGTTGCGCCGCGCCAATTCGACTGTAATTGAGCACAAGTCGTCCGGCGGGAGAGGCACATCGATGTGGAGGATGCCGCAGTTCTGCCGCCATCGCCGATAGTGCTCGATGGGCCGCACCAAAAAAAGCTCGCGCTCGGATTCATCCCAATAGGCGCGAATTCCTTCGAAGACGCCGGTTCCGTAATGCAAGGCGTGCGTCAGTATTCCGATGCGCGCTTCGCTCAGAGGCATGTACTTCCCATCGAAGTACACAATCAGGTTCGGATCGGCTTCCGCCTTCATGGCCTACCTCCCAGCCAGGCCGCGTGACCTGCCGAGAATGCCGGCGCGATACGGTCAACTGGGCGTTGCCCCCAGTTCTCTGCTAGGTCTCCGACCGTATAAATCCGTACCTGGCATCCAGGTTTCCCAGGTCCCAAAATCGGGACTTGGGGCGTCCCAGGATGGTGCAAAACAAAGCGGTCAGAGACCTAGTGCGCGAGCACGCGGCCTCGAGATTTCGCGAGCGACAGTTTGCACAACTCCCTGCCCCGCGCCATGGCGCGCTCGTCCAACTCAACCCAACGCGGATTTTTGACCAGGCGGCGCAGCGCGGCATCGACGCTTGCCTGCGGCAGGCTGCCGGCAATCTCGAGCAGCGCACCCAGCATCACCATGTTCGTCGCGCGCTTGTCGCCCAATTCATCGGCCAATTGCATAAACGGAGCAGCGAGGACATGCACGCCCTCGCGTGCGCAATCGGCGGGAAACTCATCGCCGTTGTAGATCACCCATCCGCCCTGGCGCACACTCCGATCGAATTTGCGGAGCGACGGCTCATTCATCGCCACCAAAACGTTGGGCGCCGTCACCAGCGGCGAATCGATGCCCTGGCTCGACAGCCGCACGTGACAGTTCGAAGTGCCGGAACGCATCTCCGGCCCATAGGAGGGCAGCCATGACACCTCAAGCCCCGCGTCGAGGCCGGCCTCGGCCAGCATCTGGCCCAGAAGCAGAACTCCCTGCCCGCCAAAGCCCGCGATGCGCACCTCAAGATCGATGGGGCGATCGAGCGGCATGGCATGCGCATGGCCTTCGGGCAAATCTTCCTCGGCAACGCCGAGGATGCGCGGCAGTTCGCCGAGGGGCGGCGCTGCGTGGATCCGCGCTGGCGCCGCGGCGCCGCGCTCCTTCATGCGGTCGCAGTACACGCCCAGCGGGAATGTCTTCTCCATCGTGTCGCGCACCCAATGCTGCGCCTCGACCGGCGTCATCTTCCAGATGGTCGGACAGGGCGACAGCACTTCGACGAGCGAGAAGCCAAGCCCTTTTACCTGGTTTTCCAGCGCCCGCCGTATGGCGCGCGCGGCCTGCACAATCTGCTTGTTATCGCCCAGGCCCACGCGCTCGATATAAACCGGCGCTTGGAGAGTCGCGAGCAGCTCGCAGACGTGGAGCGGATAACCTTCCGTAGCGGCATCGCGCCCTAGCGGAGTGGTTGTGCTCTTCTGGCCTAGCAGCGTGGTCGGTGCGTATTGGCCGCCCGTCATGCTGTAGATGGCGTTGTTGATGAAGATGACAGTGATGTTTTCGCCGCGATTCGCCGTGTGGAGAATTTCTGCCGATCCAATGGCGGCGAGATCGCCGTCGCCCTGGTAGCTGATGACGATGCTGCCGGGATGTGCGCGCTTGATCGCCGTGGCCACCGCCGGTGCGCGGCCGTGGGCGGCTTGCACATTGCCGACGTCGAAGTAGTAGTAGGTGAAAACGCCACAACCGACGGGGCCCACCATGATGGTCGTTTCCTGAATGCCGAGGTGGTCGATCGCCTGGGCCAGCATCTTATGCACGTTGCCATGCCCGCAGCCGGGGCAGAAGTGCGTCTGGTGCTGCAGTTCGTCCTTGCGTTCATACCGCGCATAGAGGGACTTCGCCCTGCCGTGCGAGACTTCGTAGCCGTCGCACGCACAGGGGCCAAAGCCCGATGCATTCTCTGCCCCATCCGGCACCCTTCGACTGCCGCTCAGAGCAGGCTCTAAAGCCGTGCCCTGACGCGCGCTGTTTTCGTCAACCCCATCGTTAGACATTTGCCAACTGCTCCTCGCGCAGATAGCGCCGCGCCTGCTCGCGGACAAAGGCCAGCACCTCCTGGTGCGATGGAACATTGCCGCCCATGCGATTGAGGAACTCGACCGGACGCGCGCCGTCGAGCGCCAGCTTTACGTCTTCCAGCATCTGGCCGTTGCTCATCTCCACCACCACAAAGACACGCGCGCTGAAGGCCAGCCGCCGCATCTGCACAGCGGGAAATGGATAAAGCGTAATGGGCCGCAACAGGCCAACCTTCATTCTTTCTTCGCGCGCTTCGGCCGTCACGGCCTTCAAAATGCGGCCTACTATGCCGTAGCCCACCAGGACAATCTCCGCATCGGCCGTATGCCATTCCTCGACGCGGGTCTCATGCTTTTCGGCTTGCTTGTATTTCGCTTCCAATTTGTGAATGTGCTTTTCAAGCCCATCGAAGTCCAGGTTCAACGAAGTGATGAGATTGCCACGCGAGGCTGCGGCGCCCGTCACCGCCCAGTCGGGCAAATGCGGAGCGGTGGCCGTCTGCGGAAATGCAACCGGCTCCATCATCTGGCCCACGAAGCCGTCGGCCAGCAGCACGACCGGATTGCGGTAGCGATCGGCAAGCTCGAAAGCCAGCGCCGTCAGGTCCGCCATTTCCTGCACGGAGCTGGGCGCGAGGACGATGGTTCGGTAATTGCCGTGGCCGCCGCCCTTCACCACCTGGTGATAGTCGCTCTGCTCGGCGCCAAGATTCCCCAGCCCCGGGCCGCCGCGCGTGATGTCGGCGATCACGCAAGGCAGCTCCGCGCCGGCCATGTAGCTGATGCCTTCCTGCATCAGGCTGATGCCGGGCCCGCTGGAGGCGGTCATGGCGCGCACGCCCGCCGCGGCGGCGCCGTAGAGCATGTTGATCGCCGCCACTTCGCTCTCCGCCTGCAGGTAAACTCCACCGGTCGCCGCCATGGACTCGGCTGCAGCTTCGGCAATTTCGCTGGCCGGGGTGATGGGATAGCCGTAGAACGCGCGGCAGCCGGCCAGGATGGCGCTTTTGACGATGGCTTCGTTGCCTTTCATCAGTTGCTTGCGCATTCGATCGCTCCTCCCGCAGGATTGAGTTGCGGCACAGTGGCGGCGCGAGGAGTTGCCAGCCGATACACCGTGATCGCGCCTGGCTCGGGACAGGCCATAAAGCAAATTCCGCATCCCGTGCAGCCGGCTCCCGCGTAGACTGCCGTGCGATAGCCATAGTGATTTAGCCGCTCGCTCATGCCGATCACCTTGGGCGGGCAGGCTTCGATACAAAGCCCGCAGCCCTTGCATTCATCGCTATCGATCTGGAGCTTTCCCCTATCCCGCTTCATTCCATCGGTCATTCTTTCTCTCCCCCCAACTCATCCGCCGGCTCGCTGACTCGCTGACTCGTGGGTGCCCCACCCTCGCCGCGTCTTTGCCTTTGCGGCTAGGGTGGGAGCGCACTCCTCACACGTACGCCACCTTCCGTTCCAGGTAATGCGCGCGCACCGCAAAATCCTCCAGTTCCGCTTGAAAACGCGGATCGGCAATAGCAATCAACGCCTGCGCGCGCTCGCGCAGCGACTTGCCATGCAAATAAGCCGTTCCATGCTCGGTCACGACGTAGTGCACGTCGGCGCGCGACGTCACCACGCCCGCGCCAGGCTCCAACACGGGCACAATGCGCGATACCGTTCCATGGCAAGCGGTCGAAGGCAAGGCAATGATGGGCACGCCGCCCTTCGAGCGTGCGGCCCCGCGAATAAAGTCGAGCTGTCCGCCGAATCCGCTATAGGGCCGGGTGCCTAACGAATCGGCGCACACCTGCCCGGTAAGATCGATCTGCAACGCGCCGTTGATGGCCACCATGCGGTCGTTCTGCGCCACCACAAACGGATCGTTCACGTAGCTGATGGAGCGGAATTCGAAGCCCGGGTTTTCGTGGATGAAGTCGAACAGGCGCCTGGTTCCCAGCACGAACGCCACCACGGCTTTGCCGCGGTGCAGCGTCTTGCGCTCGCCGTTCATCACCCCTCGCTCCATCAAATCGACCACGCCATCCGGGCACATCTCGGTGTGAATGCCCAGGTCGCGCTTGTCGCTCAGGCAATGCAGAACGGCCTCGGAGATGCCGCCGATCCCGGTTTGCAGCGTGGCGCCATCGGGAATGAGTGCGGCCACGTTGCGCGCCACACGCATGTGCATCTCAGTGAAAGGCTCCGAGTGCAGCTCGAGCAGCGGCCGGTCCGACTCGACGAGAGCGGTGATGTGGCCGATGTGCACGGCGGTGTCGCCGTGCGTGCGCGGCATCTGCCGGTTGACTTCGGCGATCACGATGGGCGCCGAGCGCAGCGCGGTCAGCGTGCAATCGACCGTCGTGCCCAGCGTGACGAATCCGTGCGCGTCGGGCGGCGAGACCTGCATCAGCACGACATCGAGCGGCAGGCCGTTTTCGAAGAGGCCCTCGATCTCGCTCAAGAAAATGGGCGTGTAGTCGCCGCGGCCCGCGGCCACGGCATCGCGCACGTTGGACCCGAGAAAGAGCCCGCGATGACGGAAATGTCCCTCGTACTCGGGCCGCGTGTAGTCGGCGCTGCCCAAAGTCATCATGTGGACGATTTCGACGTTGCGCAGCTGGTGCGCGCGGGCGAGGAGCGCTTCGATCAGAACGGAAGGCGTTCCGCAACCGGATTGGACCCAGACACGCGCGCCGGAGTTGACGGCTTCGAGCGCCTGCGCTGCGTTCATGCGCTTGCGCTGGTACTCCTCGCTCCAGATCATCCCCTGCCGCCTCGGCGCGTCCAGATTCGGACGTGCTTCGGCGCCTATCGTCCCATCACGGGTCGTGCCTCCGGGTACAACCGCTGACTCCTTCAAGCCCGCGTTATTCTGCGCCTTGGGATAGGGCCATGCAGTGATGGGAGTCACCCCTCAGGCCGGCCGGCATCGGCGGTGCAAATGTCTCAATTTGAGGCACTTGGCTGGTCTGTGGCTCACAAGGAAGGCGTGGGCTGCACGCCTCGATAATGCGAGGAAAAACGGGACCGCTGACTGTCAGTTGTTCGCTGCCAGCGGCTGGCAGTTAACTGTCTTCAGTCGCTCTTATCCTTGCTCTCGTCGGTGCCTGCCGGCAGATCCAGGGCGACGAGAGAAAAGCGCGTCTGGCCCGGTCCAGAGCTTTCGAAGCCCACGATATGTTGATGGCGCTTGGAGCCGGCCTTCAGCTCAAAGCCTGTGCCGTTGGAGTGGTACCCGTAGCTATGGCCATCGGTGCTCACATTCACGTTGGCGTGGGTATCGTCAGAGCAACCCAAGCCTTCGGTAGTCGTCGTCGGGGTCCCGACGGGCTTCCCGTCCTGGCAGGAGATGACGTCCCCGTACCGGCCCAGAGCCTTCTTATAAAACGCCACGACTTTGTCCTGGCTATCCGCCGACGAGTATTTGACGACCTTCACGCGCAGTTCCCACTCGCCGAAGCCCATGTGCACGTCGGCTGACTTGTCGTTGTCGTTCTTGACGATCTGCGCGCCGGGATAGACCGGCAGTCCCAGATCGGCCGCCGTGGTCTGGTCGGTGTTGACATGAATACCGCCGAAGGGAGTGTCGATCTGAACATTCTTTTCCTCGCCGTTGGAGTCCTTGTCGACGTGGATTCTGCACCCGGCAAGTCCGGCGGCCAACGCCAGGCCAGCCAGCAGGCTTACCGCATTCCGCAACGTGTTTCGCGTCATGGCAATTGCCCTCACGCACGGTTATACGCCGATGAGGGAGGAATGGTTCCCGAAATCTGCGCTCGAACCCGGCCGCTCAGTGCGCCGAGTGGCCGTTGTCTTCTTTGCTGCTGGTGGAGTAGAGAATCGACACCGCAAAGACGGCGATAATCACGGAAACAACAAAAAACGGGGAAGAGATGTGCATGGTGCAGGGCTCCTTGCTGGATTCAGAGTAGCAAACTTAGCTATCAGCTTTCAGCTTTCAGCAATGGTATCTCCGTTCCGATTGCCAGACTGACGGCTGAAAGCTGAGGGCTGAGAGCTTCCTTCTGTTCCCTGTTCCCTGTTCCCTAATCCCTACTCCCTGCCTTCGGATAGTCCACTCGGATCGTCAGAATCTCGTACGGATGAATGGGAATCTTAACGACATTGCCGGTGACCGCCAGCGGATCGCCTTCGGGCTGCTCCATGAGGTTCGTCACCGTGGCTCCCGTCGCGCTCGGCGGTACGTGGAACTCGGCCGTGGCCTCCTTGCCTGCCCACTCGTAGACGCGCAAGATTAGCCCGTTCGCGTCCTCGGCCTTCTTCACTGCCGTCAGCACCACGTTGTCCGGCTCGACCGAAGCAAAGGAGCGCTCGGCGGGGAGCGAGCCGGCATGCGCCGCCGTCACGACGGCCTGCAATGGGTAGTTGTACTCCCAGCCACGCCGCACCGTCATCGCATCCTTCCACGTGCCCGCATGCGGATAGAGCGCGAAGTGGAAATGATGATGCCCCTGGTCGGCTTCGGGGTCGGGCCAGGTGGGCGAGCGCAGCAGCGTCAGGCGCAGCACGTTGCCTACGGCATCGTAGCCGTACTTGTCCTGGTTGAGAATGCTCAACCCGTGCACCTTGCCGTCGGGGCCAGTACTGGAGAGATCGGCCCAGCGCATGGCCGGAACTTCGAACTGAGCCTTTTCCCAGCTGTTGTTGCGCGTGGTTGGCCGCTCGATGGCGCCGTAGGGGATCTCGTAGGTGGCAAAGTTACTGGTGACAGCGAGCGGGAACGCCGCTTTGAGCAGGATATGCATCTCGTGCCAGTCGATGTCGTTCTCGATGTCGACGATGTCCCCGTCCAGGCGGATGGTCTGGACGAACTTGGAATTTTGCCAGCGACGCGTGACGCGGATGGCGTCACCGCCCACGAACTCCACTAAATCCGCTTTGTGGATCGTCATCGGCGGGACATCGAGCGTGCCCGGATCGATGTTCCACGCGTCATATTGCTTCGGCGTGTCCATGAAGAACTGAAGCTCATTGCCACAAGCGCGCGGCGCCAGCATCTCGAAATTGGAGCCGGTATCGCGGATGCTCGTGATGCAGCCGCTGTCCTTGTCTACAGCGACATCGATGTTGGCGCCGTGCAACACGAAGTCGGACCTCGGCTGCTCGGCTCGCGGGGGCGGCGGCGGAACGGGCAGCGCCGACTCCGGCACGACATGAAGAACCTTATAGCCGAAGGCCGGAATATCCCAGAGGTGAAGCAGAAACTCCGCGACTCCGGTGCTTTGATCCTGAGAGATCAGATTGGAATAAACGTTGACACTGCCAATCTCGGTGCCGTCCGGAAGCTTCCGTTTTCCGTTCAGACTGTCCACCACCGCGTACTTCGATGCAGGCGACGGAAGCTGCGCCTTTACGACGATGTCGGCCGATCGCGTCCAAGCCAGCGGATTGAACACGACGATCGCCGGCCCTTCCGAATCTCTTCCCGACCCGGCGGTGTCGATCTGCTCCATGATCGCTTGCAGCGCGCCCGCCGAAATCTCGTTCGTCGATAGACGCACGTAGTCGTAGTCTTTCTGCGCATCCTGGTAGATGACGCCGATGCCCGACCCCGCCGCCAGATCGTGGAACTGGTTGAAGAGAACTTTCTTCCAGTCCTCGGTCAGCTCATCTGCGGGATAGCTCTTGCCCGCGAGCCACGCCAGCGACGACCATTTTTCCGCGTTCAGCATCTCCTCTTCGGCCGTGCGCATGTTGCGCTTTTGGTTGGCCTGCGTGGTGAAGACACCGCGGTGGTATTCGAAGTAAAGTTCCGAGTCCCACGTGGGAATCGACGCCTTGCCCGGCGCCGAAGCCGGCGGCGTGTATCCCTTGGCGATCGACTGGTAGTTCCACGCCGGGCTCGAGGGCGCGATCTGTTTTTCGATGGTGGAGAAGAACGACTGCGCGGTTCCGAACTCGAACTTCGGTGTGTTCGGACAACTCGATGCTTCTGCCGGAGCCAAAGCCACGGCGGTTGCTGGCGCATTTGCCGCAGGGCTCGAACCGCGCCCTGACGCTTTACGCTTTCCCGGAGCGGCGCTTCCGGAGGCTGAAGCCCTATTCGCCATGGATGCGGTTTCGGCCCGGCCGAGGTCGTGCCCTGCACCAAGGCACGGTGACCCGGCCTGACTTCCGCGTGCCCAGTGAAATCCTTCGTCGAGCATCGTACGCGTGGGACCGCCACCGTGATCGCCAACGCCGTAGAGGTCCATCATCTCGGTCAGGCCCGGAGCCCGCTCGCGCGCCGCTGCCAGATCCTCCGACAGCCGCACCGGGCTCAGATTCGTGTTCGCGTAGTCGCGCGGGAAATACGCGAGCACCTTGGACCCGTCAGGCGACTGCCACCAGAAGAGCTTGAGGGGCAGTTGATTGGTGTCATTCCAGGCCATCTTCTGCGTGACGAAATAGTCGATGCCGCTCTTCTTGTAGATTTGCGGCAACTGCCACGTGTAGCCGAACGAGTCCGGGTTCCAGCCGACGCGCACGTCCACACCATAGGCCTGCTTGAACCAGCGCTTGCCCACCAGCAACTGGCGCACCAGCGATTCGCCGTCGGGCATATTCAGGTCGGGCTCGACCCACATGCCGCCGGCGACTTCCCAGCGGCCCTCCTGAATGCGCTGCTTGATCTGGTTGTTGAGCGAGGGGTACTTCTGCGCCATCCAGTCGTTATAGGCCGCGGTCGACTGCGTATACGTGTAGCCGGGAACCTCGTTCATCAACAGCAGCGCCGTGCCAAAGGTGCGGTGCACTACGTCGACGGTTTCCGTCCACGGCCACAGCCAGGCCGCATCGATGTGCGAGTTGCCGGTGAGGTGAAATGTCGCCGTCTCGAGCAGCGGCCGCAGCTCGGCAAGCTTTTCATGCGCGAGCTTGAGGCCCAAGTCGAATTCTTCCTGCGCCAGGACGCGCACCTTGGGGTTGGCCGCTCTGGCTGTCGGGATTTCGGCCGCCTCGAGCGCCTTCAGGTTCACCTCGGCAAGCGCCGCGTTGAGCGTGCCCAATTTGCCGCTGTCGCCCGGCGCCAGGCTCGGAATCAGTTCTGCCGCCGACAGAAACTCCAGGGCCAGGTCTTCGGGATTGGGCCTGCCTTGCGGAAACTCGATGTGCAGCGAGGCTCCGCGGAAGGTCTTCGCGTCCACGGTTTGCGGCAGCTTGACTGCGACGGCGACCTTGTCTCCAGTCCGTACATTGTCGAGCAGCACGATGGGTTCCAAATCCTCGCCCGCCGCCACGCGCCGCCCGTCGAAGTAGAGAATCTCGGGGACCGGGCCGTTGGCGTCGGCGCGGAACTGGAACCAGATGCGCGCGCCCGTCAGATCGTAGCCGCGCAGCGTGACGGGAATCTGAACCGTCAGCCGGAACCAGACCGCATCTTTGGAAGTGCTTGCGCCGGGAGCGATGGTCTGCCATCCACTGTCGTCCAGGCGGACGCTTTCGCCGTGCGCCAGGTCGCCGGCGTGCATCTTCCACGGGCCCGCGGGCAGTTGCGCCAGACCGAGTAGCTGCTCCACCACGTTGCGCGACGGCGCCGGCAGGAGCACCTCTGCCCGCTGCAGCTCGGTTGCGTTCTGGCCGGGAGCCGGGCGCGCCGCAAGCAACGCTCCCACCCCAGCCATCAGAATTGCGCCGCAGATTCGCGCTTTCCGTACAGAATTCATTGCCGATCTAACCTCTGCTGCATTGTAAGCCGACACCCTTCTTGTGTTACGGCGCTCTGCTGCCATCATCGCGCCGCCTGTGTTGGTTGAGTTGGTTCGTTGCGGTGGGCCTTTTGCCTGTATTCTTCGATGGCGGCTGCGAGTTCTTCGACGCCGTAGAGGCTGCCGCGGCGAGGGCGCGGTTGCATCAGTTCGCGCAACCAGCGCTCGATCCGATTCAGCCACGCGGAACTACTGGGGATGAAGTGGCGGAGGAAACGGGGATGCTTGACCAGCCATGCCTTCCCCTCCGGCTTTTGGTGGGTTCCGTAGTGGTCCACAATCAGATGCAGGTCCAAATGGGCAGGCAGCTCGCGATCCAGGCGGCGCAGGAAATTGAGAAACTCCCGATGGCGACGCCGGGCCATGCATTCGCCGATCTCCTTGCCCTCCAGCGCGCCCAGAGCCGCAAACAGGGGGTGGTCAAATGGCGGTTCTCTTGAGAAAACGCCACGTTGCACGTCGCTTGAGAACCCGATGGAATTCGAGAGCCGCCGTCCAAAGTGCCGGAGCGACGGCCGTCATCCTCGAAGCGGCCGCTTTGGGGGGACGAAAATCGACGGAAAACTGCCCGTAACCCATTTGTTGTCAAATCTCTGCAAGGAACTCCCCCTCTTTGCAGTTCTTCGCGGTCAATGGCGTTGCCTAGATCTCGGAAACCGCCCTCCTTGTTTACAGAGCCTAGGGGGCAGGGGCACCTGCGCCAGGGCCGCGATGCGGCAAACCGTTTTCCAGCGATCTCTTTTGAGCGCGCGTATTTTCCCGCTTGACAGCCATCGCACATCCGTAGTAGTGATCTTACGTAATCGAGAACGTTAGCGATTTCGCTCCGCGAACGAGTCTCGGGAGGTTGAAGGTCCTTGCGGGCCAATTCGGCGGAAGTTGCCATCCCTATGGCAACTCAGTAGAGCACCTTGTCCAAAATCCGAGTGAGGTCAGGAGAATCGATATGACGAATTGCGTCAAGTCCCTGAAGGGCGTACTGCAGTGGCTCAAAGCAGCAGCTTGGTTTGTACTGGTTGCTGGCCTTGCCTCTCCTGCTGTAGTTCGCGCACAAGCCACCGCGAGCATCAACGGAACGGTGCAGGATGCCACTGGCGCGGTGATTCCAGAGGCAACCGTAGTGCTGCACAGCAACGAGACAAACCTCGACCAGACGACCGTCACCAACAATGTTGGCGCTTATCTGATTTCGCAGATCCACCCAGGAAGCTATTCCTTGAAGGTCAGCAAGACCGGCTTCCGCACCGAAGTGCAACAAAACTTGACTTTGGACGTCAACCAAACGGCGACCGTCAACATTGCGCTCAGCGCCGGATCGGCGCAGGAGACGGTGGAAGTGAAAGAAACCACCGCGGAGATGGAAACCTCCACATCGGAACTGGGCGAAGCCGTCGTTCAGCAACAAGTGACCGACTTGCCCTTGAACTCGCGAAACTTCACCCAGATCCTCAACCTCACCCCTGGCGTGAGCAAACTCAACGTGTCGCAGAACTCGACCACCAGCGGCGGCATCTGGTCGAACCCAGTTGGCACCTTCTCCTATCCGGCGGTGAACGGCCAGACCAACCGCAGCAACCTGTTTCTGATGGACGGCGTCAATGACGAGGGCTCGTTCGGCAGCACCTATGCCGTGGCCCCGATCGTCGACGACATTCAGGAATTCAAAGTCCAGTCGCACAATGACGACGCGTCGTTCGGTGGGGTATTGGGCGGCGTGGTCAACGTGGCCACGAAGTCCGGCACCGCCCAATACGGAGGCACGCTGTGGGAATTCCTCCGGAATACCTACTTTGACGCCGCGAATCCGTTCGTGGGCTATGTGACCCCATACCAACAAAACCAGTTCGGGGCGTCGTTGGGAGGGCCGTTACCCATCCCAGGCCAAGGCCGGCAGAAGACGTTTTTCTACCTCAGCGCCGAGGGCTTCCGCCTGCACCAGGCAGCCAACACTTTCTATAACACGCCGACCACGGCCGAGCTGGGGGGTGACTTCTCCGGGCTTTCGACCCAGATTTACAACCCTTACAGCGGCCAACCTTTCCTGTGCGATACTTCCGGCAACCCGGAGCCCGTCAACAGCAACAACGCTCAAACTGCGGGAACCCCGTGCAACATTCTTCCCCCGGCGCTGATCGACCAGGGCATGGTCACGTACGCGCAGAAGGTCTTTCCTGCACCCAACCTGACGACAAACCCCAACTTTAACGGCTTGGACACCACCAAGGACATCACCAGTCAGAATGAGATGAACGCGCGGCTCGATCACCGCTTCGGAGATAAGGACTCGATGTGGGCGCGCTTCACCAAGTTCCGCCAGCCGGTCACCGGCTCCGGCGGCTTCAAAGGGCTGGACCACGTGCAGAATACCGACGCGTATAACCTGGCCGTGAGTTACAACAGGATCTTCTCCGGCACCTCGCTACTGGAGGCTCACTTTGGACGCAACTATGGGAATATCAAGCAGGGGACAACGGTGGCCGGCGTTCCGAATAGCTTTGGGTCCACAGTGTTCAACCCATATTTTGCGGGGAATTTTAAGAACAGCGTAGAAATGATCCCGGAGGTGGTGATTCAGGGTTACATCGGCAACCCGGACCCCAGCGCCCATGGGGCCGCTCAGGTGGATCAGACCAATGTTTCCAACATCTGGGAATATGGCGGCGACTACACCAAGATTCTCGGACACCACACGCTGCGAGCAGGCGGAGACTTCAACAGCAACAATGCGGGAGCCCTCTATTTGAACTCCAGCGTAATCTTTGCCGCGGCGAACACCGCCAGTCCCACGCTGGTGGGCGGAAACGCCTTGGCTTCGTTTGTCCTCGGCATTCCGCAATCGGCGGGCCGGAGAAATGTGATCGAGACCGAACATGGCGGCTGGGTGGATGGCTTCTATGTCATGGACCAGTGGAAGGCGACCAGTAAACTCAGTTTCAGCCTCGGCGGACGTTACGATATCACACTGATGCCTATCTACGGGGACAATGCCGATAACAACAACTACGTTGGGGACATGGATTTCAACAATGGGACGTACATTCTGGAGCGAAATGCCCCCTCCTGCGCCACGGCCAATGCCGCCCCGTGCATTCCGGGGGGAACGCTTCCCACAAATGTGGTTTTGGGGCCTAGCAATGGCCAGATCATCCAAACCGACAAGACCAACTTTCAGCTCCGTACCGGCGCCGAGTACCAGCTCTTCCGCAACACGGTGGTGCGCGGCGGCTATGGACGTTTTTATGACAACTGGGCGGCTGTGGTGCAACAAGCCCAGAACTGGGAAGGCACCTGGCCAAGCTTGGATCAGCTCGGGGCTGCCGATCTAAACCCCACCACGTCTGCGCCGACAGTCTTCGCCTCCAACCCGCTGAGTCAAACCACGACCCCGCCGGTGACCACGGGCACTCCGTTTGGCCAGGAAACGTGGTTTGCCGATCCGAACTTGCGGCGTCCCTATTCGGACCAGTGGAACTTCGGGATTCAGCAGCAGGTGACGTCCGGCTCGGTGCTGACCGTCAACTATGTCGGTTCGGTGGGAAAGAAGCTCGACATCGGCGGCGCGGCGAACACGCGCGAGCAGCCGGGCCCAACGCCCGCCTGCGGCGAGATTAACTGCGGCGCTCAGTACCCTTACATCATCGCCACTGCCTACGATCGCAACCAGGGACATGGCAATTACCAGGCCCTGCAAGCCTCGTTCAAAGGGGTTGGCCTACATGGCTTGACGTACTTGCTGTCGTACACATGGTCGAAGAACCTGGACCTGGGCTGCACCGGCTTTTTCGGAGTGGAAGGCTGCTCAATCCAAAATCCCTACAACATTCAGGGCGACAAGGGGCCCGCTTCGATCGATCAGCCGCAGATCTTCTCTGCCGATTGGGTCTATGCGATTCCCTTCGGCAAAGGACATAAACTGTCGTCGGGGAACAGCGCGGTCGACTACGTGATCGGCAACTGGAACCTGAACGGAATTCTCTCTTTCAGTTCCGGACAGCCTTTCGACGTCGGCACCGGCAAAGATATTGCCAATACCGGCAATTTCAACTACGGCAACGGATACGGCTATGAGCGCCTCGATCCGGTGAGCAACAAATATTATCCGTCCAGTAAGACGGTGGGCGAGTGGTTCAATACGGCAGCATTCACAGTTCCGCTGCAGTACAACTTTGGCACCTTGGGCCGCGACTCGCTTCGTTCCGCGACTTTCAAAGAAGTGGACCTCTCCATCTTCAAACAGTTTCCGATCACGGAGCGAGTCCGCCTGGAGTTTCGTTTCGAAGCGTTCAACGCCACAAACACCCCGGTTTACGCAGTACCGGGGACCGACGTCGATAACGGCACTTTCGGCGTAGTACCGAATATCGCCTCTGGAACAGAACCCCGGCAATTGCAGTTCGCGCTCAAACTCTATTACTGACGCGAACTCTTGAAAGAAGCGCTGGATGAGCGGGCGCGGCCTGAGAAGTCTGAAAGGCCGCGCCCGCTCCGGCGCTTCCCAGGTCTCTGATCGGATGAAGAGTCACCGGCCGCCAACCTCCGTCCCGGAGGGACGGACGAGAATAGCCCAGGGTGAAACCCTGGGATCAGGTCGCACTAGCCGCCGCAAGCCCTGGAGGGGCGACCGAAACAGTGATCCAAATTCATGCGGTCAAAGACCCAGCGCATCGCAACGCGATTTGGCCATTCATTACCCAGCCCGACTCTTTCGAATGGGCTGCACTGAGGCTGGATCAATCGATCGCTTTTCGCTTCTGGACCACGGGTTTCGGCAGGCCAGGCAATCGTGAATCCATGAAGCCGTTTTCGGAGTTGGAGCGTGGAGGCTGCCGAATATGTGGCTGAATGGCGCGGCGAGTAACGGAAAGACTTTCTCGCTGAGGCTAGGCGGCGTTGCAATTCTGGCAGGAGCATTCTTCGCAGTTGCACAAGATTCTTCGTCGGCTCGGTCTGTCGGCAACGATACGGCCATTGCCAAGCTGAACGAAGAGGCGAATCAGGATTTGCTTGCGGGGAATGCGAGGGCGGCCGAGGAAACCTACGGCAAGGCGATCCGGCTCAAGCCGAACGATGCCAGGCTCCGCTATGATCGAGCGCTCGCGCTGGACAAGCTGGGCGACTCTGCTTCCGAGCGGAAAGAGCTGGAGATTGCGATTGAGTTAGACCCCCATCTGGCAGTCGCTCATAATCAGTTGGGAGTGCTGGACCTGGAGAGCAGCCAGCCGGCGGCGGCGGAGCGGCGCTTCAAGAAGGCGCTGGCCATCGATCCCCAGTTCGCCGAAGCGGAAAACAACTTGGGAATTCTCTACAGCCGGCAAGGCAGGAATGCCGAGGCCGCATCGTTGTTCCAACAAGCCACCCAGCACGATCCGAAGTACGTGAAGGCTTACGTAAACCTGGGTTTATTGCTGGCTCAGCAAGGATCGTTTGCCGACGCGGAGCGCCAATTCCGAACCGCCATCCAGGTGGACGAGCACTATGCGGGCGCATACTCCGCGTTGGGGATGTTGCAAGCCAAGACTGGACACGGTGCGGATGCCGTCAAGAGTTTGCAACAAGCCGTGGCTCTCGAACCCGGTTCGGCCGAAGCGCACGTGAATCTGGGGATTGCGCTGGTCGATCAGTTTAACCGGCCGGCGGGTTTCAAAGAGTTTTCCGAAGCAGTTCGCCTCGATCCCAATCTAGCCGACGCGCATTACAACCTGGGCCGCTTCCAATTCGAGACCGGCGACTACGCGAAAGCGAAACAGGAGCTCGAGACCGCGATTCGACTCAAGCCCCATCTCCCCGGCGCGCTTTATTTCCTGGCGTTGACAATGAAGCAGGAAAATGAACCGGAGCGAATGACGGAGATCCTGCGAAAGCTTGTGGCGCTCGAGCCGGGCGACGCCGATGCGCAGTATCTTCTCGGCCAAAGTCTGGAACACGCCGGAGATAGCCAGGGCGCGATCCAGCACTGGAAGGATGCGCTCCAGGCAAATCCGAATCATTTGCAATCGCTCTTCAACCTAGCCAGAGCCTTGCGTAAAACTCACGACCCCGGCGCGCAGCAATACCAGGACCGCTACGACGCCTTACAACGCCAGCACGAAATCCGGGATCGTGTGGCGGAATTGGGAAACTTTGCGCTGGAGGCGGCCAATGCGCAGAACTGGCCTCAAGCCATGGAACAAATGAACGAAGCCATTCAGCTCTGCGGGGCTTGTTCGGAAAGCGCACATCTGCACCGGAACCTGGGATTGTTCTACGAACACACGGGCAATCTCGGAGAGGCGGAGACGGAACTGCAGACTGCGCTCGCCTTAGCCCCAAACGATGCCCAGACGCAAAATGCTATGGCTGCGATCGAACGTATCCGAAAAGAGCAATCGCAGTAGGTGAAAGTGGATGCGCAAAGCAGGAGCGCAAAAAGAAGAGGCCGCGGGACCAGTAACCGGCCGTTACGACGCCGCACAGCAGGAAGCGGCCACAAGGGTTTGAATGTGCGCACCTCTGTGGTGCGGGGGAGAGAACGATGTCATCTTATGCCATTCCCGAAGTCCATGCGCCGGTTCCGGTCAAGGACGGCGAAGTGTTGTTGGTGGCCAATGGGGATCTGCGCCAGTCGGCCAACAAGGTATGCTGGGCGGCGCAGGCGCAGTTGGAGAAGATG
>Ga0187784_10000364_pt1 | contig 32828 bp, 29 predicted proteins | sample 1015_SJ02_MP15_2_FD_132964 | JGI IMG/M metagenome (GOLD analysis project Ga0187784, IMG submission 132964) | Tropical peat soil microbial communities from peatlands in Department of Meta, Colombia - 1015_SJ02_MP15_20_MG | ecosystem: Environmental > Terrestrial > Soil > Wetlands > Peat | place... | reverse complement strand
CTTCCTGCTTCTCCTGCGACTGCCGCGTGCCCATTCCCATGAATCGATCCTACGGATTCGCCGCTTCCTCCACCAGAAAATTCGCGCGACAATGCACCAGGACTTTCACCACAGGCTGCTAAGATTCTTAAGGTAGCAGAGCGCAGAGTGCGGAGGGCTGTTTTGATTGCCGACGATCCTGAATACATCGGGTAGATACTGTTCTCAGAGGTTAGGACCTCCATCGGGTGGACAACTCTCTCAGGGTATTTGGGGGTAAACGCGGCTGCGATCGCATCCATCAAACGGTGGTAGGCTTGCGGCCCTAACTCGAAATTGCCTTTCAGATCGATGTCAAATGTCAGGATGAATGCTCCACCTGGCCGCAGAATTCGTGCGGCTTCGGCAATGACACGCTCAAAATCACCGATGTGCTCAAGCACGCTAATGCAGTAAACACAATCAATGCTGCCGCTTTCGACCGAGACTCTTCGGGCATCGGAAAGCAAAAAGCACACTTCTCCATTGCCACTCGGCACATTACGAATGGCTTGCTCCACCGAAGTTTTCGCTCTTTCATCCACATCCACCGCCAGGACTCTGCAGCCAAGCCGGGCAACTGCAAAGGGAAAGAATGTAGCACCCGATCCCAAATCAACCACAGAGAACGTGGTGTTCCGGTTATTCCTCGCGATTGTCTTTTGCAGGTGGTGGTAGACGAATGGGTACTCCCATGCTCTGGTGCAATGATGCAGCGGGTCTTTCGGCCATGGATAGCCGCTCACATGAGGCCGTGCAGCGAGGAATTCTCCCTGGACCTTCTCGAGATGGGAAAAAAGCGCTTTCCAAGATTCGGTCCTGAGATCGTCCAGAGATGCGAGCCCACTGTGGTCAAAAACCTTATTCGACATAAATCCCCATGAACAATTTTGAATAGACCGGCTGGGCGCGGTAATCACCCTCAGCGCAACGCCCAACCTGCGGCTCAGGAAGTCGAATCGCATATACCGCGCAGCCTATGAGATACGCCGGCCCGCGCGCGGCGCAACCCTGACGGAAAACAACCTCTCGGCACACAAAAGCGGCTGCCCACTTAAGGTTCATGTTACTCTCCACATTCTACCGCCGCCCGCCTCCGCTACGAGTCCTTGCGTCGCATGCAAGCATGCGGGAGATTTGCCCCCAGTCCCTGACGAAGTGTCGTCAGCGATGGCGCGAAGCAGCGCAACAAAAAAAAGAGTTGTCGATGCATAGAACACAAATACACTTTCGCCAATCGAAAGGAGCGCAGAGTAAAGCAGGTACCCCTTGGTAGCATCGAGCAGTGGGCTGGTGGCCGCAGCGGGGCATCGCCATGCCGCGCGAAGTGCGAACCAATATTGGCAGCTAAACAAGATCAGCCCTGCAAGTCCGTATTGATACACGACACCCATTAAGCCTATATCGGCGGCGTAAAAATGGACTGGTAGAACTTCGTCGCTTCCCCCTCCCCATTGGTTGCTTATCTGCCCATTCCCTATCATCGGGTGTTTCGCAATTTGAGGGGCTGCAAACAGAACCTCGACAATACGCGCGTTCGCCGATGACTCTTTGCCTGGCTGGCCAGTTAAGGCGACACCGAATGCATCGCCGAACCCTTGTACACGTTCCGCGAAAGAGGCGGGCATCACAAAGTACCAGGCACTCAGCAAGAGGGCCGTTCCCAGCAAAAGCTGGGGGAGCAGAATGAGCAAGCGCTTAAGCTTTGCCCATCGCCACACAAAAAACAAGAAAGCGAAGGCAAGAGCGAGCGTCAACACGCGCGCGGAACCTGTCTGGAATGCGAAAGCAAACCCGAGCAGCGCGACCGCCAGGAGGTAATCTCTCAGGCGCCGTTGGCGAAATCCGCGAAATGAATAGTAGAAAAAGCCAAAGACAGGGACATCCGGCAGGAATTTGGATTCCTGGGTAGCGAGCTCAATCGGTGGCCGCGCGGACGGAACATGAAAAATGCCCTCCACCACGATGTAGAGGAAAGAGAGGCCCCATACAAGTACAAGCAGAGAGGTTTCGACGTCGTCGAGAGTGAAGAACCCCGATCGCAAGGCGCGACCAAGAAAAAGCACGGCCGCAATGCTACTTAGAGCTCTCACGGCCAGCATCCCATAGAGGACTGGCTGGCCAAATTCTCTATAAGCGCATAATCCCACCCACAATGGTGGAAGGATAATGACTGATAGCAGATACCACTCAAAGGCCGAGGGCCTTGAGCTCCCTTTCGGCTTTAGCCAAGGATATGCGAGCACCAGATAGATCAGGCAGAGCAAATACCCGGCATCCATTACCGGGGCGATTCCAGGGAACCCAAAAAATGGGTGGAGTGCCAAAACCAGGAGAGGAATCAGCAGTAGCACTCTGAGGTCTTTCGCAAGTTTCAGACTTCTCATAATGTATGTAGCTCCCGCACGCCTCGTGTGGAATCTTCGACATAGGCCGTTATTGCCGAGACGTTGCCTGGAACCGCTGAGTGGACAACTTTGGCTGCGAGGCGTCCAAGATTTGCCGGATCGATCGGCCAATCCGTACACACGATCTGGCCGGGAAATGCGTCATGCAGGGTGGGGTCCACGCCCCAACAGGTCGTAATCAGAGTCCGTCCTGCAATCAGTGTTTCAATGGATTTGATCTTCACGCCAGTAGAGGGCCCAACCGGGTTCAACATCACGCTAATCTGCCGGTAATAGTCTACGATCGATGAAACAGTCCCGAGAATTCGCGCCCCACCTGCCGCCAAAGTTCGCAGCACCGACGGATCCACTGTTTTGCAGATCCCGCCGGCAACAACCAGCTCAATTCCCAACTGAGAAATGCAACTCAGAAACTCCGGGTGCGCCAGAAGGCGCATAATCTCCTCGTTTACGTAGCTCGTCGCACCCATAAATCCGATGCGGGGCGGGCGTTCTTGCGTCGTCAGTTCGACAAGTTCCCGCCACTCCGGGGGAACATAGTTCACGACGCCGGGCCGAACTCCATAAAGCTTCTTGAACTCTTCCGCGTCAGCTTCAGAAACAGCCAAGCAGCGCGCGCCCGAGTGGAAGATGGCGGCTTCCTCTTTTGCCGTGATGCTGATCCAGCGGCGCGTTCCCATCCGCTCATGCCGGTCAGCCATAATGTCGGCCAGATCGGCGATGACTTTGCCACTGGCGCGCTCCAGTCGCAACAGCCGATGCCCCCACGGATAGAAGCATACAATGACATCATAGCGGTCGATCCACGAACGCGGCAGTGGAGTGCGAAGAGGGAAATAGAATCGGTCAATCCAGCGAAACTTATTGCACAGGACGGCCCCACCACCATTCCAGAGGATTGTGTTTAGGCGAGCGACAAATGGATAAATGCCCTGAACAACGCGTACACGGAGGCCTCTATTTTCAAGCCATTCTCGCGTTGCAGCTACAGATGCCCCGAGCGAAAGCAGGTCAACCGATTCACCATAGATCGAAGAGAGGGCCGCAAGAAGCTGCCGCTGCATTTGGATGATTCCGCTCAACCCGCCAACGAGGCCTGGAGAAATATAGAGCACGCGACGCGCGGACTTGCAATCGGCTCGAATGCTACAACCGACTATCCGATCATTCCGCTTGGAATCAGACATTGATGAATACCCATGAAGTAACACTGCCCGACGGAGAATCGGCCGCCGGGGACCTCATACAAAATGCAGATAGTTGGAATCATCCATCAAATTGTATCTAAGATCGCGGTTACGTGCTCCAATTACTCTTGCCGGTATCCCCGCCACAATTGTGTATGGAGGCACATCCTTGGTCACTACGGCCCCGGCCGCGACCACGGCTCCCTCACCCACGGTCACACCTGGCAGGATCGTTGTCCGAAAGCTAAGCCACACATAATTGCCGATGTGGACCGGCGCCGTCACATAGGCAAACACCGGAGATTGGTAGTCGTGCTGGCCCGTCCATATCGCCACGTTCGTCGAGAGATTTACATTGTCGCCTATGATGAGGCCGCCTCTAGCGTCCAGAATGGCGTGATCCCCTACGATCGAACCGCGGCCAATGGTGAGACGCCATGGAGCAAACGTACATAGCCCGCGATAGATTAGACACTTCGGCCCGATTCTTGCGCCAGACAGTCTCAATCCGGCTTTTCTGAAAGTGTGCGAAGGGACGTATGCGAGAAGCGTGAGTGCAAGCTGCACGACTGACCTTGCACACATCTTTGTGTTTCGAAGGACGGACTGCTTCCAGCCGCGTGATGGGGGCGTCATCGTTCTTCCTTAGAACAGGGCTGGTATCGCTTGAGCCTTCGATGCCGTGCTTCGGCATCAATAATGTTGACCGCCCGCCTGAACCAGCTCGAAACCGGCTTGGCCGCCAGCCGCAAGGGATCATAAGCGATTCTCGCAACCGGCAGAACATTCTCCGCTACTATGGTGCCACATGCGTCGCCGCGTGATAAAGATATACGTCCCGCCCGCGATGTAGAAAAGTCCACCGCAGAAGAAATATCCGATTGTCATGCCCGCGGCTCCCCACAGCCGTCCTCCTGCCAAGGTGCTACAAGCTGTCAGAGTCGCCATGATCGTCACTAGCAATAGCAGTGGCTCTCGCTTGTGGGCCCGGAGGTACACCCCGTAAGCGAGAACAATATGGTTCAGAAATACCGAGAACATCAGAAGCGCAAAAAGAGGAACTGGCAGCATCCTCGAACCCAGACGCGGGAAATACAGGCCAGCCACGTTCAGAGCGATCAAGACCATCGCATCGCCGACGACGAGTGCGGCTCCGGATTGCATCAACGTTCGAAAGAACAACCGATCGAGCACAGCAAATTCGCGTCGAGCAACCATTTTACCGAAAGGAGATGCTTTGGTGTAGATCCACGCTTGCGCGAAAGCTCCCAGCGAGTTGGCAATATTCAGAGACATGCCCATTCGTCCTGCCTCGGCCGCGCCCCGGTAAGCGAACAGCACGGGGCTGAAGAGCGGGTAAATCAGATAACTGAAAAGGATGCTAACGGCAAGGCGCCACTGAAATGGCCATATCTCAGCGCGCCAACCTACCACTTCCGTACCGGGGTTGTAGCGAAGCAAAGGCAACAAAAGGCGCTTCTTCGAAATGAGAAAAACGAAGCCAGCGCCGGCTTGCCCAAAGATGATGGCGGCAGGCGCGAAAAGTCCGCGATGCACCACCAGCGTCGTCCAGGCGAAGGTGGTCCCCGCAACCGCCTGCGCAAAGCGCATGTGGGCCACCTGCGGCACGAAGCCGCACCCCTCCAGGAACGAGAACACCGGGTCCATCTGGAAGGTAAAGATGGCGGCAACCACGACGCAGGTCCAGGGCAGCCGCCACGCGACGGGATGTGTGGGTTGCGCATGAAGCGCAAAAAACTCAAATCCGGCAATAACGAGTGTGGTAGCCATGAGCAAGGCCGCCGCGGAATACCACCGGACAACTTTTTGTAGTACAGATGCCAACCGCGAGTGGGTTGCCTTGTCGCCTATAATCTCACCACTAGGCTCGATCTTCAATTTTGAGCATTCATGCGCGGCAAGCTGCAAAATGACAACCGAGAATCCGAGCTCAAAAACGGACTGCAACGCAACCAGGCTAGAGAATGTGTAGTAGTACCCCTGCTCGGTTGGGCTCAGAAAGCGGGCGATCAGAAGAATCGTTAAGGCTCCGGACACGATCGTCCAGCCGCGCGCCATAACGGTGAATCCAACGGCGCGATCGATCCCGAGCAGGTTTCTGACGGGACGGGACGCTTTTGTCAGAATCGCGATCACTGAACAACCCCCGTCTCTGCGGAAATGACATGGATGACGGAGCGATCAAGTCCCGCGAAGCGAATCACGAAGCCTTTGCGGGTCCGAAGTTACATCGATCGCGCCACTCTCAATTCACTTACGGATTCTCCCTGATGGGGTGGCACTGAATCATCGGTTTCCCCATACAAGGATGTAGTTGTCTGCAGCTGTAAGCGGAACCTCCGAGAGAATTTCCAGATCCGGGAAGTGTTCGCGGATTTCCGCAATGCTCATCCGGGATTCATCGGCGCCATTCTTTCCGCTGTTCATGGTCATATACCCGCGCTCCGCCTTGCCGAGCACTTTGGAGATGTACTTCAATTGCAGTTTTTTGGGCAGCTCAGAAAAGGCGTAGTTGCTGATCGCCAGATTGAATCGCGCTGATCGACTATCGAAGCGGTTCAAGGTTGTGGTTCTATAACAGGAATCAATTAAATGGCACTCCAGATAGCGCGAAATTAACTGTAGAACAGGCTCTAGATCAAAAAGCGTCCATGAATGCAGCTGCCACAGCATGTCAGTAACTAAGAATTGTCCACCATAGCCGCACCCGATCTCCGCAACATCGAAGTCAGTCAGGTCGCCAAATAACTCGCGAAGATCCGCAGCGACTTTAAGGTACCGCAGTGTCGTCGGACTTATGGACCCGAGGCCCTCATACTTGTAAAGGATCGGGCGTCCAACCTGATCATTAAGCTTGAATCGTCCGATGTCGCCGAGAAGTTCAGGCCACTTTCCTTGAATTTGCCTTATGTACTCCGTACCTTGACGCTCACTTACGTGCTCAAGTACCTGTCGGTAGATTGGAGTACGCTTGAAATCGGCAAACTTGTTGGCATCCTGCGAAATGCGCTGTGCATATTCAGGGTACACTCCGTTATCCGAATCGCTGCGCAATCCAGATATTGCCCTGTGCGTCCGACTCGTCATGCTGCGAACGAGGGCGAGCCTAAAAGATTCCAGTAAGCCACGCACGCTTGATCCTCCTCCGGGTGGGTTCCATGACGGTTGATCTGGATTACGGGCTGGTACTCGACCGCAGGCTCCCCGCGGCGGTCCGCTCGTTTTCCGCTTCGATCATTTTAAAATGTCCTCCGCGGCTGAAGTGTTTCGGCATGACGCTGCGAACCCGCGCCAGGCTCCATTCCGCCAGGACCTCGTCTTCCGCAATCACTCGGGCGCCGAATTCCGAGGCGACACGAAACTCATCGACCTGAGAAGATGGCGTGGCAATTGATATCGACTCCGGGTTCCCGTGAGCCTGAATTCCGTGCAACGCAAGCCCTATCACGGGCAAAACCGATCGCTCCGCCACCAGGACGTACGGGAGCTTCCAATCACCCATTCCATCCCCGCGCTGGACCATGACTAAAGCGACACACCAAAGAGTTGACGGAAGAACACAACCACTTCCAAAGGACTGGCACATGCCGACTTCCCTCCGCGTACTTTCGTGAATTGCGTAATCTCATCGTGACTTCTGTTATCTTATCAATCGATGACGGTTTCCAGTGCTTCGGAGTCGTCTTTCCGGGAACTACCTCCCACTTCCGGCGTCGCGCTCCTCGGCGGGTCCGGCTTGTGCCCTGCAGAGGCTTCTACCCGAACTTACCCGAACTCACTGTGCAGGACATTCAGCCCGGCGGGTCAGGGGTGCGAGCGCAGGCGCTTGATCGCTCAGGGAATCTGTTGGACGACTTCTATTTTGTCTGGCAGGATCGGTTTCTGCATGTCTGTAATGTGCCCTCTCCGGCTGCTACGGCATCTCTGGTGATTGGAAGGGAGATCGTTGCCAAGCTCGAAGAGAATGCCGATCTTGGCAAGGTCCAGAACGACGAGGTTAGCGCCCAGACGTAATCGGGGCCGATTCCCCACGGATCGGCCCCTGCCCGCTCGGTTGAAAAAACCTGGGTTAACCCAACTTGGTAGCAAATTGGCAGCAGCAGCCGCGTTCGGGGCCGGTTTATCCGGCCTAGCCGGCTAGTAATCCTTTTGCTACCAATAGCTTAACTGTAGGACGCGACATGGCATGGAAGAGGTCGTCGGTTCGATCCCGACCAAGGCCACCAGCTCACTCAACAGCTTAGCGGCTCCCCATCCTTCGGCCTTGGCTGCAAATTAGCCGTGAATGGTTCTCACTGTTGCTTTCCTTCACCGGGAAATCGCGCACCTCCGCCGAAATCGTCCACGAGGAATCGCAGAAGTTGCGCGATCGCAATGGGGTGGCAGACGGCGATGCACAAGGTGAAAGAAGCAACATCCGCAAGCCGGAGTGCCCGCTGCGGGCAGACGTCGGAGTCCGTACGAGGTCATGCGTTAGACCAGGGGCTCGAAGATGCACATGGCCCGCCAGATCGTGAATGAGCACACCGAGCGGCTCTACGCCTGCGCGCTCCATGCCAGCGCCTATTGCGCCAGGATCTCGGGTGGTAGCGGCGGATTTATGATGTTCCTGACCGACCCCGTCCAAAAGGACCAGGCGGCACCGGCGCTGCGCGCCAGTCGCGACGGCGGCGAGGCTCGTGGGTGTCACTTCACTGGCGTAGGGGTGCGGGCCTGGAGGCGCCATGAGCGATCTGGCGCGCGCAGTGCCGGGTGAAGGCATCCCAGTTATGCTGGCATTGGAGCGCGACCCCAAAATTCACGCCACGCTCGGCCTTACCGGCGGAGCGGGCGGCAAGATCGGGCCGCTGCGCGATTTCCTTATCTGCTTCCTGTCGGATGTGAGCATGTGTATCGAACGGGCCCACCTGGCGCTCGGGCGCATCTTCATATCGGTCGAGCGCGTCTGCTTTGGGTGCGAGGGAACTGCGGCGGTGGAAGCATTTGCGGCGGTGAAAGCGTAGCCCGATGGAAGCGATCATTCTGGCCGGCGGACTGGGAACGCGGTTGGCGCCGCGACTGAGCGGCGTGCCCAAAGCGATGGCCCCGATTGCAGGCCGGCCTTTCCTCGAAATCCTCCTCAATCAACTCCAGCATTGCGGGTGTACACGCGCACTGCTGTCGGTGGGCTATCTGAACTCCGCGATCCGCGACCACTTCGGCGCGGAATTCGGCGGAATCCAACTGGAGTACGCGATCGAAGAGACGCCGCTGGGCACCGGGGGCGCGATCCGCAAGACGTTGGGGCTGGCCCGCGAAGATGCTGCCCTGGTGTTGAACGGCGACACCTTCCTCGATGCGGATTTTGCGGAGATGTTGAGGTTTCATCGGGCCGAGGGTTCGGCGATGACCATGGCCGTCGCGCATCAGCCGGATATAGCGCGGTATGGCGGCGTGGTGGTGCGCGACAGACGCATCGTTGGCTTCGAAGAAAAGGGCCACACCGGGCCAGGATGGATCAGTGCCGGTGTCTACGTCATCGAGAAGCGCCTTCCTTGGCCGTCTTCGCTGCCGGAAAAGTTCTCCTTCGAGACGGATTTTCTCTCGTTGGAGGCCGGCCGTCTCAAGGTCGCCGCCTTTCCAGTGAATGGTTTCTTTCTTGACATTGGAGTCCCCGACGATCTGGACCGCGCGCAAACTGAATTGACACGATTTCGATGAACTCCACTCTTCCGAGAATCTTCCCGCGAACGCAGCCTAGCCGTCTACAATTGCGTCGTCCGGGAAACCATAGTAGAAAATCCTGTTGAAGATGCCCTCACGCTCCGACTGCCCTTCACTCGACTCGCTACGCGCCGTTTTTCTTGATCGCGATGGCGTAATTAACAAAAAAGCGCCGGAAGGGCAATATGTTCACAGGTGGGAGGATTTCGAACTCTTACCTTCTGTTCCTGAAGCGATTGCCAGGCTCAATCGCGCGGGACTGCGGGTGTTCGTGGCTTCCAATCAACGTGGAATCGCACTGGGCCTATACAGCATTCAGGATGTCGTCGCGATCCATGATGCGCTGCAACGCGAGCTGAATCGATTTGGCGCGCATATCGACGGTTACTACGTCTGCCCTCACGATAAGCGGGGCTGTGACTGCCGCAAGCCGCTTCCAGGACTTTTCCACCAGGCCGCAGAAGAGTTTCCCGAGATTACCGCTAGCTCGAGCGTAGCGATTGGAGACTCTCTTTCGGACATGGAATTCGGACGCCGTCTTGGCATGTTTACGATCTACGTCGAAAGCGATCTCGATTCCCGCGAGCAGGATTGCCTGGCCGCAAGGAGCCTCGCCGACGTTTGCTGTCGATCGCTGGCTGATGCGGTAGAGATATTGGCAGTGCCGGAGTGAGCCGGGGTCAGCCTTTGCTGCGTCGCGCTACGCCGCTAACGAGCGATCTTGCAGGGGGCTGCGGAAACAATCCCAGGCACACTGACAACGGACCTTTCGAGTTTCGTTCGAAGATCGCCATCCAAGCCATCCATCACCGGACCCTGGGATACCACTGCTCGCGGGGCAGGTCAATTCTCCTTGGCTCGTCTAAAGGAGGTTGCGCGAGTAGCACTTCTAAACTGAGGTTGCCCATCCTGCATTCAGCGTTCCCCGGAACTGCAGGAGCGGCAGCGGCAACTGCCGCCACTCGATGCCCCGCGTAATCGACCAGGCAGAACCGCCAGCTCGACGGATTCTCATCCACCTTCAGTTCCGTCTCCAGGCGGATCCCGTCGTCACCCCCGAACAGAAACGAAAATCCCATCAGCGGCATGGTCAGTCCGAGCCCACGGGCTTTGGTATACGCTTCCTTCAAGACCCACATCGACACTGCACGGTCCGGCCGCGCCGCGCCGTCCAGCTCGTCGAGCTGCCTACGCTCTGCGGGAGTAAAAATCTCCTCCTTCAGTCCCACGATTGTTTCGCCCCGCGCCAGCGGTTCTGTGTCCACGCCCACCTCAGTTCCACGAGCGACGAGGCAAACAACGAGTCCCTCGCAAGTGGAAAGGTTGAAGTGCAGTCCGCAGTCAGGTTCCGGGGCAGGTTTTCCGTGCGGGCCCCTGCGGAACTGCCACGCCTCTGGCGGCAGCGTGCGATGGTGCGACAACGCATTTCTTGCCAACACCTGCGCGGCAATGTATTCGTGCCGATGCCGGTCGAACACATACCGGGACGCCTTTTTCCGCTCGTGATCGCTCAACACTGCTGCGCACGCCCGCGCAACGCTCTCATTCCGCAGATCTGCGGGATGGGCGCACCAGAGCTGAAGCGTTGCGCCGCTCGGTGAAGCGAAGGCGGCAGGATGATCCTTCGTTCCCATGAAAGGCTCTGCTCTCAAGAATGTCGCGCCCTGAAGGATAATTTCAAGCCCATTCTGTGAGAGCGCATTCACGCAATCGTCGCCAGCCGATCATCAAGCCAGGCAATCGAGGAATCCAGCGAACAACTTTCCCAAGATCGATCTCTATGAGGATCCGGCTTGTGCACAGGTGGCGTTTACGGCGATGGCCGGCAGGGGAACACGCGGCACCCACCTTCGCGGGGACTCAGGCTCGAACGACGGCAATGATCCCAATAACGGATCAGGCTCGCTGAGCGTTCGAAACCGGACTCTCGCTGCCACAGACCAATCTCTCGACGCAATCGCAGAGCATGTGGCCACAAAGGATATGCGCCTCCTGAATCCTCGGTGTCTCGTTCGAGGGGACGCGCAGGCTTTCGTGAGCGATCTGCGCAACCGTTCCGCCGCGCTGCCCGGTGAATGCAACGGTAAAGGCGCTCAGTTTCCGCGCAGCTTCCACGGCCAGGAAGACATTTCGACTATTGCCGGATGTGGAAATCCCCACTAGGACATCGCCGGCCACACACATCGCTTCGACCTGGCGGCGAAAAACAAACTCGTAACCATAATCGTTGCCAATCGCTGTGAGGATCGATGTGTTTGTTGACAACGCAATGGAAGGCAATGCACGGCGCTCCTTGTTGAAGCGGCCAACCAACTCGGCGGCGAGATGTTGCGAATCGGCGGCGCTGCCTCCGTTTCCGCACCAGAAGATCTTTTTGCCGCTGAGAATGGCTTCGCTCATTCGCGCCGCGATGCGTTGAAAGGCGTCGCGCTGCTGGCGGAGGGCTTCGATCACCGCCAGATGCGCGGCCACCGTCTCGTCGAAGATGTCAAGCGCAAGTTGCATGGTTAGGCAAAATTCTAAGGCCCTGCGCGGGGGGCTGTAAATTCGCGCGATGTGCCCTCATTCTCCTGCGTGTTGAATCGGCGCAGTACTTTCGGGTGCACTAAGGTAGCTAAAGACAGAAGGACCACTCAAGCACTGCGCGCCCGCCCATGGTTACCATAACGCATTACCCAAGCTGTTTTGCAATGACCATTGTGCCGTTGACACAGCCTTTCTTCTCCCTTATCGTCGAGAAACGGATGGATATTTTCGAGCACTATGTAAAATGAAGGCTCGGAATGTTGTGGTTTGGTAGTTTTTTGATGCCTAGGGAGGTTGCCGGAAGGCAACAGACAAACATTGCAATGGATCGTTGGTTGCTGGTCTGAAGAAATTCCCCAAACAGTCATTGCTAATGGCCGCTCAAGAGGCTAGTCCCCGCACTCACTCCCTCGATTTTGCTGCAAGCGCAACCATCTAGCTTCAGCCGCCGAGTTTGATTCTCAGCGCACCGGGCCTTGCACCTGCACCATCGCCTGTTGTCGCAGTGTTTTCATGTCCTTTTGACCGGACTCGGTCGTGCGATGTGTCAAGTTGGCAATGACACGCAGATATCGAGCTTTCTCGGAGAGAGACTTTGTGAGATCGTTGCTTTTGGTTCTTACCTCAATTCAGGACACAAAATCCCGGGCATTCGCAAGGATGGTCCTTGAGGGCTGCGGCCATCGTGTCGTGGAAGCGGCCGGGAGCGCGCAAGCGCACTCCCTTCTCGTCAATGGCCTTGACCCAGATCTCGTTTTGTACGAGGGATTTCTGCTCGAGTCATCCGGTTCTCCGGCCTTTCGTCAGCTCTTCGGTTGCATTCCCGCGGACCGCATTTGCTTGATCGCCGGTATGGGCGACCTTTCATTGCGCAACGAAGCCGCAGAGTTGGGGATTCAGCACTTCATTGCCAAGCCGATCACGCGAGACGACCTGGAATCCGTCATCGACGCGGTGAGCAATGCAGGCGGAGAGTGCACCGCGCACGGTGCTGGCAATTCCGCCGCGCCGGATGCCCGTGCCGAAGCATTGAGCAAAGCTGCGGACATTCCGTGCCCGTCTGTCCAATCGGCGTCTGATCCATATGTGGAAGAACTTGGCGGCAATAACTTCTTTCTCGCTGCGTCGCCGCAGATGCTGGAGATTCATCGTCAGGTAAGGCTTCTGGCGGAAATCGACGTGAATGTGCTGATCCTCGGCGAAAGCGGCACCGGCAAAGAGGTCATTGCGCAACTCATTCACAAGAACTCGCGCCGCTCCAGAGAAAAATTCCTGAAGGTAAACTGCGCTGCGTTGCCGGCAGAGCTGCTTGAGAGCGAGCTCTTCGGCCATCGGCAGGGCGCCTTCACCGGAGCCATCAACGACCGCCAGGGCAAGTTCGAACAGGCGAATCGCGGAACTCTGCTGCTTGACGAGATCGGTGAAATCGACGTCCAAATGCAGGCCAAGCTGCTTCACGTGCTCCAGGATGGGCAGTTTGCCCGCTTGGGCGCACAGGAAACTACCAAAGTCGATGTCCGTGTTCTGGCGGCGACAAATATTCCGATCGAGGATGCGCTGTTCGAGAAAACCTTCCGCGAGGACCTTTACTATCGGCTGAGTGTATTCACCATCAAAGTCCCTCCGCTTCGCGAGCGCCGCGAAGAGATCCCGCACCTCATTGAGCAGATTATTCGCCGCGCACCGGCCGAGATGACACAAGGTTTTGCAATGAACCTGCCCTCGCGCCTCACCGATCTGGCGCTTCTCTATGATTGGCGGGGTAACGTTCGGGAACTCCGCAACTTCGTGACGCGCACGATCGTTATGCGCGATCCCGACGCGGCCGCGCGGGAACTTGAGGAGAAAGTTGTTGCCCTGAGCTCCGGGACGCAGCTCGAGCGAACTGCCGATCTCTCCCTCCCTTGTGCAGGAATTCGATCGATTGTGCGCGATGTGAAAGATCGCACCGAAGTGCAAATGATCCAGAACGCCCTCGATGCCTTCGGTTGGAATCGCCGTCGGGCCGCGCAATATCTCAACATCAGCTACCGCTCCTTGCTTTACAAGATCCAGCAGCATCGTCTGCGGCCCGTCCCGGCAGTGGATCCCCTTCAACTGTTTCGAAACTCCCGCCTCGCCCGCCAGAATGCCATGCAGCGAACGGGTTCTAACGCGTCGCGAAGCTGACACGTTTTCCGAAAGCGCCGTCTTCCGAGGGCGCAGATTGGAAGTCGATACAACCAACCATTGCGGACCGCCGGCCAGGTGGAGTGTTTGTTCAGAATGAACCGTCAGGTGATCCGCCTAGCATCGGCCGTTCGGAACCAGGGAAACGGATCGATGCTTTGCAACGGCCAAGGGCCGGTTTGCAAACAACCTGCAAGGAATTGTTAATTAGTATGCAAGTTCTTGCACATGGAACTCCGACAATAAGAGCCAGAAATCCGATTCGCGATGTAAGAATTTATAATTCAGCGACTTACAGTTCTAGTTTTGATTTGTTTTTAGCCGGATTGTGGCTTCAGACGTGCACCATACCCAGCGTAGGAACTTGTGACTCGACCCGATGACTGCTGATTTGAGCCAGAACTTTTGCATCGATCCGGCGGACTTGCCAGATGAGTCGGTTATCTTCGGGCAAACCACGGCCATGTGCGAAATCCGAAAGCGAATCGATCGCGTTCTTTCGTCCGATCTCCCGGTTCTGATTCAGGGCGAGAGTGGGACCGGCAAAGAGGTGATTGCCCGGTTTCTGCATTCCCATTCCAGTCGTCATCAAGCGCCGTTCGTCAAGCTAAACTGCGCAGCCGTTCCCGCCAGCCTGCTCGAAAGTGAGCTTTTTGGTTACCAGAAGGGCTCTTTTACTGGAGCCAAGGAGACGCATCGAGGTCTGATCGAAGTAGCCGACGGCGGCACGCTCTTTCTGAACGAAATCAGTGAATTGCACCGCGATCTCCAGAGCAAATTGCTGCGCTTCTTGCAGGACGGTTCCTACACTCGGATTGGAGGAACTGAAGAGCGATTCGGGCACGTTCGCGTCATTTGCGCAACAAATGTAGATCTTCTAAAGGCCGTCCAGTCAGGCGACTTCCGCGAGGACCTGTTTTATCGCATTGATGTGATATCACTGCGCCTTCCACCTCTTCGCGATCGTAAAGACGACATCCCAAGACTTTGTGACCACTTCCTCAACAAACTGGCCCGCAAATTCGAACGAAGCGCGCCCCGGGTGGATTCGGAAACGGTGCGCCTGCTCATGCAGTGGCACTGGCCGGGAAACCTGCGCGAGCTGGAGAACTGGGTCGCTCGCGCCATCATCTTGGGCGATGCCGAGACATTGAGAACGGAGCTGAAACATCGGCTGGGAGATGCTAACTACTTTAATATCAGGAAGTTTTCGACGGAGAATTTGAAAGAGACATCGCGCCGGGCGACCTCGGCGGCAACCGGTGCGGTGATCCTCAAGGTCCTGCAGGCCAATCACTGGAATCGACGGAAGACGGCGCACGACCTGAACATGAGCTACCGCTCACTGCTGTACAAATTGCGCGAAGTGGGCATTCCGCTGAGGCGCAGAACTCACAGGAGATTTCCGCCTGCGGGAGAGTGATTTTTCGACCCGTCTCGGAGCTGAAATCGAGGCTGATGAAACGGGAGTCACTTGCGTGTTACTTGTAGTGTTTTGAATCGGTTACCAGGGCTCGCCCACTAGCACGATTGGGCCATTGTTCCTGCTTCACCGATTCGTTGATGATGAGGGCAGGATCTTGGGGCCCTCGTTGCTGGTTCGGGTTTCCTCCCTTTTTCAGCGGACATCATTGCCGAGGAGGAAATGTCGGAATCGGAGTGTGTCATATGGTTCTCATGTGACTCACAGGGCGAAGCTGTATCTTTCCATGACCCGAGTTGCGTCTCTTAGAAAGGACGATATGCCGGTCATCGACCATCCCGATTTGCGACCCACCCCTGAGACAACTTGGTGGGCTCTCTACACTCGCCACCAGCACGAGAAGAGCGTGGCCGAGATGCTTTCGCTCAAGGGCTTCGATGTCTTTCTTCCGCTTTATGAATCCACGCGCCGTTGGAAAGATCGCAAAAAGCTGCTTTCCTTGCCCTTGTTTCCTTGCTACGTGTTCGTGCGTGGAGGCTTGGATCGCAAACTGCAGGTTGTGACGACCCCTGGCATCCACATGATTCTTTATTGCGGTGACCGCGTCGCGACGATTGCGAATCGGGAAATTGAGGCCATTCAACGGGCCGTTCAAGGTCCGTATCGCATTGAACCTCATCCCTTTCTAAAATGCGGGATGCGAGTCAGGGTAATCCGCGGTTCTCTGGAAGGCGTTCAGGGGATTCTTCTGCGAAAGAAAAACCAGTGCCGGCTGATCCTCTCCGTCGACATGCTGGCGCAATCGGCCGCGGTCGAGGTCAACGCATGGGACGTTGAACCCTGCGGAGAGACAGACGCAGGAAATCATTCTCAGGTGATATCTCCGTCTCGGAACCGCCTGATCTATGGGAACGCAGCGCAGACTGCAGCGCTTTAACGGGGTTGGTTTCTTGTCCGATTGCCCCAACCGGTTTTCTGCGCACAAAGTGAATCTCAGGGCACTCTTGCGAAGTAGAATTGAAGAGCAACGGCAAAAAAGGTACGATGCGAAATGATTGGAGATTGCCGACCGTAAGGCTGGCGGCGTCTTTGGCAGGCGGCGTCATCGGAAGCAGGGCCCTTCACGCATTCCTGATATGCCTGGTCCTATCCGCTCTATCCGGCTCGACACTCAAAGGGCAAACCAGCGCTCCCAGCCAACCCGATAGCACGGCGTCAAACAGTGGCGTAACTAGCTCGTCGACTCAAGCCGAGAATACCCCGAAACCCGCACGGCCTGACGATACCTTTGTTATCGGAAACGACGATGTCCTCTCCGTCAATGTTTGGAAGGAGCCCGAACTAACCAAGCAGGTCCCAGTTCGAACTGACGGCAAGATTTCGCTGCCCCTGATAGGGGAAGTTCAAGCAGCCGGACGGACGCCGTTGCAGCTGGAGCAGGATATAACGGTCAAGCTTCAGAGCTACATTACCGATCCGCAAGTCACCATAATTGTTCAAGAAATCAATAGCCTGAAATTCAACGTTCTTGGGCAAGTCACCAAGCCCGGTTCGTACCCGCTAACCACGGGAACAACCGTTGTCGATGCAATTGCCATTGCGGGCGGGTTGAAGGATTTCGCCAAGAAGAAGGACATCTACGTCCTCCGGCAGATTTCTCCTGGAAACGAGTATCGGTTTACGTTCAATTACAATCAGTTTGTCAAAGGCAAGAATACAAAACAAAACATCGTGCTAAAACCGCATGATACGGTCGTTGTGCCTTGATACCTTGAGGCCTGCGTATGTCTTCTCGTCTATATCTCCTGCTCACATGTCTCGTGACGCTGCCTGCGTGGTCACAGGTCGAACCGAGCGCCTCGGGTGGACCCGCCCCAGAGGATGACCCGCGAATGTTGACACCACCGATCATAAGCGGAACGCCATACACCTCGATTCCAGGATCTGACCTGCGGCAGAATGTTGTCACATCGGCGGTGAGTGTAAACACCGCGTACCTTGACAACGTACTCCCTGGCGAAACTGGAACACCGCTCGCGGACAAAACAATTTCCGTTTTTCCCGCACTCACATATCTGCGCTCCTCGCCGCGCCAGGAAGAGAATCTGAATTACAGTCCCGGCTTTACGTTTTATTTCCCTACAAGCGTGCTCGATGGAATCAATCAGAGCGCGGCCGGATCCTTCGAGGGGCGGTTAAGCCCAAATGCGACCCTCGACCTGCAGGAAAACTTCGTGAGAACATCCAACGTCTTTGATGTGTCGTATCCGTTCTCATCGGGCGGGCTCAGCGGCTCAACCACTACGCCTATACCGGCCGCGATCGTTCCATTTGTCGAACAGATGAGGAACGTGTCGAATGCCGCCCTAACCTATCAATTCTCACGCAATGGCATGATTGGCGGCAGTGGCACGTCGATTGAGTTCAGGACCCCGAATCAGGCTGGCATTTCCGGCCTGTTCAACTCAAATGGATACGGCGGTTCGGCGTTCTACAGCCGGCGCGCCACACGCAGGCAGTATCTGGGCATAAGGTACGAGTACGATTGGGTCTCCGGTTTCGGGGGGGGCACACAGGTGGGAAGTCAGACACACTCGCTGCTTCCCTTTTATACGGTATTCTTCAGCCGGACGTTCTCTTTGTCGGCCGCGGCGGGATCCGCTTATACGGAAATCACTCAGCCTCAGCAGCCAACCATAACACGGTGGAATGCCATAGCGGTGTTAAGTATGGGGTGGCAGGGTGAGAAGGGCAACCTTTCGTCGAGCTTTCTGCGCACTGCGATCTCCGGCACAGGCTTGATTGGGGCCTACAATTCCGTCAGCGCAAATTTCGCAAGCGGTTGGAAGCTCTCTCGCACCTGGAACGCGAATGTGTCGTTCACCTATCAGAACATAGAGCCTGTCGCCCCATTGGCCATCATCATCTATCAGGGTGGGAACTCCCTTATGGCGCAGGGCGCATTGAAACGAACCTGGGGCGAGCGCTTTGCGATGGAGTTCGGATATCAACGCCTTCACCAAGAGTTCCCAAAAATTGCGGCCATTGAGGCAGACCCCGACAGCGATAGAGTATTCTTGAACGCAACCTACAGCTTCAAAAAATCTCTGGGTAGATAGACATGACTGACGCTCTCGAAGAACAACCATCAGAGCAGTTTGACATCCAGCGCATTCTCGGCATCGTGCGGCGAAGGCACCTGCAGTTTCTCATTCCGCTCTTTCTTGCGTGGCTTGCCGTTTGGGGCGTTAGCTGGATTCTGCCCCCTCGCTACAAATCGACGACAACCATTCTGGTCGAGCAACCTAGCATGCCCCAGAATTACGTCGTACCGAATATCAACGACGACTTGCAGGCTCGGCTGCAAAGCATGACAACGCAGATTCTCAGCCGTACCCGGCTGCTTTTGATCATCGACAAGCTTCACCTCTACACCGGCTCGCGAAATGGCGCGACCGCGGACGAGCGAGTTGAACGGATGCAGAAGGACATAGAGGTCGACCTTGTCCGGGATCCTCAAAAACAGGACATATCGGCGTTCAAGATTTCCTATTCGGCTAGGAATCCTCGAATTGCGCAACAGGTAACTGGTGAGCTCACCAACCTTTTTATTAGTGAAAACCTGAAGGTGCGGCAGGAGGAATCGCAGGGAACTACCAGCTTCATCGCGCAACAATTGGAAGATGCGCGGGCGAATCTTGCTGCGCAGGAAGCACGGGTTCAACAGTTCGAAGGGCAGCACCAGGGATCCCTGCCGACCCAGGAAGCAAGCAATCTTACAATCCTCGCCGGACTGCAGTCGGAACTTCAAAGCGACCAGGACGCCTTGAATACGGCAAAACAACAAAGAGTCTACCTGCAAGCGATGCTGGAACAGGCTCAAGCGGCTCAGCCGAAAGCACCGCCGGATGCGACGCCTGCTCCAGGAGCGACTGATCTTGCTGCGATCGATGAGCAACTCGAAAAGCTAAGAACCCAACTCGCTGACCTGAGTTCACGCTACACCGATCGCTATCCCGACGTTCAGAAGCTGAAGGACCAAATTGCAAAGACAGAAGCAATCCGGGCAAACCTAGCTGCGGCAGCCAAAGCGAATGGCAACGACGTGAACTCTGCGGGGGACACCAGGGATACGGCGGTCAGCGCACCGGTGCTGCAGATACAAGGCCAGTTGCAAGCGAATGAGCTTGAGATATCCAACCGGGAGAGTGCAGTCTCCGGCCTGAAGGCCAGGATCAGTGAGTATCAGGGACGCTTGAACGCGGAACCGGCAACCGAGCAGCAGTTGGCCGACCTGACGCGGGGATACGATCAGTCAAAAGCAAACTACGACGATTTGCTAAAGAAGAAAGACCAATCTGAGATGGCCACAAGCATGGAGCAGATGCAGCAGGGGGAAAGGTTCACCGTTCTGGATCCGCCCAGCTTGCCGTCAAAACCCGCTTTCCCCAATCGCCTGAAATTCTGTGGTGTAGGCGTCGCTATCGGATTTGCATTGGGGCTTCTAATCGCAGGCGGCCTGGAATTCATGGACGACCGGTTGTATACCGAGAAGGAAATCAAGACCCTGCTTCCTATGGCGGTCCTTTCCGAGATTCCTGAGATTTCAAGGCCAAAGGATGAACGAAAGAAAAGGAGGAGACTTGCCTTGGGTTGGGTCACAACAGCGTTTGTGGCCATAGCTATTTTGGCCGGTTCTGCGTTCAGCTTTCTGCACAATTAGGGAAGCTCTGATTAGGGTCTTTGTCGTTGTCTTCTCCTGGGGCCATCACCGCAACGCACTCTTATTCGCGTCGTCTTCCGCGGCTCATCAATATCATGTGTGAGAATGCGTTCGTCAATGCCTTTGCACGGCAGTTGCCGGCGCTAACGGAAGGAACTATTGATGACCTGGCAAGGGAGTTCCCTTTAGGACCTGCTCTTCTCGTGGAGCAAGGCGCGCCGAGCGAAGAATCGCGACTGTTTGCTGCATGAGCTGGCACTGCGCGGAACGAAATCTGGAGTGAATGCGGCAACTGATCCTGCTTACTTGATTGAATGAGATTGGAAAGATCATCATGAGTCGAATTTTCGATGCGCTTCAACGATCGGAACGTGACGAGTCAGGCGACGATCGCCCTGCGATATCCCAAGGTCCTGAACTGCTCAAGCGAAGCGAGCGGCGCGATGATTCAACGCCGGAGGCGGCGGCATCTGCTCTGGAAGAAAAGGCCACGAAGATCTCGGAGGTGCGTGAGATACCTGGGAAGAAGAAGACCCCGCCCGCTGGGGCGCCTGAGGCACAATCCGCTTTGGGGCAAGACTTGTCTCCTGACCGAAGCATGGAAATGCCGGGGCGCTTCCCGTCAGTGCCGGTTTCGACATCAGACGAGGGCCACCTTGTTTGCCTCACGGATAGAGAGAATCCGACGGCGGAAGCGATACGTCTCCTGGGCGTCCGATTGAAAGATATGCGACGCTTCCGGCCATTGAAGAAGATATTGATTACGAGTTCGATTCCCCGGGAAGGCAAGAGTATGATCGCCGCGAATCTTGCCTGTGCTTTAGCGCACGGAAGCGGGGAGAAAGTACTGCTGGTCGAAGGAGACATGCGGCGTCCTACGCTGCGACAGGTTTTTGGCCTTGCCGATCTGCCGGGAGTCTCCGACCTGCTGCAAGCCCGAGTAGATCTGCAATCCTGTATTCACCACCTTGAAGGGGCCGAACTGTGGTTCCTACCGGAAGGCAAGGTCCTAAGAAATCCGCTGGAGATACTGCAATCTGCGGAGCTTACGGCTCGAATGCACGAGTTAACCGCCTGGTTTGACTGGATCGTTATCGATTCTCCTCCAGTTCTACCTCTGGCTGATACGAGCATTTGGATGAGGCTCGTGGATGGCGTTCTTATAGTCACGCGTCAGGGAACGACGGAGAAACATCAACTGAAGAAGGGGCTCGAAGCTCTGGATCCCCAAAAACTCCTGGGCGCCCTTTTGAACGGCGCTCTGCCCTCAGCCTACAGTGCGTACTATTACCGCACGCCGCCGTCGTCCTAGAACTCATTCCCATTCAAAATCGCAACCGCTGATTCGATTGAAACGGCTTTCTCGCCACGCTCTATTCAGCGGGACTCTTACCTCAATCGCCCACCAGCTCGGCACTTACTAACGCTTGAGGACATGCAGTTGCCGCCGAGAAACGCCAATCGACAGAACGCTTGACCGCTGAGAGAACCACACTAAGCATTTGACGATCCCCACTACCAGCCTTGAGAGGAGTGCGTTGTGAAGCAACCTAGCCAAATGGAAAGGCCAAATGTTTCTGACCCGTTGCTGGAAGCTGCGCCGGCAGTTGAGCGTGAACTAGTAGACGAAAGAACATTCGGGCAAATGATTGCCATTGAACGCAAGCGGACGGAGCGTTCAAAGGCTCCTTTCCTCCTCATGTTGCTCGAAGCGACGGAGAGCGAGGATGCGAAAGCCAAGCTGACGACGCTCGATGTCGTGGCTTCGGCCTTGCTTTCGTCAAGCCGGGACACGGATCTGATCGGATGGTACAGAGACCGCGTCATCGTCGGAGCGCTGTTCACAGGGCTGACGGTGAATGACAGACGCGCGATCCTGGACACTTTTCTCCGCAAAGTGAGCGCCATGCTGCGGGAGAAGTTGGCGCCCGACCAGTTCAACCAAGTCCGAATCTCCTTCCATCTCTTCCCGGACGACTGGGACCATGAAAAGCCTGGCCGGCCGAGTAATGCCACGCTCTATCCTGACTTGGTTACTCATGACAAACGGCGTCGCACCGTGCTTGCAGTCAAGCGCGTGATCGACGTTGTAGGAAGTATTGCGTTGTTGCTCTTGTGTGCGCCGCTGTTCCTCGTCATCGCACTTGCGATTAAGGCCTCCTCGAAGGGCCCTGTGTTCTTTCGTCAGCAGAGGCTGGGTCGCTACGGGCAGCCATTCACGTTCCTCAAATTCCGTTCGATGTATGTGGACAACGACTGCAGCGTTCACAAAGACTTTGTGACGCAATTGATCACCAACCGGGAACACACGTGTGGACAGAACGAGAATGGGAATAGGGTCTTTAAGCTGACGAATGATAAACGGATCACCCGTGTGGGCAAATTTTTACGGCGTACGAGCCTTGATGAGCTCCCTCAGTTCTTTAACGTTCTGATGGGGGATATGTCGCTCGTGGGGCCGCGTCCCCCTATTCCGTATGAGCTGGCTGCCTATCAAACATGGCATCGGCGTCGGCTGCTCGCTGTGAAGCCGGGAGTTACCGGTCTATGGCAGGTGATGAGTCGGAGCACTGTGCATTTTGACGATATGGTGCGCCTTGACCTTCGATACGCTTCAACATGGACACCATGGCTAGATCTCAAAATCCTGTTGCGCACTCCGCGTGCGGTCATTAAAGGCACTGGTGCCTATTAGTCGTTTTTTTCTGCCAGAAACCGACAATCACCTTATCGGTAAGCTGCGTCTACAAGTTGTATTCAGCGGTCCTTCACTGAAGGGCTGGAGCATTCTGTGTTGCTACCATATAAATTTAGCCTGACGGTTCGCGCCGAATACAGAACCGTTTCCATGGAACGACCAAAACACACCGTGAAGAGCAGTTTGGCTTAGCCGGGTGCTTGGAAGGGGATAAGCCATGATCAAATTTGGTGTAATCGGCTACGGATACTGGGGCCCCAACATCGTAAGAAATCTGATGAATCTGGATCGCGCCAAGGTCGGCGCCATCGCGGAAATCAACCCAAAGGGGCAGGCTCGCGCGCGCAAAGCTTGCCCAGGTGTCACTGTGACGCCGAGCGCGATGGAAGTGATCACTTCTCCCGACATCGACGCGATCGCAATTGTCTCTCCGGTCTGGACTCACTACGACTTGACCAGAGCGGCGCTGGAAAACGGCAAGCATGTATTCGTCGAGAAGCCGTTTACAAGCACAGCGGCGCAGGGCGAGGAGCTTATCAGCCTTGCCGAGCAAAAGAACCTCAGAATCATGGTGGACCACACATTTCTCTTCACAGGCGCAGTGAAGCGAATTAAGCAACTCATAGAAGAAGGCGCCCTTGGGAACCTTTATTATTACGATTCAACCCGCGTTAACCTCGGCCTCTTTCAGCACGACATCAACGTCCTATGGGACCTTGCGCCGCATGACTTATCGATCATGGACCACCTGATAAAGGCCAGTCCGGAGGCCGTCGTTGCGACCGGAGAAGGACACCTCAACGGCCACGAAGATGTTGCGTATATGACGCTCTATTTCCCCGAAAAAGTCATTGCGCATATCAACGTGAACTGGCTCTCGCCAGTGAAAGTCAGGACGACCTTGATCGGCGGCGAAAAACGCATGATTGTCTGGAATGATCTTGAGGCCGATGAGAAGGTGAAGGTTTACGACAAGGGCGTAAAGATCACGAGCCGCGAAGGCGTGTACGAATTGTTGGTTAGTTACCGCTCGGGCGATATGTGGTCGCCGCAGCTCGAGGCTGTTGAAGCCCTAAGCCAGGAACTCGGCTACTTTGTCGAGTGCATCTCCGGAGGCGCAAATCCACATAACGACGGCTGCGCAGGCCTGCGCGTGGTCAAGATGCTCGAGGCAGCGACGGAATCGCTCAGCAAGAGAGGGGCGCTGGTTTACCTGTGAACTCCTGGAACTGTATTGCCGACGACGTGAAGTTGGGCGCCGATGTGCGGCTCTCACGATTCATCAACCTGTACGGATGCGAGATAGGAGATGAGACAAGAATAGGCGCATTCGTTGAAATTCAAAAGAACGCTCGCGTAGGAAGCAGGTGCAAGATTTCCAGTCATACCTTTATCTGCGAGGGCGTTGTCATCGAGGACAATGTTTTTATTGGGCACGGAGTAACATTCACCAACGACACTTATCCGCGCGCTACGACGAGCGATGGGGCGCTGCAAACCGAAGCCGACTGGAAAGTTGAGCCTACGGTCATACGCAAGGGTGCGTCCATAGGCTCCGGCGCCACGCTTCTATGCAACGTGACGATCGGCGAGAATGCCATTGTTGGAGCGGGAAGCGTGGTGACCAAGGATGTTCCGCCGAACGCGATCGTGGCAGGAAATCCTGCCAAAGTGCTGCGCCTAATCGAATCAAAGGGAGAAGTTTCCAATGTCAGGTCACGATAACATTCCGTTTCTCGATCTCCTTACTCCGCACATGGCGCTCGAGGAGGAACTTACAGGGGTCTTTCGCCAGGCATTGCACACGGCTGGGTTCATCGGCGGGCGAATGGTGGAGGAGTTTGAGACCTCTTTCGCCGAGTTCTGTGGCGCAAAATATGCGATCGGCGTTGGTAGCGGAACCGACGCGTTGCGTTTTGCACTCATAGCGTGTGGTATTCGTCAGGGCGATGTTGTGGTGACCGTGCCGAATACGTTCATCGCTACGACAGAGGCGATTTCACAGGCTGGCGCAATACCGGAATTCGTTGATGTGGACGAGCACACGTCGAACGTCTCGGTGTATATGCTCGAGCGTTTTCTCGAGAAGCAGTGTGTGCAGAAGGATACTGGAGGGTTGATCAGCCTGAGACATGGGCGGCCGGTAAAAGCAATTGTGCCTGTCCACCTCTACGGACAAATGGCTGACATGGATGCAATCCTGCACCTGGCCGATAAGCATGGTGTGACTGTGATTGAGGACGCTTGCCAGGCGCACGGCGCAGAATACTTTTCCAGACGGCACAACTGTTGGATGAAAGCGGGAACCGTGGGGCACGCGGCGGCGTTTAGTTTCTATCCTGGCAAGAACCTCGGCGCGTGCGGTGAAGCAGGTGCAGTCACTACCAGTGACGCTGCAGTGGCTGAAAAGACAAGGATGCTGCGTGATCACGGCCAGGCGACAAAGTATTTTCACGATTTAGAGGGATACAATGGGCGGCTGGATGCGATTCAAGCAGGGATCCTTCGGACGAAACTCCCGCATTTGACTGAATGGAACCAAAAGCGGCGTGGTCGGGCCGCCGAGTATAATCGCCTCCTATCGGCTGTTAGGGGTCTGATCACCCCACACGAACCTTCTTGGTCACGTGCTGTCTATCACCTCTATGTCATCCGGACAAACGATCGCGAAGGCCTGTTGGATCATTTGAGGACCGGCGGCATTGGTGCGGGAATCCACTATCCGATTCCGCTTCACCTTCAGAAGGCGTACCGCTCTTTGAATTTCAGCGCCGGAGACTTTCCCGTAGCGGAGCGGCTCGCGACCGAGATCGTTTCGCTTCCGATGTTCCCCGAGCTCACCGGATCGCAGCAACAAAGCGTCGTGGAGCGGATTCATTCCTTCCTGCGCAACGGGAAAGAGGATGCCATTGAAGAGAGCCTGCTCGCATCAGGGGAAAGCGCGGCATAACGGAACTACAGAGCAAATCTGCCCTCATGAGACGTCTGTCCATTGGGGAGGAGAAAAAGCAAATATTTTGACAATCTCAAAGGGCGGAGTCATCTGCAAGCGCCTGCTAACCAGACCCTATCCGATAAATAGCTGGCATCGTTCTTAGCTTGAGTTTTCAGGGTAATGGCGCGACAAAGGAGGTGGCGCTGACGACTCTGCGAAATCACTAATGCGGGCACGGGGCGAAGTGAGGCATGCAGAATGGGCAATTTTGGAGCCGCTTTTGCCGGTTCCACGGCAGGCTGAAGGGCGGGGTCATCCTCCCGCCGACACGCGGGCAGTGTTGAATGGGGTGCTTTGGATTCTGCGTACCGGGGCACAGTGGCGGGAACTGCCGAAGAAATACCCGCCGTACCAGACGGTGCACGGGCGCTTTCAGTAATGGGTGCGCAGCGGGCAGTTGGAAAGGGCGTTGCGCGTGTTGGCTGAGAAGTTGCACGAGGAAGGCAAGTTGGACCTGGAGGAAGGCTTCATCGACGGCAGCTTCGCGGCGGCCAAAAAGGGGGCCTTGCAGTGGGCAAAACCAAGCGAGGCAAGGGGACGAAGATTATGGCCATCGCCGCGGGAAACAGCGTTCCTGTGGCGATCAGGATCGACTCGGCCTCGCCGCACGAGTCCAAGCTCGTCGCTGAAATTCTCGCCGGCAGCTTCCGCAATGAGTTGTGCGAGAAGTTGATCGGCGACAAGGCTTTTGATTCCAACCCGCTGGACCGGCATCTCGAAGATGAGTACGGAATCGAGATGCTCGGGCCCAATCACGAGAACCGGAGCCAGCCGCAGGACGGCAGAACCTTGCGCCGCTCGGAGCGCCGGTGGGTCGCGGACGGCTGTTTGCCTGGCTGCGATGTTTCCGCAGATTGGTCACGCGCTACGAATTTAATGCGGAAAATTTCCTCGGCGTGGTCCGGTGCGGCTGCATGAAGATCATGCTGAGGTTTGAATGATAGGTGTTTAATTTATCGGACCAGTTCGAGTCATTGTCGATTGATGGTGGAATCCGTGATCAATCAAAGCAGTCACATCGGCGTTTGCATTTGCACGTACAAGCGGCCATCCTTTCTCCAGCGCTTGCTTGCTAGCCTCAGCGATCAGGAGACGGGCTCACGTTTTACCTACTCGATCGTGGTCTGCGATAACGATCACCTGCGTTCAGCTGAATCGCTCGTGTCGGACTTTGTTGCGACCTCCAACATTGCTGTCAAATATTGCGTAGAACCTCGGCGGAGCATCGCACTTGCACGCAACAGGGCCGTCCAGAACGCGACCGGAGATTATGTCGCTCTTATTGACGACGACGAGTATCCTGAAAGAAACTGGCTGCTGGCCCTCTTCGACGCCTGTGAGAAATATAGAGTTGATGGTATCCTCGGGCCTGTGAAACCCTCGTTCGGCGACGGCGTCCCCCGCTGGATCGTCAAGGGCAGATTTTTCAACAAGCCTTGCCACAAAACAGGCTTTGTCCTTGCGGGTAGACATACTCGAACATCCAATGCGCTTCTGAAAGAGGACGTGTTGCAAGCCTTCAATCCGCCATTCCGGCCGGAGTTCCGGGCCGGCGAGGATGTGGATTTCTTCACGAGAGCGATCGAGCAAGGGCGCGTTTTCGCCTGGTGCAATGAAGCAGTGGTGCACGAAGAGATACCTCCCTCGCGCTGGAAGCGCAGTTATCTGCTAAAGAAAGCCCTACTGCGGGGCGCCTGTGCCGCATTGTGGCCAACCGTCGGGCTGCTCAACGTCACAAAATCGGTCAGCGCTGTTCTGATCTACGGACTCGCCCTGCCTTTTGCGGCGCTGCTAGGACATCACAGATTCATGGATCTCTTGGTGCGGCTGTGCGATCATCTCGGGAAGATTCTCGCAGTTCTTGGCGTCAATCCAATTAAGGAACCATACGTCGCAGGGTAAGCGCGAGGTTGCGGGCGTCATCTCGGGATCGTTTTCCGTCCTCGGTGAAGTGGGAAGAAGCACAAGAAGGCTGTTGGGGCTTTACTGAATGGCCACTTGAATGAAAGCCGAAACTGCACAGCGCGATTCACAAGCTGCTTTCATTGGAACTGCTGCACCGCTTTTTCTTAGACACCGTATGACGGCTATAGGCCTCTCATAAGGGTAAAATAGGAAATTACAGTGAATCCTTCTCTAGCGAGCTTAATCTGTTCGTGCGGAATCGCGGGGCTCTTCTACCTCGATCGGGACAAAGCGATTCGCACTTCTAAGGCTCTATGGTTGCCGACTATTTATCTCTGGATAATTGGGTCGCGGCCTGTATCAGTATGGCTAGGGATTTATGAACCCGGATCGGGAAAGACTGAGCTGGATGGTAGCCCGACCGACGCAGCCATTTATGGTCTACTCTTAGTCGCCGCAATTGTGGTTCTTGTCCTCCGCAGTAGACAGACGCAGCGTTTCCTTGCCGCAAACTGGCTAATCCTAATTTATTCCTTCTATTGTCTCATCAGCGTTGCCTGGTCGTTTCATCCCGATGTTGCCTTCAAGCGCTGGATTAAAGCTTTTGACGATCCAGCGATGTGTCTGGTCATTATAACTGAGCCTCAGCCGATCGAGGCTCTCAAGCGTCTCATCTCTCGCGTAGGATTCATCTTGTTGCCCACTTCATTGCTCCTTATCAAGTATTACGGCGATCTTGGGCGAAAATACACACCAGATGGAGTCTTGACGAACACGGGCGTGACGACAAACAAGAACATGCTCGGAGTCATGCTATTCATCGTCTCGCTCTACACCTTGTGGCGTGTAATATCTTTGTTGCGTGCCAGGAACCAACCGGGCCGCGGCCGGCATCTTTTGGCGCAGGGAACGCTACTGGCATTCGGTGTCGCACTCTTGGCAATGGCAGACTCAAAAACGTCTATCGCGTGCTTCATCCTAGGCGGTGGGCTTGTCGTTGCGACAGGGCTGCGTGCGATCAGAAGCCGGCCCGGAAGGGTACACGCGTTATGCTTGGGAGTTTTTCTCGTAGGGGGACTCACTATGTTTTTGGGTGGGGAATCAGGTGTCACGCAAGCTATGGGCAGGAAGCCAGATTTATCAGGGCGAACGGATATCTGGGGAGCCCTGATAGCAGCAGCACCGGATCCGATATTCGGCGCTGGATTTGAGAGTTTCTGGATCAGCCCGAGCGTCGTGAAGTTTCAGCAGACGCTGAAATCTGAAGGATGGGCCCACCCCGAACAGCTCAACGAGGCGCACGACGGCTACCTCGAGGTTTACATGAATCTTGGCCTGGTGGGGGTCGCCTTAATTTCATTGGTCCTAGTGAGCGGATATCGGTACGCGATCAGAGCATTCCGGCGGAGTCCGTCCTTAGGAGGACTGTTGATAGCGTATGTTGTCGTCGCTGTGTTCTATAGCATAACCGAAGCTGGGTTTAGGCTGCTTTTTTACCCATGGATATTCCTGCTCCTCACTGTGTTTGCTGCGAGCGGGGTTGCCTTCGGTCTTTTTGACGAGGGAGCTTCCATCATTCCAATATCGCGTGGGAACTCAGCGGCGAGCGGCCCAGCAGGAAGAGACCTTAAGCGAGAGAGAAGCCGTTTATACAGCTTGGCGGACGGGGATCGGATTCGTCCCCTTCCCATCTTTATGCCGGCGGTCTTCGGCCTAAGCGCCAGGTTATGAGGAAATTCGATCCGATAAGCGGTAGCTCAATGTGCTGGAGGGGCGCCAAGTCGATGCGCCGGACCGACCCAATACCTTAGTTTTTCGGCCGGCGTCGAGCTGAGTTTCGCTGAGCAAGTAATCTTTACCAGGCAGAATTTGCACTGCAACGCCGGCGATAGGAACCACAAGCAGGGGTGAGCTCCAATTATCTGTTTGATTGACCAATTTCTCGTTTGGCCAACTGAATGCCGAGTTCGAATTCAAGGTTTCGATTCACCTGCCTTTTCCGGACGTAATGCGTCATAGTGACGCGCCGGACCGCAAGGGGGGGGGGGGTTACTTTCGTAATTCCCGGGCGGTGCCGAACGCGAAATTGTTGCTAGACTCGATGCATTACCCTGAAGATATTGCAGTACAGAGGCACTTTTAAATGAGGCGTTCCGGTCGTTTCTACTTCGCCCTTTTTGGCGGACTGCTCACTTTCTCCGCTGTTGCTTATTCGCAGCCACCCTGGTCCCCGGTTCTTTCTGCTAGCCGCGCAGTCATCTGGTCGACTGCGGGATCGGCGCACATCAACGACACGCGGACGCAATGCACTACCTCGGCATGTAACGTGGTCTGTCCGGGCGGTACCAATCCGTGCGGATCGGGAGCGAGCGTCACGGCGGCGACAATTATCGCGGCTCTGGCATCGGCTCCCTATAACACTTTCGTTCTTGTTCCCGCGGGGAGCTACACCCTCACAGGCGGCGTGTACTTTCCACGCGGCGGCAGCACGAGCACAAGCTGTACGTCCAACTGCTCGAATATCACGCTCAGAGGCATGGGCGCGAATCAGACCCACCTTTATTTTTCTGCCACTTCGGGAAGTGGCTGCGGCCCGGATGCAATTGCTGCTTGTAGCGGCGACTCGAACTATTCGGGCGGTCCTACGAACACAGCAAACTTTCTAGGAACTTCAGATTGCTCCAGCATGGCAACAGGAGGTTACATGCTGGGCGCAACCTGCATCCTGCTTTCAAGCGTGACCAACCTTGCCGTGGGTTCGCAGATCATCCTCGATCAGATCGACGACCAGGCCGATACGGGAGGGCTTTACGTAGGGTGCGAAATCGGAACCGATATGTCGGTACAAGTAGGCACGCCTTCAGTGGGCGACCCGAGCGGAGCGTGTGCGCCTTATGCACATAGTAATGGTTTCATTCGCGGTGAAAGCGCTCTCAGCACGTCCCGCGGGCAACAACAGATCGTAAACGTGACCAGTATTTCTGGCTCATCGTCGCCTTATGTCGTCGGCATCTCGCCGGGACTTTATGCGGCCAACTGGGTCACCGCAAAATCGCCCGGCGCATGGTGGTCGAGCAGCCCGGTCTATAACGATGGTGTCGAGAACCTTTACGCAAACCCATCTGCCGATCCGAACAATGGGGACGGGATCAACTTCTGGAACTGTACGGGATGCTGGGTCAAAGGCGTGGCTGTGGTGACAACGAGTTCGGGGGGAACGGGATGGTTCAGCGTCGGCTTCAACATCTGCAATCACTGCACGGTGCGCGATTCGTATCACTTTGGCTATACCGGCGATGACTACGGATTTGCCAACTATATAGGTTCCGACAACCTTTTCGAGAACAACATCGGGCAATATCCGGGGGAGATTTTTATATCTGACTCCGATTGTGAGGGGTGCGTAGCGACCTATAACTTTGCTGCAGGCATCTTGTACACCAGCACTTCCTCCTGGTTCTCGCCCCCGGTTTTCTATCACGGCACGGAACTCTTCCAGTTGTTTGAAGGCAACATCGGCGGCGGCGAGTGGCTCGATTTCTACCATGGAACGCACGAGCTGAATACCGATTTCCGCAACCGGTGGGACGGCAACGAGCCGAACGGTTCGTCGGCGGTGGCTGAAAACACGATGGCCCTTCAGATTGCATCCGGCTCCCGCTATAACAACGTCGTTGGCGATATTCTTGGGACGCCTGGATACCACACGACTTACAAAGGAGCTCCACCGACTTCCGGATCAGCGCTCTGGAAAACGGTTCTCGATCTTGGTGTCACTCCAACAAATAACACAGATGACGGACTCGTAGCTCCAACGACAATGCTATGGGGAAATTGGGACAGCGTGACGAATGCGGTACGGTGGTGCGGAAATTCTTCCGATCCAGGTTGGGCCACGACCTGCAATAGCACGTCGGAAGTGCCCAGTACCATCGACGTCGGCGCTCACTATGTCTACGCCTGCGGGACGGGAAACGGTTCGACGGCCACTTTCACGTGTACGCTACCCAACACGCCATTGGTGCCTGGGAGCACGTCGGCTTACGAATGCCCGACAGGAAACTGCTCGAATGCCGATTACCTCAACTACATCCTGGCCAACGACCAAGCCAATGGAACACTCCTAAACAACGGCGCAACCAGCGGTGCGATGTCGGGAACGCTCAACTACACCACAGGCGCTGTATCGCTCACGTTGGGTACGGCGCCGGCAGCCGGCACGACCGTGTATGTTGACTATGTGCAGCAGACTTCGACAGCGGGAGGATACACGAATTCGGTCCCGTCAAGCACAACATTGCCTGAATCGTTCATCTACACATCCAAACCATCGTGGTGGCCTTCCGGTAAAGCGTGGCCGAGCATCGGACCGGACGTTACGGGCGGGAACGTCGGGCAGTGTTCCGGCGGAACTTACGCATATTCCGAGGTTACGCAGTCGCAAAGTTCTCAATGCTCGACCGGGGGCGGAAGCTGGTCAGCCATCAGCTATGTCATATCGAACCCGGCGATGGACTGCTACTTCAACGTGATGGGTGGCGTTCCGAACGGGACAGGATCACCGTTGAGTTTCAACGCAAGTTCTTGTTACTCATCAGGCACGGTCTCAAACCCAAACCTTCCCCCGAATCTTGGTGTTGGCGTACCTTAACTCACAGTAACCGAGAAGTGGATGGCAGAGTGCGTTCCCTGACCCCTTCTGCGCTTGCGGTCGCGGCGCCGCCAAGGGTGTGGCTCTACAAAAAGCAAGCGCCGAAGCAAGCTCAACACGCGATTCGCGGCCTCGAAGAGCAAAGATACCTCGTCGACTGTGCAATCTTTAGACGGACTTGAGGAAAACTTCGCTCAGTTGGCTAATGTATGGCCTCCGCGGGCATTCAGATGAAACATGTTTACGGAAGCTCCCGTAGCATCATCGATCATCTTATAGACTCCCGCATAATAGAGAGTTATTCGGGCCATAAGGAAGCCTGCTTCCAGAAGGCGGCGATCAGGCGGGGACGACGGCGCATACGGCCCAGAGTGCGGCGTGCCGCGTGCCGCGTGACTCAG
>Ga0187784_10000363_pt1 | contig 32916 bp, 35 predicted proteins | sample 1015_SJ02_MP15_2_FD_132964 | JGI IMG/M metagenome (GOLD analysis project Ga0187784, IMG submission 132964) | Tropical peat soil microbial communities from peatlands in Department of Meta, Colombia - 1015_SJ02_MP15_20_MG | ecosystem: Environmental > Terrestrial > Soil > Wetlands > Peat | place... | reverse complement strand
GTCTGCGATTTCCCGCAGCTTGGGCACCAACGCTCCTCGCCCAAGATTCTGGGGACTCAGTTTCGTCGCGAGTTCATCATCTGCCCGGGAGCTTACTCCGGGCTATGACTGGGACGGCGTTCACCTCATCGTCGGAGTTCGAGATTCCACCTGCGATTTAGGTTTATTTGCGGAACCCGGGCCCGCCGGTGGGTGGGGTTCCTAGACGGCGTCAGCGTGGTTGACGCCACACGCCTTCTCCCTGGAGGGTTTTGTACAATGCTCCTCTCTGACATGGGAGCCGAGGTCATCAAAGTCGAGCAGCCGGGACTCGGTGACTACATGCGCGCCACCCCTCCTACCAAGAATGGGAGGAGTCCGGTGCACTCGACAGTGAACAGGAACAAGCTCAGCATTGGGATCGACTTGAAAGCACCCGACGGAAAGGAAGTGATGCAGCGCCTTCTGAGGAAGGCGGACGTCTTCATCGAAGGCTTCAGGCCCGGCGCCATGTCCCGCCTCGGTTTCTCATTCAAGGAGGCGGAGAAGATCAACCCGCACATCGTGTACTGCTCCATCTCCGCCTATGGGCAGAAGAGCAAGCTCAGCTCAATGCCCGGTCACGACATCAACTTCCAGGCAATGGCTGGGACGCTAGGATACTCCCCGGGGCCGGAGGTCCCCCTCCTCCAGCTGAGCGACATGACCTCTGGAATGTACGCAGCCCTTGCCATCGTTGGGGCGCTCGCGGGCCGAAGGAAGGCAGTGTACATCGACATACCCATAGTTGCCTCACTCCTCTCATGGATGGTCCTGCCTGCGTCCGCCTATCTCGCCACCGGGCGCCCGCCAAGAGAGGGGCATAGCCTGATTTTCGGTTCGACTCCCTACTACAACCTGTACGAGACATCCGATGGAAAGCACATGGCAGTGGCCGCAATAGAAGGAGAGTTCTGGAGGAACCTCGTCACCGTCCTTGGCGTCCCACAGCTGGAGCACAGGCGGTTCGGGACAGCAAGAGAGAGGCGCGGCGTCACGGCCGCCCTCACCCGTATCTTTGCAACCAAGAGCAGAGACGAGTGGGCTCGGCTCCTGATGCACAGGGACACCTGCGCCACACCGGTCCTCACTGTGGAGGAAGCGCTGACGAGCGACTGGAGCAGGGGACTTTCCATGCTCGTCGACCTCCCTGACGGGGAGATTCTCCTGAACGGCCCCGTGAGGTCGCGTCCTCCCCCCCGTAGCCGGCCGTTCACCGGGGCCCCTTCCCTTGGCGAAGATACACCTGCGATAATGAAATCATTGGGATATTCCCGCAAGGAGGTGGCCGACCTCAGGGCAAGGGGCGCGATCGAATGAATAGTGGTCGTCGCCGCAGGGACAGAGCCTAGGCGCGTTGGAGCAGGATAGCAAAGCCCTGGCCGCCGCCGACGCAAAGGGTCGCCATCCCATACTCCTTCCCGGTCGACTGTAGCTCTCTCGCGAGCGTACCGACAAGACGGGCCCCCGACGCCCCAAGCGGGTGTCCGATGGATATCGCTCCGCCATGGATGTTTACCCCTGAGGGATCGAGACCGAGCTCCCTTATGGCGTAAAGGGGTACGACGGCGAACGCCTCGTTGATTTCCCAGAGGTCCACCTCGTCCACCTTAAGACCCGCTCTTCCGAGTGCCTTTTGGGAAGCAGGTACCGGTCCCTTCCCCATCACGCTCGGGTCCACCCCAGCCCAACCCATGGAAATGATTCTTGCCAGGGGTTTGATGCCGTGCTCGTCCAGCTTTGGCTTCGAAGCGAGGGCGACCACCGATGCCCCTGCGTTTAGGGGGGATGAGTTTCCTGGAGTGATTAGTCCTCCCGCCTTGAACGAGGGCTGGAGCTTGGCGAGTTGTTCCATCGTTGTGTCTCTCCTTATGCTCTGGTCCACGTCTATCACCTTCTCACTCCCTTCGAACTCAACCTTCATCTCTAGCAATTCCCCCTTGAACCAGCCATCGTCGACTGACTTCGACGCCTTCATGTGCGACTCGTACGAATATCGATCCATCTCTTCCCTTGGGCACGCCATTTCCTCGGCGAGTTTCTCCGCGGTCAAGCCCATAGAGTACCCCACGCTCATCTGGTACTTCATGAACTCGGGCCGAGTCAGGAGCCTCGTGTTGGGGAGGAGGGCCGGGTTGTTTGCCATCGGGATGTGAGTTAGGTGTTCCATCCCTCCTGCTATGACGATATCCGAATTGCCAGTCATTATCTCCATGGCCCCGTCTGCTGTGGCATTCATTGACGAGGCACAGGCCCTGTCCAGAGCCTGCGCCGGAACAGTTACGGGGAGCCCGGCCAGTAGCACAGGGTGCCTCCCCCCATAAAGCCAGTTCTCCCCAGTCTGGAACGCGCAACCGGTGATCACGTCCCCGACTTCCTCGGGTTTGAACGTGGTCCTGGCCAGCAGACTCTTGATGAGGTGGCTGAGGGCCTGGTCCATGCGGATGGAATTGTAGACGTCCTTCTCCGGCTGATTCGGTCTAGACCGGGAGAATGGGACCCTGATGTAATCAGCGACGTATACTTCTTTGAGCTCTGTCACCCCACTTCACTTCCCTTTGAACTCGGGCTTCCTCTTCCCGAGCATGGCGGAAACCCCTTCCTTGAGGTCCGAAGTGCCGTATAACACACCTGCGGCCATGGCCTCCATGTCTAGCCCCACATCAGAGGGAACTTCTCCTCCCTTGTTTATCAGCCTCTTTGCCATCATGACGGCCACGGGGGCCTGGGAAGAGGCAAGCTCCGACGCCCACTTCAGAGCAGCTTCATCAGGGTCCCCCTCGGTGACTAGCCTATGGACCAACCCGATTTCGGAGGCCCTCTTCCCCTTGATTCTTTCGCTTGTCAGGATCATGGAGGAGGCGAGCGAAGTCCCGATCAGCCGGGGGAGCCTCTGGCTCCCAGACCAAGCAGGCACGAGCCCGATTCCGACCTCTGTGAATCCCAATTCCACCCCTTCTGTGGCGACTCTGAGGTCGCAGGAAAGAGCGAGCTCGAGTCCCCCACCGAGAGTGTACCCCTTCAATACGGCCATTGTTATCTTCGGAATCTCGGTCAGCTTCCTGAATGTTCTTTCTCCCTTCCTTGTGAAGTCCATGAATGCTATGGAGTTGCTGAAGTACTTCGAGAGGTCCGCGCCGGCGCAGAAGACGCCGCCCTCACCCGTCACGATGACCACCCGAATCTCATGGTCGGTCCAAAGCTCGGTCAAGATCTTGTCAAGACCGTCCATAACCTCTTCACTGATCAGGTTGAGCCGTGGCCTGTTAAGCACGATTCTCGCAACTCCTCCCGCAGGCCTTTCGAGCCGGATGGGGTCTGTGCTAATCCCCACTTCGCTGTTGGGTTTCACTGGCGGCACCATCGGAGCAGCAGGAGCCGCTGCGATCGCGGGGGGAGCGAGCCTCCCTTCGATTGCATCTCTCATCTTCCCTTCGTCTATGGAGCGGGTCGGAGCAAAAATCTGGCAGTCAAACGTCTTGGATAGCTCTTCAAGTTTCGCTTTCACCTCGGCATTGCTCAGGTCCTTGGCGACAGAGATCGGACCGAAAGGCCTGTTCATGCCCAGAGTCACTGCCTTCTCGATGTCATCGGGGTGCGCGACGCCTTCTTCGACCAGCTTGACTGCTTCATTGATTTCAGCTGCGAACATGTCCATCACGGAGACCTTCTCCGTCGGCTCTACCTTAGGTATCGCAGCTCTCCCGCTGGACCAGTCGTAGAACCCATTGCCTGTCTTCTTTCCGAGCCGTTTCTCCTGAACCATCTTAGCAAATGTCGTTGCCTTCCCATATTCAGGTGAGAGGGTCTTGGCAAAGTACGTCAGAGATTCGGCCGGGATGTCTATCCCGACGAAGTCGATGAGCTCGTAGGGGCCCATGGGAAGGCCTTGGCTCTTGAACAGAGTGTCCACCTCGGGGGGCGTAGCAATCCCCCTGTCGGCTATCAGGCAGAAGAAGAGCATATCGACACCGTTGATCCTGTTAGCGATGAAACCGGGACTGTCCTTCAGTACCTTGACGGGGGTCTTTCCCATCTTCGCGCTAATCCCTGCAATCACATCGACCACCGCTGGATCCGTCTTCTCCCCCGGTATCACCTCGACCAGCTTCATTGCGGTAGGGGGGTTGAAGAAGTGCATCCCGACTACATTCTCAGGCCTGGGAGTCGCCCTGGCCAGTTCGGAAATCCTGATGTTGGACGTGTTCGAAGCGAATATCGCTCCGTCAGGAGCGTGCGCGACTGCTTCGCTTAGAATGGACTTCTTCAACTGAAGGGACTCGGGGACGGCCTCCACCACAAGGTCTGCTGCCGAGACAGCCGCGTCTAGGTCCCCCGTATAGGCGATCCTGGACATGGTCGCATCTGCCTGCTCCTTCGTTACTTTTCCTCTTTCCACCCATCTCTGGAGACTGGCAGCCACCCTTTCTCTCGCTTTTTCCAGCATCTCTGGGTACTTGTCCTCAAGTACCACGTTGTATCCGTTCGAGGCGAAAAGCTGGGCTATGCCGTGCCCCATGTCGCCTGCTCCGATTACAGTTACGTTCCTGATCTCCATGGTCTCCGAGTGCTGGCTAAGCTCCTGTTCGCTTTACGTTTTGTGGGGCAGAACGACACCAATACAATTCCCTAACCTGTTCGAGACCTGCGCACATGGTCGCCCGCCCCTTCCCGAACAAATCAATCCGGAGGAAAGGTTATCTCACTGGAAACGGTGGTAACCGCGAGGTAACTGGCTTGTGGTACACGGTAGGGTCTGGAATGGCGGTGGGCTGAATTGAGCACACTCACGCCCAGCTCGGGAGACTACGAGATCACGATAACGGAGGAGCAGGAAGCCTTCAGGCGGGCGGTCAGGGACTTCGCCGAAAAGGAGCTCGGTCCTGTCGCCCAGAAGATCGACAGGGAAAACCAGATGGACATGAAACTGGTCAAGAGGGCGGCTGAGCTGGGCCTTTTCGGGGTCCCATTCCCCGAACAGTATGGTGGGGGTGGAGGGGACGACCTTTCACTCGTAATTGCCATGGAGGAAGTCGCCCGCTTCTCTGCCGCCTTCTCGGCGGTGGTGGGAGCCACCTACCTTGTCTCGACCCCTATCTTCGCATTTGGCAACGAGGAGCAGAAGAGGAAATTCCTGACCCCCATTGCCAGAGGAGAGAAGATAGCCGCCCACGCGATGACCGAGCCGGGGACAGGCTCGGACGTGGCAGCTATCACGACAACGGCGACAAAGAGCGGAGACAGATACCTAATCAACGGCAAGAAGATGTTCATCACCAACGGCGACAAGGCGGATATCTTTCTCATCTTCGCCAGGACGAGTCCCAAAGAGGCGGAGAAGAGGCACCGCGGGGTCACGGCGTTCATAGCGGAGAAGGGGATGCCCGGCCTCACCGTCGGACAGCGCACTGACGTCATAGGGCTCAGGGGCGATCAGCCCGTGGAACTGATATTCGAGAACCTCGAGGTGCCTGAGACCAACGTCCTCGGGGAGATGGGAAGAGGGGTCAACATCGCCCTGAACACCTACGACCATGGCAGAGTAGGGGTCGCGGCCCAGGGGACCGGGCTTGCCCAAGCCGCCCTGGAGGCTGCTCTGAACTATTCGACACAGAGGCAGACATTTGACCAATACCTACTTAGCTATCAGCAGGTCCAGTTCAAGATAGCGGAGATGACAGCCGCGGTCCACACGTCAAGGCTGCTGACCTACTGGGCCGCCATGCTGACAAAGAAGGGGAAAGACTTCATCAAGGCATCATCCATTGCGAAGGTTACCGCCACCGAGGCCGCCGAAAAGAACGCGCACATGGCCATGATGATCATGGGGGCCTACGGCGTCTCCACGGATATGAACGTGGAGAGGATACTGAGGGACTCGCAGATCATCAAGACCTACGAAGGAGCCAACGACATCCAACGTCTTGTCATAATGAAAGAAGTGGCAAAGGAAATGGGGGTCCTGTAGCGGGTCCCGCCCGCGGCCTTTGGAAGTTGAAATGCAGGTGACCGGTGCCATCGAGACAAGGGTACCATGAGCAGGGTCGCGATCGTCGGCGTAGGCCACAGCAAGTTCGGCAGAAGGACAGACGTCAACATCGGCGAACTTGCCTTCGAATCGATTAAGCAAGCAGTGGAGGACGCAGGGGTTGAGAGAAAGGACGTAAGCAATGTTGTAGTTGGAAGCATGGGTTCCTGGTACGAAGAGTCCCTCCCCGCGGTCGTCGTTAACGAATACGCTGGTCTCAGTGGCGCAGGAACCATGAGGGTGGAGGCCGCCTGCGCCAGCGGGAGCGCCGCCCTGAAATCTGCCTACAACAGTATCCGCAGCGGTGAAGGGGATGTGGCCATGGCAGTCGGAGTCGAGAAGATGACGGAGGTCGACAGCTCGACCTCGGTGGAGCTGATAGGCAGGGCAGGCTCCTACACATGGGAGTTCGAGAATTATGGGATGACCTTTCCAGGCTACTACGCCCTCTACGCAGTCGCCCACATGGATAAGTTCGGCACCACCCAGGAAGACATGGCTAGGGTTGCCGTCAAAGCCCACCACTACGGGGCGATGAACCCTCTCGCACAATTCCAGAAGGAGATAACACTAGAAAAGGCCCTTGGGTCCCAGGTGGTCGCATGGCCCCTCAAGCTTTACGATGCATGTCCGCTCACTGATGGCTCTGCGGCCGTCGTGCTCGCGTCAGAGGATGTGGCCAAGAAGCTCACCGACACTCCAGTCTGGATCAGGGGGGTCGGCTACTCGTCAGATACTGCCAACATGAGCCGAAGGGGAAGTTACGTCGGCCTGGAAGCCGCCGTCACGGCTGCCAGGAGTGCATACGCCATGGCGAAAGTCTCACCCGATGACATCGACGTCGCCACAGCTCACGACTGCTTCACGATAGCCGAGCTCATGGCCTATGAGGACCTCGGCTTCTGCAAGAAGGGGGAGGCGTCAAAGATGATCCGAGAGGGCCAGACCGAGATAGGGGGAAGGATACCCGTGAACCTCGACGGCGGTCTCAAGGCGAAGGGCCACCCGATAGGGGCCACTGGGGTCTCCATGGCGGTGGAAATTACGAAGCAGCTGAGAGGGGAGGCCGGGAGGCACCAGGCGCCGATAAGGAAGGGAAACGGGCTTGTCCACAACATAGGGGGCACGGGGCACTACGCCTACGTGACAATTCTCTCGAGGAGCTGAACATGTCAGAGGCACCATCCCTACACTCGCGCCGCTCGCTCACTCTGAGATTCGACATCCCAATATCGAAAACCCGCGAATTCTGGGACTCCCTGAAGAACGGGAAGTTCGTGACTACAAAGTGCAAACAGTGTGGTAACGTGTCCTTCCCTCCGCAGGCCGACTGTCCGAAGTGCATGAGCAGCGAGTCCCAATGGGTGGACCTTGGTAAGGACGCCACCCTTGTGACGTTCACTCATGTTCGCACGGTCCCGGCGAGCTTCGCCGAAACCGAACCTTACATCATTTGCATCGGGGAGATGGCGGGAGGCACGAAAGTCCTCGCCTGGCTTGAAGGGGTCAGGCCGGAGGATACAAAACCACGGATGCAGCTTAGGATCGAACCCCGCACCGGCGCGGAGGGGAATCCCTACTACGTCTTCGTCAGAGCCTAGAACTCTTTCGGGACTTCCTTCATTACATCTGCCACGCGGTTCAGCCTGTCCCTGAGCGCGAGTATCTTCACAAGCGAGCCCTTGAATTTCATTTGCCCTTTTAGGACTGCTGATTGCAAGTCAATCTCCCCCCTCCCTATCCTGCACCAGGCTTCGTAAGTCCCTTCAAAAGTGAACTCTGCAGTCGTCCCCGGTGCGGCCTTTTGCAGGGTGGTCGTTCCGTTGTCCACGCCAAGCAGGTAGTTCTGCCCTATGTCATTGACGTTCAGTGACACACTTGTCTTGAGGTTCTTAGTGCTCTCCGTCCATTTCGCGTCCTGAATGAGGGCCGCCAGCACCTGTGAGAAGTATTCATCGCTAAGGTACTTTGCCATTGGCCGCGGCCTCCGAGGCTCGCTTTTTGAGGTTACCTATGGCACCCGAAGTCAGAGCGGAGATGAACTCAACTCCGTCCACCTCGATCCTCGGTTTCATGTCACGCAGAATGGGGGCGATCTGGTTCGTGGTTCTTATGACCACTGCCCTCGGGTTCTTTTTTACAGGTATGACTTTCGCCGTTTGAAAGCGCCCTTTGATTATTTCAGAGAAACGTTTGATTTCATCATCGGACAGATCAGAGCTCGCGTAGAATAGCACGTATCGTTTCGACATTTACCTTGCCTTCAGCTGTTCCAGGAAGAAGTCCCTCCCGCGCCCGCGGGTGAGATACGCCCTTGGTTTGACCTTCAGCCGGATAGCCTCGCCGTAGCCGATGGTGATTTCACCCTCGACCAGCCGCTGCTTGTCGAATCTCATGTACAAGGACGCGTGCTCGTCGACAAACCTGTCGATGTCTCTAGCCACCAATTCCCTCATTTCCCGTGGCATCCTCCCTGCCAAACGGGTGAACGCCTTCGTGGCGTCCTCCCCGTGAAGGTGGACGCTCACCTTTCTGATATCGTTGCCGTAGTGCCCCGCCATGTCCACGAACTCAAAGGGAGCTTCTACATCGATTAACTCCCTGACCGCGAAAGCCACCTTCTCAGCGTCTTCCGTTGCGTGCAGGAGGTAGGACACGTCCAAGGACTGGATTGCGCCCTTCAATTCTAGCCGCCTGTGGAAGTTCTACTATAAGATAATCGCTTACCCGCGGATTAGGGCGCACGGAACGGCAGACGACGAACAGTGGCCGGGTCAGAGAGAAGATTAACTATACCCCTCGGCACACCCTCCCAAGTTGCCGAAGAAGCTGACTGTAGAGGACATTCTCTCGGATGAGCTAAAGCGCGAAATGAACATGGACACGAACACCTTCGCAGTCTTGGACGACTGGGATTCGGTAATGCACAGCGTGTACCAGATGCCCATAGAGTTCGCGGGATATACGAACAAGATTGCTGACATGAAACTGCTCAAGGAGATGGTGAACACGCTTGCGGCCCAGGACTTCGACAACGTGAAGCGGAGCGAGAGCAGGAAGAAGCAGCTCGCCCAATTCACCAGGACGCTCAGCATGTATTACAACCTCGTCTTCACCAGGGGAAAGAAGAAGGTCGGCTACGGTACACTGTTTCATTTCCCGAAGATCAAAGCAAACCCTGACAGGAGCGGCGGCATCGTGCTGGCGGCGAAGATAGTCGTGGACGGAAAAAAGCATGAGGTCACCTTCGAAAGGGGGAAGTTCGACGACTTCCTGGTTGAGGTCATGCCCTACGTCAACCTCCTGGGCGACCTCTACCGCCAGACCCGCAAGCTGTAGGCCACGTTGAGACGCTACATCCTTGGGATCGAAAGTACGGCCCACACGTTCTCGGTGTCCGTCGTGTCCTCAGACGGAAAAATCCTGTCCAATACGAAGTCGGTGTACAAGCCCTCCGAAGGTAGCGGAATACATCCTTTCGAGGCGTCCCAGAACCACCTGGCTGCTGCTCCACGGGTGGTCGCCGACGCACTCGACTCCTCGGGGGTTCCGATGGGCGGGCTCTGCGCCGTCGCCTATGCCATGGGACCAGGGCTTGGGCCCTGCCTGAGGGTAGGGGCCGTGGTGGCCAGGACCCTTGCCTCTTCGCTCGGAGTCCCCCTTGTGCCTGTTAATCACGCAGTGGGGCACATTGAACTTGGTTGCTTGCTTACCGGCTCGAAGGACCCGGTAGTCCTCCTTGTGTCCGGCGGGCATACCATGATTCTGGCCTATTCAGGAAGACGATGGCGTGTCCTCGGTGAATCACTCGACCTAACCCTGGGCCAGCTGCTGGACCAGTTCGGGAGGCACCACGGCCTAGCCTCCCCCTGCGGAAGGGCCATTGAGGAAGCTGCCGAAGCCTCCTCCAACTACCTAAGGCTTCCTTACTCGGTAAAAGGGAACGACGTCTCCTTCTCTGGACTCCTCACCGCATCAAAGCTCCTGTTGGACAGCGGGAGGACTTTCTTCGATGTCTCGTACTCTGTGCAGGAGACGGCATTCGCGATGGTGACAGAGGTCACCGAAAGGGCACTGGCCTTCACAGGGAAGAAGGAAGCGATGATTGTGGGAGGGGTGGCTGCGAACAGACGGCTCAGCGGCATGATTAGCGACATGGTGGGGAGGCACTCGGCAGTCGTAACCATGACACCCCTCGAATACAGCGGGGACTGCGGGGCGCAGATAGCGTGGACTGGCTGGCTCGCCCACACCTGTGGCATTGAAGTTCCAATCCCGGAGTCCAAGGTCCTACAATCGTGGAGGCTCGATCACGTCGATATCCCTTGGCGTAACTAGACCTCCTCGAGGGCGCCTCCTCTACCGGGGGGCCGAAGCTGACGTTGTTCTGGGAGATTGGCAGGGGTTCGAGGCTGTGTTCAAGATTAGGAAGCCCCTGACTTACCGACTCCAGGTCCTAGACGAGGCCATACGCAGACAGAGAACTGCGCGCGAGGCAGAGATGATAAATCTCGCAAAGAGAGCTGGGGTCGCCTCTCCATTCCTCTTCAACGTCGAAATCGAATCTTCGACGCTCGTCATGCAGTTCGTGCGAGGGATCCGCGTAAAGGACCTGGTGGCATCGCTCGACAACGCTCATCTGTTCGGCGTGTTCTTTGCGTTCGGCCAGGACGTCGCAAGACTACATAGCTTCGGCATCATGCACGGTGACCTGACCACAGCCAACGTGATTAGCAGTAACGGACGGCTAGTCTTCATCGACTTCGGCCTTTCTGTTCGGACCACGAGGTTAGAGGACCAAGCGGTTGACCTGAGGCTCATCAAGGAGACACTTGTCGGAGCCCACCCTGAAATATCGGTAAGGGCGCTGGACGCCCTGAACACTGGGTACGCCTCCGTGGTCGGGCCGGTGCGGTCCCGTGCTGTCCTCAAACAGCTGCAGAACATCGAAAGAAGGGGACGATACGCCCGGGTCGCATGAAACGAGTCTTAGTCAGGCAACCTTTATCAGCCGAACTCTCAGGACTCGCCTGAAAGGTTACGGTATGGCACGCATACATTCACACAGGCATGGGAAGTCGCACCAGACAAGACCTCCAAGCAAGAGCGTCCCTAGCTGGGTCTCAACCTCCGCTGACGATGCGAAGGCGGTTGTGCTAAAGCTCGCTAAAGAAGGGGTGACTCCAAGCAGGATAGGGCAGACGCTCCGGGATGACTATGGTGTCCCCCTCCTGAAGCCTCTCATGGGCAAGTCTCTCGGGAGGGTACTCGCAGACGGTAAGGTTTCGCCGAAGGTCCCCCAGGACCTGCAGGACCTTATCGAGCGGGCTCAGCGTATCCAGAGGCATCTTCAGGCTCACAGGAGCGACAGGAAGAACGTTCACTCCCTCGAGCTTGTCGAGGCGAAAATCTACCGTCTGGCGAAGTACTACAAGGAGAAGGGAGTTCTGCCAAGCGACTTCAAGTACACGGCCGTGGTCGCACAGCTCGCTTAGTCGGGAGGCTGGCCCATGGCCGACCTCGAAGGCCTGCTCGCGAGATACAGGTCCTTGACCCCCGATGTGTTGAGAATCGTGCGGGGCGGCAGGAGGATTCTGATCGTCACTCACATCGACGCCGACGGTCTCTGCAGCGGTTCGATAATTTTCGCGGCCCTTATGAGGGAAGGAGCCAACGCTACCCTGCGCACCGTCCCCGACCTGGATCCCAAGAAGATTGCCGAGCTCGGCTCCCAGAATTTCGACTTCTACATCTTCACAGATCTCGGGTCCACCCTCGTAGATGAAATCGAGGCATCGTTCAAGAGGAGATATCTCCTACTGGACCACCATCAGATGCCCGACAGGGATGCCGAGAACCCTTCGGTGGTGAACGCTTGGAGCTATGGCTTCGACGGGGGAAACGAAGCCTGCTCCTCCGCCATGGCATACTTCTTCGCCTCTGTCCTTAATCCTACGAACGACGATCTCTCTCCACTCGCTATTGTCGGAGCCCTTGCCGACAGGCAGGACGCCGGCCCTGGAAGGTCGCTGACTGGGCTGAACAGGGCAGCGATGGAGGACGCCCAGGCCCGTGGGCTCCTTACGGTTACTAAAGACCTGATGTTCAGCGGAAGGGAAACACGGCCCATCCACGAGGCCATTGCGCTCACCTCCACGCCGTTCCTGAAGGGCCTTACAGGAAGTAAGGACGCTGTCCTTGCCACCCTTCACCAGTCGGGGCTCACTCTGAAGGACGGAATAACGTGGAGGACGATATCATCTCTGTCCACGGAGGAGAAGATGAAGCTGACCGAAGTAATTGCAAGCAGTCTGGGGTCCTCTGATGGAGCAACCGAGGCTGTGGCGAACCTGGTGGGGGAGATCTACACATTCGAGTTCGAAGATCCGTTTACGCCGCTGAGGGATGCCAGGGAGTTTGGGACCCTGCTGAACGCCTGCGGCAGGATGGGTGCGGCGGGAACAGGGATTTCGATATGCCTCGGGGATCGAACAGAAGCGCTGAAGGCCGCGATGAAGACCCTGGGCGACTACAGGTCCGGGATAAACAAGGCCCTCGAGGCGCTGACCTCAGAGCCGTCTCGGCTAGAGCAGCACGGAACCGTGATTCTTGTCAGGGGGGAAGGAGTCGTGGACGAGAAGCTACTGGGGCCAGTGATCTCCATCCTTACCTCCTTGCCTGAGCTCAAAGATAAGGTGGTCGTCGGGAGCGCAGAAAGCGGAGATTCGACCCTGAAAATATCATCAAGGGTCGGGGACGCATTCGCTGGGAAGGTGAACCTGGGGGTCATCATGCGCGAAGCAGCCGAATCCGTGGATGGGGTTGGGGGTGGCCATGCCATGGCCGCGGGAGCAAAGATACCTTCATCAAAGGCAGAAACATTCTCTAGAACGGTCTTGGATAGAGTCTCCGTTTGAAAGCCAGCGCAGCTCTGACGGTCATGCTATCCGGCGCGGCTGAGGCGAAGAGCCTTTCCGCCGTGCTCGCCCCCGACAACGAGGGTCTCCCCCTAGGGACGCTCCTTTCAATGGCGACAAGGGGGAAGGTGCTAGAATTACAGGTCTCGGCCGATTCTCCGCCCGCATCCATCTCCCCCATACTTTCCCTCCTGCGGGACATCATCCTCTATCAGGAGGTATGGCTTTTATCGCGTCAGAAGTGAGGCCCGGGTCCAGAGGACCCTGACCTAGGTTGATGGACGTCAAGCTTATTCGAGAGAACCCCGAGGTCGTTGTAGGGAACCTGAAACGCCGGGGTGCAGTCGATAGAATCCCCCTGGTTAGCCAAGCGACCACGGCAGACTCAGACTGGCGGAGGTACAAGACAGAAGTGGACAGGCTCAGGCACAGGCAGAACGAGCTGACAGCTGAGGTGGCGTCTCTGAAAAAGAAGGGGGCCCCCATCGAGTACAAGGTCAAAGAGGTCAAGGACATTCCCCAGAAGATCAAGGACCTGGAGGCGAAGTCCGCTGAAGCGAGCGCGAAGCTGAACAGCGCCCTCATGAAGCTCCCGAACATCCTGCACGAGAGCGTCCCCACAGGCAAGGACGAGAACGAGAGCGTGACGGTCAGGACATGGGGGGAGCGCCCTGACTTTGGCATCCACCCCAAGGACCACATCGACCTGCTCACAGCCCTCGACATGGTGGACATGGAGCGGGGCGCGAAGGTCGCGGGAGCGCGCTTTTTCTTTCTGAAGGGGGACGCGGTCAAGCTTGAGCACGCCATAATGCAGTTCGCCCTGGACTTCCTGCGCGCAAAGGGGTACACGACCGTCGAGCCTCCGTTCATGCTCAACCGGGAATCCTACGAGGGAGTCGTCAACCTCGAGGACTTCGGGCCGGTAATCTACAAGATCGAGGGGGAAGACCTCCACCTGATTGCCACCTCGGAACACCCTCTCGTTTCGATGCACATGGACGAAATCCTTGAGGTCTCGAAGCTCCCGATCAAGTACTGTGGCTTCAGCCCTTGCTTCAGGGTTGAGGCAGGGGCCCATGGGAAGGACACCAAGGGAATATTCCGCGTGCACCAGTTTTACAAAGTGGAGCAGGTGGTTTTCAGCAAGCCTGAACAGAGCTGGACGATCCACGAGGAACTCATCGGCAACGCTGAAGAGATTTACAGGGCCTTGGGGATACCACACAGAGTCGTCCTCCTCTGCAGCGGGGACACCGGTTTCATGTCGGCAAAGACCTACGATTTGGAAGCTTGGCTCCCTGGTCAGGGCAAGTACAGGGAGATGGCTTCGGCCAGCAACATCACAGACTACCAATCCAGGCGCCTCCGAATCCGCTACCGCGAGAAACAGAGCGATCCTACCATTCTGGTGAATACTCTGAACTCAACGGCTGTTGTCACCAGGACACTCGTGGCACTGGTTGAAAATTTCCAGCAGAGAGACGGCTCCATCAAGATCCCAAAGGCACTCGTCCCCTACATGGACGGGATAACGGCACTGCAGAAACGCTGAGGTTAAATGCCCGCACCGAACGGGGCGCCTTCGCTTGCCAAAGAAAGTAGCGAAGGTGCGGGACAAGTGGAAGCTGAAGCAGTGGGTCACGGTCACCGCATCCCCTTCATTCGGAAACGCCCCCATAGCGCGCATCCCTCTGACGGATGTCCAAAAGCCCGAGGGGAGGGTCATAGAGACGACCCTCTACGACATCCTGAAACAGGACCCTCAGCACTACGCGTTCAAGCTCTTCTTCCAGGTCGACAGGGTCGAGGGGGAAACAGCCTACACTGTGTTCAAGGGGCACGAGTACTCCCGGGAGTTCCTCAGAAGTCTCATTCGCCGGGGATCGTCCATGTCAGACTTCATACGGGACTACACGACGAAGGATGGGTTCGTCGTGAGGGTCTACTGCACCGCCCTCTCTCAAGGTAAGATGAACAGCTCCAAGAAGCACGACCTGAGACTCATCATGGACACGGTGATCAGGGAGAAGGCGGCTAGCATGAACTACGAGGGCTTCGTGCAGGAGCTGGTCTTGCAAAAAGTCGCCTCCGACGTGTACAACGAGGCCAAGAAGGTGACCCACCTCAGGCACGTGGGAGTGAGGAAGAGCAAGCTGATTTCCCGGCCCGAGCCGAGGAAGGCAGAACCTCTAGCCCCTCTTGCCACTTGAGACTATCTTGACGATGTCTCTGTTCTTGAGCAAGTGGTCCGATCCAAGCCTCTTTCCAGTCCTCGCATCAATGGCGTATAGGAACGTGTCGGCCAGCTCGCTGTGAACCGTCCTGGCCAGGTCTATGGCCGTGGACCCACCCTTCATGACGAACGCATCGGGGAGCACTCGACCGTCCTTGTCCGAAAGCCGCGCCTCGTCCTCGACCGGGAACACAACTATCGCGCTCAACAGGTCGAAGAACGCCTGGTTGATGGCGTCCTGGACCCCTGTCCCTCCGTAGACCTTCATGACTTTCTCTTGCACCATCCTGAGTGCGTTTCCCTGGGCGGGGGTGAGCTTCTGCGGGTCCTTCACACTGAAGTTCTGGTCGCCTGGCGTGTACTCCACAAGCCCGTGTTCCGCGGCCTTTCTCAGAAGCAACTCTGCCTCCGAGGCACACGGGACGATTTTTCTTCCAGTCTTTCGCAGGGCTTCGATGTTCGCCGGGGACGCTGGGAGGTCTGCCTTATTCGCCGCAACGAGAGACGGCTTCGTGAGCCTCCTGGTCTCCACGACGAACTGCATTATCTGTTCGTCTGTCCAGGTCGTGGGCTTCTCCGTCCTGAGGTGCAGACGTAGCACCACCTGCTCGACATCCCCGAAGGTGACCGAAAGCCCGGAAAGCCTGTCGGCCAAGTGATTGACTATTTTTCCCCCTGTCTGCTCCAAAGACCTTGACACCTTCTCCCAGTCCTTCTTGATGATGCCAAACATCCACAGGTCAAACTCGTGTTCGACCATGGCTATGTCCCCGACCGGGTCATGGGTGCCCGGCGGGACCTTCCTCCCTTCGAGGTCCGTTGAGCCTGAAGCGTCGACAACTTGAATCAGGGCGTCCGCTTGCCTCACGTCGTCCAAGAACTGGTTCCCCAGGCCCTTCCCCTTCGACGCGCCTTCAACCAAGCCCGCGACGTCCACTATCTTCACAGGGATGAGCCTGATACCATTCACGCAGGCCGAGTTCCTCGGGTTGTCAGTGACCCCCATCTCCCTGCACACGCACTGTGTCTTCAGGTGGGCGACGCCTATGTTCGGCTGGATGGTGGTGAAGGGGTAGTCGGCGATGGGGACGTCCTTTAGGGTCGCTGCGGCAAAAAACGTCGATTTCCCGACATTAGGTTTGCCGACGACTCCCACGAGCACGACTCGGCCAAAACTCAGGCCCGTTATAACCGTCTCATTGGGCAATGCTCCCATTGGTCAGGGTATGCATCCTGGGTGGAGGGTCTGCGGGCGAAGAAGCGGCCTTCGAGGCCCGCCTTAGAGGGGCCGAAGTCACCGTCGTTGAACGAAGACCGAACGAAGAGCCGCCCTGGAAGTCTTGGCCAGACCTGATCTCTCAATCTCCCGCGAAAGAGGCCCCCTTCTATAGCCGGAGGAATTCGTCCCTAAGTGTGCTTACGGCGGAGGTGAAGGGCGCGCGGCCTGCCCTTGTTACTCTCTCCAATGGCGACAGACTCCGAACCGACTCCATAATCGTCTCCACCGGCAGCCGTTTCAGGCCTGTCTCGCTCCTCGGGGCGCAGAAGCCTGGGGTACTCATATTGGATGGGGCGGAGAAGTACGAAGATCTAGGCCGTAAATGTCGTTCCTTGGACCGCGCCGTCGTCGTTGGAGAGGGATACCGAGGGCTGGAAGTGGCTGACAGGCTGTGCAGCTTCGGCGTCCGAGTACTACTGGTGATATCCTGTTGGCAGTACGAGGCTCCCGCCCAAGTCGTTGTTGATGTGTTTGAAGACGCTGCCCGGGAGAGGGGTGTCGAATTCCAGCGAGGGGAGGTCTCGAGGGCGGTGGGGAGTCGAAGGGTCGAAGCTGTAGTGGCCGGAGGGTCCGTCATTCCCTGTGACACCCTTGTAATCGTCCCATTTCGCGTGCCCAACCCTGTCCACTCCTCGTTGAGGCTTGGCCGGACGGGGGGAGTGGAGGTCGACGGTGCCATGAGAACAAGCGAGACTTCGATGTTCGCCGCAGGAGGGTGCGCGGAGCTGAAGGGTGACATACTGGGTTCAGGGACCCTCGCAGCTGAGCCGTTCCTCTCCGGAAGAATCGCAGGCTCAAATTCAATGGGTTCGACCCACTCGATTGAAGGGGCCAGGATAGAACAGCTGCGCGTGTTCGGTCTCGGGTGGTCTCGGATAGGAAGGAGAACCGGCGCCCGCCTGGCATTCAGGAACCGAGTGGAGACCGTTAGCCGGCGCTGGGGGGCTGCTTCCGCTTGCGTGATTATGCATGAGGGATTCAACGAAAGGGTCGTCGGGGTGGAATCGGTTCAACCAACCACGTCCTCCCCCGCTGGACTTCCACCGCTCGGTGCCGGAGCTACCCTCGAGGCCCTTGCCTTTGGATTAGGTTCAAGCGATATATCGCAGATTTCGGAGACCGCTAGGCTGGGGTTGCGAGAGTGGCGAAAGTCCTAATCTGTGATCACGTAGAGGTGGAGAAGCTCTCCCTGGGGCCGGGCGTAGTTGTCGACTACAAGCCCACCATAACAAAGGAAGAGCTCCTCGCTGTGGCAGGTGAATACGACGCGTTCATCGTCCGGAGCAGGACGAAGATTGACCGCGCCGTCCTTGACAGGGCCACCAAGCTGAGGCTCGTTGCTAGGCCTGGCACGGGACTGGACAACGTAGACGTAGAATATGCGAAGTCGAAGGGGGTTACAGTCGTCAACAGCCCCGAATCTCTGGTCGAAGCCGTTTCGGAGCATGTCGTGTTGATGATGCTAGCACTGAGCAGGAAATTGGTGGTGGCGGACGTCGGCACCAGGGCAGGTAAGTGGGAGAAGAACGCACTGATGGGGAGGGAGCTGAAAGGTAAAATCCTAGGAATCGTTGGCCTCGGGCGAATCGGGAAGCGTATCGCAGAGGTGGCGAAAACGCTCGGAATGTCTGTCCTGTTCTACGACATAATTCTAATCCCGCCCGAAGTCGTGGCTCCTCTCGGAGCCAAGGTCGTCGGCCTGGACGAGCTTTTCAGGGACTCGGACTACATCACCCTTCACGTCCCCATGACGCCGGACACCGCCCACATGATAGACACCATAAGGCTCGGCCAGATGAAGAAGACCGCCTTCCTCATCAATACGTCCAGAGGGGGCGTTATCGATGAGGCGGCCCTTGCCTCAGCCCTGCATAACGGCGCCATCGCCGGTGCTGCACTCGACGTATTCGAGAAGGAGCCACCTGCAGGCCCCATACTCGGCGCTCCGAACACCATCCTCACACCTCACATAGGGGGACAGACGGAAGAGGCCCAGACCAACGCAATCGTCATCGTGGGAGAAAAGGTCAGGGAATTCTTCTCATCGGGCTAGAGACTCGAAGAACGTTTATTTGCTGACCGAAAACGAGGCGCCCCGATGCCCATGTACAGCCAGATTTCAAAGACGTGGCAGGACATCTTCCATCAGAAGGGGGGCGACATGAGGACCCGGGCAGTGGAGCTGAGGAAGCAGCCTGCGATGCTAAGGGTCGACAGGCCCTGGAGGCTCGACAGAGCGAGGGCCCTGGGCTACAAGGCAAAGGAAGGGGTGGTGATCATCAGGATGCGTGTCTCGAGAGGAGGGATGCGGAAGAAGCGACCGACCTCCGGGAGAAGACCCAAGCACATGGGTGTCCTGAGGATCAAATCGGCGGTGTCCTCCCAGAAGGTCGCGGAAAGAAGGGCTGCCGAAAGGCACCCCAACATGAGACTACTTGGCTCCTATCCCGTCTGGGAAGACGGCATCCATGCCTGGTACGAATGCATCCTAATCGACCCTATGCACCCGGCGATTAGGAAAGATTACAACTATAGGCGAACTCTCGGCCTAGTCGACTAGTCTATTTCTTCATCTCGCTGCTGTGGCCTGGGAATATCTTCGAGTTGGGGTCCACGTATGCCTTGGCGACATTGACTGCCAGGGCCGCCTGTGCGTACCCCGTGGCGATCAGGTTCAGCTTCACTCCATCCAGCGGTCCGGCGATGTCACCTGCGACGTAGACGCCGGGTATGTTGGTCTCCATCTTCCCATTGATTCTGATCTCCCTGCCGTCAATTTGCAGTCCCCAGTCCTTTATGGGCCCAAGGTCTGCTCTGAACCCGATGTTTACGAGGATGTCGTCCACATCGACCGTCTCCTCGGCCTGAGTCCTGTTGTCGAAGATGACGGCCTTTGTGAGCTTGGTCCCGTCCCCGCTGACGCTTCTCACTTCGTAGAAGAGCTTGACATCAACGCTCGAATTTTTCATCGCTGTGACGCTACCCTCGTGCGCCCTGAAAACATCCCTCCTGTGGACCAGCGTGATCTTCTTGGCTATGTCCTTGATGTTGAGTGCCCAGTCCACCGCCGAGTCTCCTCCCCCAACGATCAGTAGGTTCTTGTCCTTGAACACACTCTTGTCTTTGACGAAATAGTAGACCCCCTTTCCCTCATAGTCGGAGGCCCCCTTCGCTTCCAGCTTGTTGGGAGAGAACGCCCCCACTCCAGCCGCCACCAAGACCGCCTTTGAAAGGTGCCTGGTCCCCTTGTCCGTCGTGAGCTCGAAGATCCCATCCGTCCTGTGCAGTGAAGTCACGCGTTCGCCGAAGACTACTGTGGGGTTGTACTGGAAAGCTTGGTCCACCAGGTTCTTCACCAGGTCCTTGGCAAGTATTCTGGAGTACCCTGGGACGTCGAAGATGTACTTCTCTGGGTAGAGGACGGCGACCTGGCCCCCTGGTTCCTCGAGCGCGTCGACAATCTTGGTCTTCATCTGTCTGAGGCCGGCGTAGAAAGTCGCGAAGAGGCCCGTCGGACCCGCCCCTATGATGGTCAGGTCATAGACATCGCCGGACATGGGCTTTCTGGCTGGCCATCTGCAAATGGCGTATAAGGGTTCGCGAGTTTACGCGAGCCCCGAAGCCACTGGATTTCTCGGCTTCAGGATTTCCCTGAGGAGTACGGTCGCGTACTGGCCCTTCCCGAGGGTGAACTTGACGACGGCTGTGTCGCCGTCAACTCTCCAGGACGCATCTCCCATGGCAAGGTGCGGACGCCTAAAACCCCCTTCCGCAGAGACTTCCTGCATCTCTTTCACAAAGAAGGAGGACGGCTCGACCCCTTCCGATTCAAGGACGGCCCCTATGCGCCTGTCGAACCTCGAACCGTAGTTTCTAAAGGCGTACCCTACCACCTGTACCATCGGCACCGCCCTCGCGGTGGGACTGTCCCTTACACCTCGAGGTGCTGAGGTGAGTAGCCCATCAGGGGAGGCTTCGGCCCAGTTATCTCCTGGCTCCATCTTCGAGATGTCTACTTCTTCTGCGATTGCCCTGCTGAGGGTTCTGTTGAAGATGTACGATTGGTACGCCTGGACATAGAGCCTCCTCAGCTTGATTGGAACTCTGCGAAGCGCCCTCACAAACTCTCTCGGATGCCGGATCAGCTCCGCTGCGACCATCCCTTCAAAGTCTCGCCCAGCTTGCGGCGACCTGAAGACTTCTTCGTAGCTCTGCTTCAACGTTGTCTCCCTGCTATCCCACCCCGACTCGGGTCCCCCGGGGAAGGTGTCTCCTAGCAGCAACCTGACCGCCGCTTCGAACTCTCGTTTCACGATGGCCTTCCCAATCAGATGGGTACCAGCCCCGGAGGTTCCGAATCGCTGCAGCCCGTAGTAGTTCGGTACCTTCCTCTGTCCCGAAAGGTGCACCGCCTCCTCCACCCTTGCACCTACATCTGTGCAGCAGTCCCTCAGAACCACTGTGAAACTGTTTCCGGCGACCCTCGCCCTGGACATGGGCTCAGCGACATACCCCACCAGCTCTGCGGTGTAGTTCTCCTTGGCGACCCGCAGGGGGCGAAGCGATCTGCGACTCGTCGGGGTCACGTACTGGACAGCTACGGCCCGCTTGTCCTTCAGTCCGCCATAGCTCACATTGCACCTGAGTTCGCCTGCGAGATCCATCGCCATGTGGAGTGTGTCAATGGAACGCTTCTGGACCCTGTAAAGGGGTAAGCCGTCATGACTTTTGTCTCGGCTTAGAGTGAAGTCAGCGAGCCGTTCTTCGACTACGAAATCGTCCGCCGACGACTTCGCTCGCCCTGAGCATGGGGCCCCCCCACTGGCATAGAATTCAATGCCTACCGCCTGCTCAGCTTCGGGGACGGGTATCAAAGCACCTTCGGGGCGACGAACAATTCACTTTTAGGCTATGTGGGAGCAGAGAAGGCGTCCGAACGAAACCTGGCAAGCGAGCTACCTTAGATTGGGCGTCGAAGCTCGTCTGCTGAAGAATGGTGCTACTTCGCCTCGGTTTTCTCAGGGAGCCTGAACGTCCTCCAGAATTCCCGAAGCTGCTCCCGAGTCGTGAGATCCCTAAGCTGGGTGCCAAGGCGATTACCATGAGCCAAGGCAAGGTGAAAATCGTAGACACGAAGCCAATCTTCCTTATGATGTCCACTGTGAAGTCCCGCCCGAAGTATGACCAGACACGCGTCACACTTCACATCCTCTCGCCGATGGATAGTGCCAACCATCCGCATTTACGGTAAGCAGTCAGGACAAACTCGGCATGCTGTCAATAAGTACTGACTGTCAGCGCTATCGGTCGTCCAACAGAGCGAAACTTGTGGGCCAATATCGAGAAGAGATACTCAAAATTCTAACGGAGCCCAGAACGCCTAACGAAGTTGCGACTATGGTCAAGTGCAATCAGCATACGGCTCAAAACGAACTCATGGAAGTAGCCCTACAGGGTATGATTAAGCACAAGAAGGTCGGGCGCACCCACATCTTTTGGCGGGACTAAGTGCTATGACGCTGAATCCGGACAAAAAACTGTTTCACACTGAGGTCATAGCAGCTTGAGCTTTCCCGTTATCTCGTCTACGGCCGCGTCCGGGCCTGGACCTATTCCTAGGCAGGTGACGGTCCCAGGCTCGACCTGAGTCAACCCCCTGTCCTGTACGAGAGTTGCGGGCAGCCCTGCGCTCTTCGCTTTTCTGAAGAGTTCACTCAGTTCCGCCTCAGACTCGACCTTGAGCACGATTTTTGCCTGTCCTTCCTCCTTCCATTCTTCGTACCAAGTCGTCTTCCTTTCCCTGGCCGCTTCCGCCGATGCTAGGGAAGCGTGGGCAACCTGGGCAGCAACCTTCCCCTTCCCCATCCTTAGGTCTGACCTCACAACTATGGCCTGTTTCATAGAGGCGTTAGCCAACCGTTAATACGGGTCGATTAAGGGTTTGCAGCCAGTTCCAGACGTTGGCCGAAGCCTACGACATCGTGGTTGCGGGAGGGAGCATCGCGGGCCTTGCGTTCGCCGCAGAGGCCTCGAGACGCGGCCACAAAGTCCTTGTGGCTGAGGAGCACGCAGAAGTGGGCGAGCCCGAGAAGTGCGACGGGCTAGTGAGCCTCCGGGGGTTGCGTAAGTACGGCTACCCTCCAGACGATGGGGTCATCCAGGACAGGATCGGTTCCGCCGTTGTCCACTCACCGGGAGGCAGGGAACTGGCGGTCAACGCCTCCTCTCTCGAAGTAGTGGTCCTCGACAGGAGCGGATTCGACAAGCAGGTCGCGAGGACGGCGGTGGCGGCGGGTGCCGAAGTCCGAACGGGTGTCCGGGTGTCGTCCGCCCTCGAGAGGGACGGCTCCATGCAGGTGATGGTCGGGGACTCGGTTGTCCTCTCGAAATACTATGTCGACGCGACCGGGCCGTCATCCAGCCCGAAGCAGGGGATTCTTCCCGCTGCAAAGTACGAGCTCGAGGGGGAATGGGTACGGGAGCACGTGGTCGAGGTGTTCATGGATGCTGACAGGTATCCGGGGTTCTTCGCATGGGTGATCCCATACGGGAAGCAGGTCGCCAAGGTGGGGGCGGCCGGTCATGGTATCAACCCCTCCAGGGCACTTGATGGTTTCCTTTCCTCCAGGCCAAGCACGATACTTCGCAAGGTCTCTGCGCCGATTTATGTGGGGGGCCCAACTGGAAGGTTCGTGGAGGGGAGGCGGATTCTCGTGGGGGAGTCCGCGGGACAGGTCAAGCCGACCACCGCAGGGGGGATAATGACCTCTGTCGCGGGAGCAGCAATCGCTGCCAAGTGGGCCTCCATCAGCCTCGAGAAGAATCAGCCAAAGCTCCTGGCCAACTACCAGACGGAATGGGAAAGCGCGTTCCTTCGAGAGATGAAGACGATGCTCAGGCTCAGGGGGGTACTGGAGAAGTTGTCGAACGCCGATCTGGAGGCTATGCTGGGTACCCTGTCAACACCGAAATTCCTACGGAAGCTGTCTGGCACAGATTTTGACTTCCACGGCACGGCCATATTGGGTACGCTCGGGGTCCCCGGTGTCCTTAGGATAGCGAAAGTAGTAGCTTCCGCCGAGGTTCGGTCGCTCCTGGTCGTGGGCTAGCTCGCGGCTGTCTCAGCAACCTATATCTGCCGGCGCAAAAGGGCCTCCTGAGAAATGTCCCAGGGAACCGTCACACTCCCCCTCTGCAATTCCTGTAACAGGCCCATCAAACCCGCCGAGAGAGCCGTCCATTTCAATTGCCCTAACTGCCACGAGTCAGTCATCTGGCGCTCCGAGAAGTGCAGGAAGTTCTCGAGGCGATACAGATGCGTGAACTGTGGGTTCGAAGGGCCGTAGAAGGTAGCCTCCATGGGTTCCTATGTGATTCGGCTTAAGCTCCTCCCCGAGGACACAACCACTGATCCTCAGAAAATAGTAGACACTGTTGCCGGCCTACTCCCAAGTCCTGCCGAGATAAGGAGCCACAAGGTTGAGCCAATAGCATTCGGACTGTCTGCGGTTATTGTGGACGTGGTTGCTCCAGAGGAAGAAGGGGAAATCGACAAGATTGAGGAGATCGTCTCAAAGGCGCCTCTGGTGAGCCAGTACGAACTGATAGCCGTCAGCCGCATGTCGGGCAAGCTCCCCCCTCAATGATATGTCGGCAGAATCGACAATCGGCATTCCTTTTATACCTCTGCGGCGCAGCATGCCCTTGCCGTTTCTCATACGATGTGGACCTAATGAGATATCCCCTCACATACACCGCATTCGAATGGATTAAGGAGAAAAGAAGCGCCACGGACGATGACCTGCTGGAGGCTCTGAACAAGAATGGGGGCAGGTGTTCCCCAGCAGAACTGGACAAGGTCCTGATGCAGCTTGAGATACTGGGGCTCGTCACCATAAGGTGGGTGGCTAGGGACAAGAGAAGAATTGAGTTCCAGGAGAAGCCCGCCGAGGAACCGCGGATGCCGCGCATCAGCGAATAGACCGAAGCGATAAATCGAGCGAGCTCCGGGTAGTGCAAGGATGGGCGTAGACTTCGGCGACTCGATCCCAAGAGAGAAGATACAGCTCGTAGACATTTCAGGCTGGAAGCTTGCGGTTGACGGCTACAACACCCTGTATCAGTTCCTCGCCATCATCAGAGGCATGGACGGCGGCCACCTAAAGGATTCCCAGGGGAGGGTCACATCCCATATCTCCGGCCTGTTCTACAGGAACATCAACCTCCTCGAGCTCGGGATGAAGCTGGTCTATGTGTTCGACGGCAAGCCCCCCGAGCTGAAAATGGGGGAGATCAGGAGGCGATCGGAGCAGCGCCGGGAGGCGAAAGACCAGTACCTCCGCGCACTCCAGACCGGGGACATGGTCCAGGCGAGGAAGTACGCAGAAGCGTCGACTGTCCTCAGGAGGGACATGGTGGCTGACGCCAAGGAACTCCTTGATGCCATGGGGATTCCCTGGGTGGACGCGCCGTCGGAGGGGGAGGCTCAGGCATCCGAGATGGCAATCGAAGGGACGGTCGGTGCCGTGGCATCCCAGGATCACGACTCCCTGGTGTTCGGAGCGCCGGTCCTCATACGGAATGTCACCATATCCGGGAAGCGCAGGCTCCCCGGCAAAGGGATTGTGATCAATGTCGTCCCCGAACGAATACAGCTGTCATCGGTCCTCGCTGCGACTGGACTGACCCGTGAGCAGCTGGTCGATTTCGCCATACTCCTTGGAACAGATTTCAACCCTGACGGCTTTGAAGGCGTAGGGCCGGCTACCGCCCTCAAGTACCTCAAGAAGTACGGAAGACTGGAAGAAATCAAGGAGCTAAGGGAGCCTCTCGAGGCCATGAACTACCAGGAGATTAGGAACCTGTATCTGAACCCGCCAGTAGAGAAGGGAATACACCCCCAGTGGGCGCCAATGGACAGGGAGAAACTCCTTTCTTTCCTTGTCGGCGAGCATTCCTTCTCCCGCGAGAGGGTTGAAGCCGCAATCGCAAGAATAAAGTCGAGCGGGCCCGCCCAATCAGAGACGCTTGAGAAGTGGTTCGGCTGAGCCAGCCCAAGCTCCCCTCCCTCCGGGACGTCGAGTCGGCGGAGGGTCGCATAAGGGAATACTTCGCTCCGACACCTCTAGAATACTCGAAGGGTGTCTCGGAACTTCTCGGACGCGAAGTATACCTCAAGCTGGAGACTGCCCTCCCCATCCGTGTTTTCAAGTTGAGGGGGGCTCTGAATAAGCTCCAGACGCTCCCAGAGTCGGCCCTGAGAAGAGGCGTGATAACAGCCTCATCAGGAAATCATGGATTTGCCATTGCCTACGTCTCGAAGCTGCTGAATGTCGGCGCCACCATCTGCGTCCCCGAGAACGTTAACCCCCAGAAGCTGAAAGCGATTGAGGAGCAGGGCGCCGAGATCATACGGCACGGGAAGGGGTACGACGAGGCCTACGAGCATGCCCTGGCTACCGCCCGGGAGAGGGGGCTTACCTTCATTCATGCCTTCAACGACCCCGAGATAATCGCTGGTCAGGGGACCTGCGGCCTCGAGATCACCCGGCAGCTCCCCAGCCTCGACGCGGCTGTCGTCGCGATTGGGGGCGGGGGACTGATATCAGGGGTCGCCATCGCCCTAAAGGGGGCCCTCCCTCATGTCCGGGTCTACGGGGCGGAGACGGTTGCTATCCCTTCAATGTACGAGTCTCTGGAGAGGGGTTCGCTCTTCAGGGTTCAACCGAAGCCCACCATCGCCGACGGCATGCAGGCCGCGATACCCGGGGAGTTGACCTTCGAGTCGGTTAGGACGTACGTGGACAAGGTAGGACTCGTCAACGATGCAGAGCTCGAAGACGCTATCTACGAGCTTCTGACCCTTGCCAGGGTCCTGGCAGAGCCTGCTGGTGCATCCCCTCTCGCCGTAATGAAAGGGTCCCTCAAGGGGGAACCCGGGCAGAAGCTGGTGCTCGTAATCAGCGGTGGAAACATATCGGTCGACCTGCTGCGTACAATCCTAACGAAAAGAACGGCAGGAGGCTCCCGGGGTCCCGGGTCATGAGAAAGGTATTCCGCCATCTACTCCCTCCCTCATCCACCAGGTAGACAAGATTCGCCGTAGGCCCGACAAGTATCTGCTCCAACATCATCAGAGTCGCCGCCTCGCCGGGGCCAAGTCCACATTTATCAAGTTCAGACGGCGTGCGGACGCACGTTGGTGAACCTCAGGGGGAAGAAGCCCGCAGAAGACTCGGAGAAGCCGAGAACGCCGTCCTCATTGAGGAATGACCCGCTGGCCTCTGGTTGATTCCCGGCTCAACAAAACTAGAGCACGCTCCTCTTAGGACAAATGTAAGACTGTTCATCAAATGCGGGACTTCGCCCATGGCTTCAGCGTCGACAGGATGCGAAGCGGAAATGCCGCTGTCTACGCGCTCAAAGAGCAGTTCGAGAAGTTCTCCACCTCGCCTCAGAAGGTGGATGCGTGCGAGTCTATCGCAACCTGCTTCTACCAGCTTGAGCAGTACGACGATGCGGCGGGCTGGTACGAGACCGCGGGAAGGCTCATTCTCTCGGAGACGAGCGTGACCCCCGCCCTCAAGGCGCATAGCGCTCTCGGGGACTACGAGAAGGCACTTGACTGCTATCGGAAGGGAGAAGACGAGGAGAAGTTCACCGAAGTATCAACCCTGATCGGGGAACTGAAACGCGCCTGTGCGTCAGCTTGAGCCTTTTCCCCTGTCTTCCTCTGCCTTCGCCTTCTGTCTGTTTATCGTCTTGAGGTGGCATTCCTCACAGACAGGCTCGTCCTTTGGCCCGACCCTGAAAGTGTGCAATACAACGTCTAGCTCGGTGTCGCAAAAGTAGCACTTTGGCTTCAAGCGCCACCTCGCTTGGCGGCATACACTCTCCTCTTCACTACCTTCCCGCGGCCCTTGTAGTACCAGACCTCTGCGTCTCCGTTGGAATGTTTCCCCCATTTCACGAGCTCCTCCAGCTCCTGCTTCGTGGCACGCGCCTTCCCGCTCTTGACCTGCACCAGCAGGACCCTGCCATCTCTCGCTGCGAAGACGTCTACCGCCCCGTGGGAGGCCGCACTTCGAGAGACCATCCACCCCTCTTCCTTCAAACTTATCATGGCACGATATTCCCTTTCCCGACCTCTAGTATAATTCCTGTTCAAATTGGAACGAGCTCCGGGATTCGCACCGTCACGGTCTAGACCCCTGGCATGGCTTGAGCTGGTATTTGGAGAAATCGGGTTTAGCAAAAAGAACGTAAATGGGCGTGGAGAGCGCGTCTGCAAGCTGCCTCTGTCCTGTCCGCACGATGTCCTTTGTCTGGCCCGTTATGGCGTCTATTAGTACCCTCTGCCCCTTGGACGTCGCGCCCGCGTCGAACGGGATGAATCTGTCGATGGTCGATGTGCCCGTTGTATGCCTGTTTCTTATGCAGGGAGTTTCTCGTACCGAAGGGACTCCCTGTCGACGAATCCCTTGCTGGAGGGTAAGCTTATCACAGTCTCGAGTCCGCCACCGTAATCGTATTGGAAGAAGTCGAGAAGTCCCTGAAATCAATGGAGTCTCGTTTCGCCAGCCAGCTTGAGCGCCGTGACAAGGTCCTGAAGGAGAGTCGGGACGTCATCTCGGCGTGCTCGAGGGCCATAATCAACGTACACACCGGAAAGATGAAGGAGGCGGAGAAGGAGCACGCAAACGCCAGGTCACTACTGGCCACGCTCAAGGGGTCTTCAGAGGGTTCTGCGTCGCGTTATCTAATATCCCCCGAAGCCGAATATGTGGAGGCCTCTGCGGTGATAGCACTTGCCAAGGAGAAGGACATCCCCTCCATGCAGAGGCTCGGTGCTTCGCCTGAGGCGTACCTCCTTGGCCTCCTAGACTCGGTCGGGGAGCTGAAGAGGCTCGTGCTCGATTCGATTCTCCAGAGGAGGCTCAATCAAGCCAGGAGATACTTCGGGGTGATGGAGGAGCTCTATTCCCTCTGCTCTCCGTTGGCAGTCTATGACCACGTGGCAAACGGCGCAAGGCGCAAGATAGACGTCGCCCGCATGCTCGTGGAGGACACGCGTGGCCTGCTCGCCGAAGAGATGGGGAGGGAGTCTGTTAGTACCTCCATGGCCAGGCTCGAGAAGAAACTGAGGACCCGAGCCTAGAGTTCCCTAAGTATCCTTGTCGTCTTGATGCGCGGGTAGGGGGAGTCGAGCCTCACGACCTGGAGCTTCATCCCCCTCTTCCGAGCCTCCCTCCTCACCTCGTCTTCCATGTGGTACTGGTCATAGCCAAGCGCCACGATGTCGGGCTTCACCTTCTGCAGGGTGACGTAGATGTCGCCCTCTACGCCCAATATTGCCGCGTCCACATCCCTCAACGACGAAAGCAGCCTCACCCTGTCCCTCTCGCTGATGAGCGGCTCTCTTTTCTTCCTCCTCCGAATTGTGCTGTCCCTGGCCACGGACACGACCAGGGCGTCCCCGAGGCTCCTTGCCTTTGAGATGGTGTAGACGTGCCCGTAGTGTATAAGCTCGAACCCGCCCCCTATGAACACCACCCTGATCGACCTCCTCCCTTTCGCGGTAAGCCTGGCGGACTTTCCATCGATCTCTATCACCCCTTTTTTCCTAAGATCGTTGATTTCCTTCGTCGCTTCTTCGACCTTCAGACCTAGTCTGTTCGCGAGGCCCCTGGCATCTGCGGTCTCGCCTTTGATACCCATAGAGAAGATCGCGGCTAATGTGTGCTTGTTGTCCATGGCCTACCAGTCGATTTTGATGACTCCGGCGAAAGAAAGCGAGTCCAAAAGCCCTTCGGCGTATCCGATGCTTAGCATCGCCATCTCGTCCTCCCCATTGGCGAGGAAATTCTCTGCGTCCTTCATGTAGAGCTCGGCGTTTTCGATCACATGCTCATACTGAGGGAGAAGCTTCGCTCTGACAGATTCGAGAGCCCGCCGGGTCTTGGCAACGTATTTCGGCACTAGTATCTGTGCAGTCCTTTGGACCCTGTCGGAATTGCTCTTGACCTTTGCCGGGTCCACGGAGAAGATGGCGGAGATTGCTTCTTCTTCGGTGAAGTGAAGTTTCCCAGGGATTACGATGCAATGAGGGGGCATCCCGGCGCTCCTCTTCGATAGCTCGGAGAAACTCCCGGCCGCGAGTGCAGAATCTTCTCTCCCCAACCTCGACAGCATAATGGCGAAAGTGTCCTCGCTCACCACCCCACGCTTGAAGTTCGCTTCGGCGAGTAGGAGCCCGGCGATGGCGTCGCCAGGGGTCACTCCCTGTCCTCCCTGAACGTCGTACTCCAGAAGAAGGAGTGTGTGAGCGCCCTCCAGCAGGTTCTGATGCAGAAGGTGGTACGCCTGGGCCAGCTTCCCAACCGCTTCGCGGGTTACCGTCACTGTCCGAGAGAACTTGTAGGAATGGAGCCCCGACGCGCTCGCAGCGGCCGAGGCTATCGTCGTGGAGTGCACAACCCTCGTTTCTACTCCCCGTCTTATCGCCCTGACCCTGAGTTCGTTGTGGGTCGTTGCTATCATGGGGTCGCCCAGCACCGCGAGCACCACCTTCCCGCCCTCGGCATCGGAGAGGATCTTGCTTCCGTCTTCGACGAACTGCCTGTCGACAATCGTGAAGCTCTTCCCAGTCGCGACCTGCACCTGCTTGAGGAGCTGGGGCTCATGAGGAGTGGTGTAATACTCGAGATAGATGACATCTGCCGCGATCATTTCCTCCACTCCCTCGAGAGTAATGCCCTTGGCTCCTAGACCGAGGCCTACGAAGCTGAGGCGCCCCATATTCGCACGCCCATACCAGCGGTATTTGAATCAAGAATCAGTTTCGGTCCACCGTCCCCTCCATTCTTGGACATGGAGGCTCGTCTTCAAGAGCCTGAAGCTCACAGTCCATCCGAAGCTTGACTGTCAATGGCGAACTGGCCGAAATTCTAGGTGTGCTACTCGGGGACGGGTGCGTTTCCAAGTATACGTATAGGGCCCGGGACAATTATGTTGTTGCCTTCACTGGCAGCTCTTCCGAGTATTGGCACTACGAACAAGTGATCCAACCTACTTGCAGAACCGAATTTGGCGTGGCAGGGAGTCTGTATCTGAGAAAGGATGGCACGACAAGATACCATATCAGTGGAAGAAAGGTTGCTACAGCCCTCCTATTGTTGGGCATACCACTCGGGAAGAAGCATGACGCATGCATTCCGCTTGCAGTCATCGAGAGCGGCAGAGCGGTCGAATTCATCCGAGGCTTGTATCATGCGGAAGGGTCAATCTACAGGCGCCTCTCCAAGATGTACAATAGGATGAAGAGGGTCTACGACAACCTTCTCGTGGTTCAAATCAGAATGAAGCTGCCAACCCTAATGCACCAGGTGAACGAGGAACTGCTCAAACTCGGAATCACGACTAACAGACTGGGGTCAAGAGATGGAGTATACACTCTGCGTATTACAAGGCAGGCAATGATTCAGAAGTTTTTCGAGATTATCAGGCCCAGATACAAGACTTCACCGAAGCAAGTCTTTAATGCACCACGGTGAGGCGGCCGTTCCGTGGGCCTGTGGCTCAGAGCTAACGCGGCGGGAAGCCAGGTTAGAGAGTAAGATCCTAGAACGGCTGGCTCTTAGGCAGCTCCCGGGGAGACCAGCATGCCGTGGGTTCGAATCCCACCAGGCCCGCGTCCAATCAGCCCATTACTAACTCCATTCGACGAACGGGTTCAGAACGGCGACCCGTCCGAGCGTGCCTTCCTATTCATGAGAATCGTGTTACCACCTTTTGTAACGACGTAATGTCCTGAGAATTGATCCCCTTGTTGAGGGACTTGCGGAGATTAGCGCAGGCTGTGACCGTTTTCTTACTGCTTTCCGTTTCATTTCTTGTCTCCCCTGTCGCTTCTCAGCCGTCGCAGGGAAACTGGGTCGTCACCGGAACGCTGGTGGTGCAGAACGAGTCGATCACTCTCAACGGGAATCTTACTGTTGAGAGCGGAGGAAACCTCACCCTAAGCAACGTCGTGCTTACGGTAAACGGGCATTCGCCTGGGCAGTACTCGATCTATGTAGCCCCTGGAGGCTCGCTCTACATCTACGACAGCACAATCACCGCCGCCAATCTCCAGGATGGATATTCCTTCGTCGTATCTGGAAGCCATTTCGTGATGAAGGGGAGCAGCATCCACGGGGTCGGCTGGTGCCTGGCCGGCTTGGAAACCTGCAGCTACAATGCTGGGCGGTACCAACAAGGAAGTACAACCTATCCGTACGGTCTCGAGGTCTTGACCAACAATGCCCTGATTCAAGGTAATGTGGTCTCGATGAACGTCGGCGGAATCGGATTATCTGGATTGAACGAAATCCTTGCGAACAACACAATTGAATCCGATCCCCTACTTCCTATCTCCCTACAAAGCGTCTCGAACTCAACAATCGAGTCGAATTTTGTGAACGACACCACCCCTTTCCCGAACCCTGCCATCCAGGTCTCTGGCTGGTCGGAGTACAACTTGTTTCGCAACAACACGATATCCTGCCGGGAGCAACTCATCAGCGGCGACGAAGTGAGTTGCTTCGGGCTGGAAATGGGCGGAGCTTGGAAGAACGTAGTTTTAGACAATCGCATTACCAATGCTGCCATGTGCGTCTGGTTGCAGGGAGGCTCTTCCGACAACACAGTGGCGGGAAACCGCCTCGAAGTCGGTATCGGGTCTGGCTTGTACATATTGGATGGTGTTGGCAACAGAATTCTCAACAATTCGATACAAATCAGCCCCCAATGGGGAGGGATTGGAATGACCCTTACTAGCGCTCACAACTCGACCATCATTGGAAACGAAATCTTCGGCGGACAGGGAGGTGGTATTAACATGGATGGGACTTCGGGAAGCCACATCTTGAACAATAACATCTCAGTCCCCGATTATCTATCGTTGAGCCTCTTCGGTTCGCAGAATAACACAATCGCTGGAAACCACATCACGAACACGGAAATCGGGATGCAGCTATACTACATGTCAAACGGGAACAGCATCTATGACAATAACATCATAGCTAACGCAACCTTGTTCAACAATTGCTGCAGCCATGGAGTCTACGTCAAAGACTCGTCCAGTAATCTGATCTATCACAATAACATCTTCGGCGGGGTCCTCGGCCCATTTGACAACGGAAATAACACATGGTATTCACAGGGCAGAGGCAATTACTGGAGCCTCGACACTCAGACCGCTAGTAACGGGAATGGCGTGCTTAGTCAGCCGTACAGGATCCCTCCAAACGGCACGGACCCCTATCCGCTAGCCAGCCCGGTCTTGATAAGGCCGGTGCCTGCTTTGAATACTTCATTCGCCTCCCTGCCACCACAGAACTTCCCAATTCCCAACCTGGCCGACATGACAATAGCAAACAAGACCATTGCACTTGGAGCT
>Ga0187784_10000362_pt1 | contig 32924 bp, 39 predicted proteins | sample 1015_SJ02_MP15_2_FD_132964 | JGI IMG/M metagenome (GOLD analysis project Ga0187784, IMG submission 132964) | Tropical peat soil microbial communities from peatlands in Department of Meta, Colombia - 1015_SJ02_MP15_20_MG | ecosystem: Environmental > Terrestrial > Soil > Wetlands > Peat | place... | reverse complement strand
TCGGCGTGACAAAATTCCGCTCCGCTTCTGAGGCGGCGCCCCCGACTGCGTTCGACCGAGCGTCGCATCGCGCGAGTCACCGCTGGCGGTGAGAAGTACCTAAATAGAAAATGGATGTCAGCGTTGGCCGGCGGAAGACGGCTCAACTCAAAGACTTTAGCCAGGATAGGATTTGTGGCCATACATTGGCTCGTGCTTGGCGCCCGATCAAAATCGCGAGGTGTTGCAAGCACACTCCTACTTCACCGGGGTATTCGATGGTTCGCCCATTCTTTGCCGGCATCGCTTCAATAAATGGCTTGACCGCCGCTGGAGGAGCCACTTCGTCAGAAGTATTGACGATCGCCAAAGTGGGAGTGGAAAGACTGGCGGGACCTAAAAGTTTTTCGCCAATGTTCAACGTTCCTCGGCAGAAGCGGTTTTCACGATAAAGCCATTCGATGATTTGATGGACTAGCTTGCCGGGAAGAGGAACCTCGTCGAGTGCCCAGCGCTCGACCCGTGCGTGAATTTCCATTGCATGAGGGTCCGTAACACTTATGGCAGCATCCATTAGACGCGACCAGATGAACGTGTGCGGCGACGCTAATGCGCTGGCGTGCGATAAAAGTGACCCCGGGAAGATACCTGCATCGGAAGGCTCCGACGGTACTAACGAGACAAGCGCATCGCGAAATTCGCTCTTCGATGGCTCGAAGCAAAGTGGTGCGCCCAAAAGGACAAGGCCCCTGATGCTTTCTGGCATAAATGCGCCGTAGATCGCTGCGAGCGTGCCGCCGAGTGAGTGACCGATGAGGAACGGCTTTGAGCCTCGGGTGGCCGTTGTGGCCCTCGCGACAGCCTCGCTTATGGCGGACACGCACTCGTTAAGCCCGACGTATCCAGTGCGCTGGGATGCCGGCATCCATTCCAGAAGTTCCACGTGCAGATTCTGATGCAGACAGTGGTTGATAGCGCTGGCTGAAGGAGCAAGATCCCAGATGTATGGTTTTTTGATCGGCGCTGCGACGATAAGTAGTGATCGAGACTGGTCCTCGCCGCCGTAGTCGCGAACACGCCAATGCGATCCCGACGTAACGGTCTTATATTGGCATTCAGTCGGATCGAGCCCGATAAACGTTCCAACGAAATCACCCTGCGCCCGCCGGAGGATATCGCTCATGCCAAACTGCGCCTGGTACAAGGCGTTTAACATCGTATCCATGACTGAAAGATCCTGTCGTCGTAGTGCGACCGTTAGCACGACACCATCTAAGCACCTGACCGCAACCTCCTCCCCGCGCTTTGGGCGGCACGCTGAAAAGTGAGAATTCAGAAAGCCAATAAATAAAAGCCGGCCAACTTTTGAAAGTGCCAGATCTTTCGCGAACCGGCTCGCGGCCCGCTGCATCACACCACGCTGATGTGCACCTCGCTGCTGGTGCTCGGGTACAGCTTCAGCGATCCTCCCTTCGCCGCCACGTGCAGCGTGGTGCCGACGATGCGCACCACAAACTTGCCGCCTTGATCGCACTCGAATATCACCGGATTGGAGGGACCGACCTCGAGCAGATTCTTTGTCGCCGGCACCGTTGCTGGAACGCATTTTAACGCTAGCAACGTTCATATCCTCGACAGCATTTTCTCGCTATAGCCACGCACAAGACGAGCTCGCCCCCAATACTTTGACAGACTCGAACGGCCAAGGCCTTAGGGGAATTGGCCGGTGATGGGTGACCATCACGCTAAAGGCATCCGGTCCGAATCGCCTTGATCAAGGTCAATCTCGCGGGGATGCCCAGCCGAGCCAGCGGCAGCCGCCAAAAGCTGCCGCGCGCCACTTCAGGCCGCGGATAGAGGAACCCCGGCGGAATGGGCTTCCAGCGAGGAACTAGCAGAGGCGGGTTTGTGGACTGCTCCTCGCCGCGGCGGGCAGGTAGCAGGCCCAAGGCGCGGCTCCGCCTAAATCTCGCGGCGCGGTCAGGCGGCGGCCGGCTGCACCGACGGAGAAGGGAATGGCTTTTGGTGGCTTCCTCGCAATTTGCGAGCGGCGGATTGACGTAACCGGCCGTGTGGGGAGCAGGTTCACAAGAGCGTCCAGAACGGGATTGAGCTACCCGTGCCAGCAATCTACCTGCAGCAATCATCTAGTCGCTGAGCCTCGCAGACAGCCAACCGGGATAGCTCAAGAGGGCACCAAACGCTACAATCCCGGCCAAGACAGAACTTTCAGGTAGCACCACCCGCGTCAGGTTGATCGGCGCCGTATCAAGGTCGCCGAACGCTTCGAATCCGAGTGTCCACCATACATCCGATCGGTGTGGTCCGCGTACCTCCGTCAGTTCGACATTGCATCCTTGGACGGGCATCACATGGCCAAACTTTGGTTTTTCGTTTGAATCCAAAGGTATTTCCACGCGAAGAGGTTCCGACGTATCAAATTGTCGAAGCCATCTTGTTTTTGTTATTGCGACCTTACTCGTCAATTTCAGGTCACGAACTGCGCAAGACCACTTGCACCATATTTCAAAACTGCTTGCGATCGTGGTGAGCGCTGGGCTCCCGCGGGTCGCAACAAGTCCCTTAACTTCCAACCCAGGCGGGTCACCGCGTTCCTTAATGCCAATCTCCGCCTGATTCGGCTGACGAAGATATCGGTCGATCCTCGGATGCCCCCCGCCTGGCGACAATCCGGTTTTGAAGAACCAATCGTGTACCTGCGGCGGACAACTGTTATGCCAGAACCATCTGACTTCGGCCGATATGAACATATCAATTCCTTAAACGCTGACTGCCCATCCTCGGCAGCAGATATCAGCACCTTGATGTCTTCAACGCAAAATATTTCGAGGCATCAGCATCGAGCGCAGCGACTGCCGCGGGCGAGATCCACTGCCATCGCTCCGGACACGACGGTCAGCCGTATTTCGATCGAGATCAGTTTCGATCCCCCACTCGCGGAATTGATTAAGATCAACGCATCGTACATGACGCTGGTTAGCTTGGGTGCAGCGGATAAAAAAACGCCGCTTGGGCAGGGCTCTTGTAGCTCACGTCGACGAGCTTGCGGTGAGGATGCCGATTAAAGGGTTCGTGAAGCTAACCAGTCAATAATCGCCGTGCGGCTTTCCATTAAATGCTAGAGGAGCTGCCCGCAAGCCTTTAACGCGGCGGGTCGGTCACGGCCAGTGTGAGTCAGATCCGGTGCGAAGGATTGTCGGACTTACTTTGTTCCTCGTTGTAGGAACAGTGATCGGCGATGCAACGGAATGTCCGCGCAATCCTGATGCTCTGGGAACCAGCCGGGTCCTTGTCGTTGACCCAGTCGAACACCCGCGCGTGGGCACGTTGCAATATCGGGAGACGCTTCCGCTCAATGATCATGAGGTTGTCTTCACTTTTGACGATGGTCCTATCGCCCCGTACACAACACGTATTCTCGACACCCTGGTGTCAAATTGCGTTAAAGCAACTTTTTTCATCGTTGGGGATATGGCAAATCGCAGTCCAGAGCTTGTGCGTCGTGCGCATGAGGAAGGTCACACTATCGGAACCCATACTGAAGACCACCCATTCAATATTGACGCATTGCCGATTGAGCAAATCGAAAGGGAAATAGAAAAGGGTATCGCCTCAGTGACGAAAGCACTTGGGGGCGTTGCGGTGCCGGCGCCGTTCTTCCGATTTCCGGGTCTAGGACGCAGCGAGGCAGCTGAAAAGTATCTCGAGTCTCAAGGGATCATGATTTGGAGCGCTGACGTCATTCCGGATGACTGGAAGCAGATTTCGCCGGAGCAAGTGGTTGAGCGCAGCCTGGATGGGCTCATCCGAAAGAGGCGTGGAATACTGCTGCTGCATGATATTCATGAGCGCACCGCCGAGGCGTTGCCGATATTGCTTGGCAGATTGAAGTCGGCGGGCTTCCATGTCGTGCAGGTCGTTCCGGCCGCTCCAAATCGACCGAAGACCGCCACGGTTCAGACGCAATGGATCTTGCCCGCCGAAGAGAATACAGTTGATCCGTCTTCGGCGACAGAATGAAACGCCAGCACCTTTCGATGTTACCGGCCGACTAACATTGCAAGTCAATCCCCGACCATCTCAACTCGATTCACCGGGTGGGGCTCTGTCGTCGAGCGCGTCGGCGCTCGCGTTTCGCGGTCGCGGATCGATACATATCGTAGATCTCGCGCACGCTTGTCGACTGCTCCGCTGCCTTATCGTCGCGAAACCGAACAAATCTGGGGAAACGCAACGCAAGCCCTCCGCGCTTGAGCCAATTTTGCGCGACCGTATGCACAGGACTGACCGTGAGTTCGGCTCCGGCGATTTCGACGACCTTGAGTGGTTCGAACCAAACGTCCGCCGCCATTCTGGTCTCCACCAACCGATGTTTTTTCGGAATAGCAAAGCGCTTGAGAATCTTGGGAAGATCGCCCAAGAGTTTGTCGGAGAATCCTGCGCCTACCTTGGTCAGCGAATAGTATCTGTTTGTAGCTGGGTCGAACGAAGCAAGCAGTAGCGATCCGTAACTTCCCGCCCGGTGACCCTTGCCATAAAGGGCTCCAACAACCACGAGGTCAAACGTATCCGCCAACTGTTTTTGATACTCCCTCTTGAACTTGATCCAAAGCCAGCCGCGCTTGCCGGCCTGGTAAGGACCAGCTGCCGCCTTTATCACGACGCCCTCCGCGCCATGGGCAAGCGCGTCATGAAATGAGCTTTCAATCACTCGAATGTCCGAACTCACCGTACGTTGCGACCAACGAATGAGGCGCGATTGTCTAACCCAACTCTCGAGTAGCTTGCGTCGCTCCAAGAGCGGTTCATCAATGAGACTTCGATTTCTGATGAGCAGCAGGTCGAAGGCGAACAGCGCAATCGGAACTTTCTGGACGTATGCTGACACATCGTGCTTTCGCCTGCGTCGCATCAGCGTTTGAAACGAAAACAAGCGGTCTGCTTTGCTATCAAAGGCGACGATCTCGCCTTCCAGAATGGTATTGCGAGGGACGTCAGATTTCGAAACCGCATCAATAATCTCAGGATACTGGTGCGTAATCCCTTCCAGCCTGCGGGAAAAGGCATGCACATGACCATCTTTGTCGCAATGAATTTGCACTCGTTCGCCGTCATATTTGTATTCGATCAACATCTTGCCGCGTATGTGTTTTGGTACGTCGCGCAAGTCCTGCACACGCGACGCGAGCATCATGCGCACGGGTATTCCGGCGACGGGAATGACCCGTTTGAGGCCTGCCAAGCCGGATCGCGCCATGCGGCGGCTGACCTCGCCCAGATCGGAGAGGACATTGTAGGCGGCTTCCGCGATCCGCTTGTTCTCGGCGCTGCCGGCATAGGCCTTCGCCAGCGCGCGCAGGAACGTCATGTCGGCGACACCGATGCGATGCGCGCCGAGAACCGTGCGGACGATGTATTTTGCTTCAACGGCGGAGGCGCTCGAAAGCAGCCGCGCCAACCGTTTGCATTTCTCGGCTTGCGAGCCTTTGCCAACGATACCGGCAATGCTTCGCAGCTCGCCGAATATGAAAAGGATCGAGGCTGCACGTCCTCGCTTCGCGCCCGCGAGGGTTTCGGCGACGGTTCCGAGGTCGCCGGTCGTCGTCAAGAGCCGTTCCACGCGTTGTTGCGGCACGGAGTACGCGTCCGCCACGGCGCGTACCGCCATTCGCTCGGCCATGCCGATTTCGAGCGACGCAAACGGGGGAGCCAGTTCTCCGCGCAGCAGATAGGCGACGGCCCTTGCCTCGTTGGGGTTGAGCCTTGATAGAAATTCGGCGAGTAGAGTGACGAGCGTCAAACTCGAGGAGGTGCGCTCCAGTCTCTGGAACACTTGGGCGAGTTGGCGGAAGGCTTGCATTTTTGGACTTCCAGCTTTCGAGGCTCGGCTCCTCCTTTTCAAAGGCGGGCAGGATTGCGACAATCAGCGAGTTTCCCCTTGATTCAGATCAAGGGAAGTGAGTGAAGGTATGTGCATGTTCCACAAAGAGAACGCCGCGCGATGCTAAGAGCTAATCGCGGCAAAACCGACAGCCTGTGCGAGCAGAGCAATGGAAAGCGCCACATTCCGAAAATGGCTTGTGCAGCAAGGGTGCCGCATCGATCACGGTGAGCATCAGCGACGGCACGAGGGGCAGGTCATGGTAACCGTGCATCGGGAAGGCCGAAGGGCTGAAGTTCCGCTCGGCGGTTCTCGTCAATCCCTCGACATGCGTGTTGTTCGCCGGGCCTGTGAGGAACTTGGGCTCGACCCGGCGCAACTGCCCGGACCGACGAGCCGCGTCTGACAGCGAGGCGTCGCCATGATTGAACACACGATTCGGGCCTTTGACGCGGACTTGCGCGAGCTTGCGCAAAAGATTGCCGAGATGGGTCGCCTCGATGACGCTCAGATCGCTGATGCGATTGATGCCTGGGTGAAACGCGACGCTGCGCTCGCCAAACGCGTTATAGCCGCGGACGATCGGGTCGACGCACTGCAGCGAGAGATCGAGGAAAAGGCAGCCACCACTATCGCGCGACGACAGCCGATGGCGGTTGACCTGCGGGAAATTCTGGGCGCCTTGCGCATTTCTAACGATCTTGAGCGGGTTGGCGACCTTGCGGAAAATGTCGCCAAGCGGATGATGCTGGTGACCGAGGAATTCCGCCTCAGCGAGGTCATAGTTCAGCTCCGTCACATGGTGGACGTGGTGCGCGACCAGTTGGCGCGCGTATTGCAAAGCTACGAACGCAGAGATGTTGCCCTGGCCCTTGACGTGTGGCGCAAGGACCAAGAAATCGACGCTCTCAATTCCGGACTATTCAGGGAACTTCTTACCTTTATGATGGAGGAGCCACGCAACATTGCGTTTTGCACCCACATGTTGTTTTGCGCCAAGAACATCGAGCGTATGGGTGACCACGCGACCAATATCGCGGAGACGGTCTATTACATCGTGCAGGGAAGCCAACTCAAAGAGGAACGTCCCAAGGCGGATGTTACCAGTAGGGAAGCGCTGCCGTTCCGTCGTGAGGGAGGGCGCAGCAGCCGTGGGCGCCGTTCCGCCGGCCGCGCAGGACGTCAATAAAACACTAGCGTGAGAGACAGCTGTGCCATTCAAGGATCGCTCGGATGCGGGCCGCAAATTGGCGGCTGCGCTCACGAGCTACAAGGATTGGCAGCCAGTGGTTCTCGCGCTCCCACGCGGCGGCGTTCCCGTCGCCGCCGAGATCTGCGCCGTGCTGAATGCCCCCCTCGATTTGATCCTTGTGCGCAAGATCGGCGTGCCGATCCAGCCGGAATTGGCCATGGGCGCCATCGTCGACGGCGGCCAACCAATTGTCGTGCGCAATGAAGATGTGATTGCGCTCGCGGGTATCGACGAATCTGAATTCAGGACCGTCTGCGACAGCGAACTGGCCGAGATCGACCGCCGTCGTCAGCGCTATTTAGGCAGCCGCCAGCGCGCAGACATCAGCGGCCAAACGGCGATCGTGGTCGACGATGGCGTCGCCACCGGCGCAACGACCCGGGCAGCCTTGCGCGCCACCCGCATGCGCAACCCGAAGCGCCTTGTTCTTGCGGTGCCGGTGGCACCGGCAGTTACCGTTGCCGAGCTGCGCGGCGAGGCCGATGACGTCATCTGCCTCGAAGATCATGAGTTCCTGGGCGCCATCGGCGCTTACTACGCGGATTTCAGTCAGATTTCGGACGAGCAAGTGATCGACATACTCAAGCGGTTTCCAGTGCAGAGATCAAAAGATGCAAGCCAGCCCGTGGCATGAGATGAGCCCGCCGTCGAGCAGTTCTCTCGTTTGCAAGACAAGGTAGCAAGCGGGGTCGCGATATGTCGGATGAGGAAATCGGCATTTCCCGGAGCCGTGTACTCGATGCTGAAGGCAAGATCGTCGGTGCCATGCCGGAATTTGCACGTGATCCGGACGAATTGTTGCGGCTCTACCGGGCCCTCGTCCTCACTCGGACATTCGACACCAAGGCGATTGCGCTGCAACGCACTGGACGGCTCGGTACTTATGCATCCTCGTTGGGTCAAGAGGCCGTATCGGTTGGGGCTGCTTCCGCCATGCGGCCGAGCGACGTTTTGCTTCCGAGCTTCCGAGAACATGGCGCGCAGCTTTGGCGCGGCGTCACTCTCAAGGAGCTCTTCCTCTATTGGGGCGGCGACGAGCGCGGCAATGATTTCGGCGGTCCGCGGGAGGACTTTCCCAATTGCGTGCCAGTGGGCTCACACGCGCCGCACGCCGTCGGCGTCGCGCTCGCTTTTCGCTTGCGCGGCGAGAAGCGGGCTGCCGTATGCATTTTTGGCGACGGTGCGACATCAAAAGGCGACGTTGCCGAAGCCCTGAACATGGCGGGCGTATGGAAGGTCCCGGTCGTTTTTGTCATCAATAACAATGCCTGGGCGATTTCCGTGCCGCGCGAAAAGCAGTCTGCAGCCCCAACACTAGCGCAGAAGGCGGGCGCCGCCGGCATTCCCGGCGCGCAGGTCGATGGTAATGATCCGATCGTCGTCCGGGCCGTCATCGAACAAGCGCTTGCGCGGGCGCGGCAAGGGCTCGGGCCGACTCTGATAGAGGCGGTTACTTATCGTTTGTGCGACCATACGACGTCCGATGACGCCAGCCGCTATCGCGACGACGCCGAGGTAAGCCGCCATTGGGCCGCCGAACCGGTAGCTCGCCTACGTAGTTTCCTGACGAGTTCAGGGCATTGGGATAAGGTCAAGGAAGACGCTCTGCTGCACGAGTGCAGCAACGCCGTCGAGCGGGCGGCCGAGGAATATCTGGCCACGCCGCCGCAGCCGCTCTCTTCAAACTTTGACTATGTCTATGCCACGGCGCCCGTCGAACTGATCGAACAGCGGGAAGCTGCAACCCTCCTGGCAGGTGGTTCGAGATGACTGAACTGAGCTTGGTGCAAGCCGTCAATGCCGCACTCAAGCGTGCAATGGATGAAGATTCCCGAGTCCTGGTCTTGGGTGAGGACGTAGGAATCAATGGCGGCGTATTTCGTGCCACGGAGGGGCTGTTCGGAAGATACGGCGAGCAGCGCGTGATCGACACTCCTGTCGCGGAGGCATCGATCGCTGGCGTATCGATCGGGCTCGCGGCCCAGGGCTTTCGGCCGGTCGCCGAAATCCAATTCACCGGCTTTGCTTATGCTTGCATCGATCAGATCATCAACCACGCCTCGCGTCTGCGCAGCCGAACGCGCGGACGCCTGACTTGTCCCATGGTGCTGCGCGCGCCGGCTGGTGGCGGGATCAGGGCGGTTGAACACCACTCGGAAAGTCCGGAGGCCATGTTCGCGCATATTCCTGGGATCACATTGGTTATGCCGTCGTCGCCGGCGCGCGCCTACGGTCTGTTGCTTTCAGCGATCCGCGATCCCGACCCGGTCATATTCCTGGAGCCGACCCGGCTCTACCGCGCTACTCGCGAAGATGTTTCGGATGATGGTGCCGGGCTGCCGCTGGCCCGTTGCTTGACGCTGCGGCCGGGACGCGATCTCACGCTCGTCGCCTGGGGTGCAATGATGAGAGAGGCACTCGAAGCGGCGGATCAGTTGGCGGCGGACAATATTGAGGTTGAGGTCATCGATGTCGCCACTCTGAAGCCGTTGGACGGCGCGACCATCTTGGCATCGGTGGCGCGAACCGGCCGGCTCGTCATCGTGCAGGAGGCGCCAATGACGTGCGGCTTCGGCGCTGAAATCGCCGCACGCGTTGGCAGCGGCGCCATCACCAGTCTGCTGGCGCCGATCGAGCGCGTAACCGGCTACGACACGATGATGCCGTATTTGCGCACCGAAGCCTTTTACATGCCAAACGTCTCCAGGATTCTCGCGGCAGCGCACCGCACCATGACTTACGCATGAGCACGTTCGCACTGCCCGATCTCGGTGAAGGCTTGCAGGAGGCTGAGATTGTCAGCTGGCACGTCGCTGAAGGCGACCATGTGGTCGTCGATCAGCCATTGGTCGCGGTCGAGACCGAAAAGGCGGTTGTTGAAATACCATCGCCAAAGGCCGGTCACGTCGCCAGGCTGCTGGCCAAGGCGGGAGAGCGCGTGAAGGTAGGTTCGCCGCTGCTCGAATTCGAGGAAGGCCGCCACGCCGAGAGTGGGACGGTGGTGGGTGATCTGCCCGGTCCGCCCCCGGCAAGGCCTGCCCCCGTCCGGGCAACGCCGGCAGTGCGGGCGCGCGCGCGGGAGTTAGGCGTCGATCTTACGCGGGTGGCGCCGACGGGTCCCGAGGGCACGATATTGCTTGCCGACGTGCACGCCGCAGCTTCGCGCCATGTCGCCGGCGTCACGCCGGAAACGCTGCGTCGCGCGCGGCGGACGATGGCTGCCAACATGGCGAAGGCGTGGCGGGAGGTTGCGCATGCGACGCTTCATGACGAAGCCGATATCGCGGCGTGGTCGGCAGCGGAGGACCTCACGTGCCGGCTGATCCGTGCGTTGATTGCGGGCTGCAGGAACGAGCCGGCACTCAATGCGGGCTTCGACGCGGCATCATTCTCGCTTCGCGAGAATCCCACTGTCGATCTCGGACTTGCAATCGATGCCCCGGACGGTCTTTTTGTTCCGGTCCTGCGCGATGTGGCGCGCTCCAGCCCGCAGGATTGGCGGCGGATGATCGATGCCTTCAAACGGAGCGTGCAGGAACGAAGTCTGACGCCCGCGGACCTGCGCGCACCGACAATAACGCTGTCCAATTTCGGTTCGATTGCTGGCTGCCACGCATCCCTGATCGTCGTGCCTCCGCAGGTGGCGATCCTGGGCGCTGGGCGGACCGCGGTGTGGCCGGTACAGGGTGCCGACGGATCGGTCGCGCTGCACCGCACCTTGCCGCTATCGCTGACCTTCGATCATCGCGCCGTCACCGGCGGCATGGCCGCGCGCTTTCTACGCGCCGTCATTGCCGATCTGACGGGCGCATCAGGATCGTGACAGGTGCAGACACATGGAAGATATGTTTCGTTTTGCGGACGAGTTTGGCCCAACACGGATCATTCATATTTATCGGCCCAGCACTGCGCTAAAGGCGATCGTCGTCATCGACAACGCTGCTTGTGGTACGGCGATCGGCGGCGTCCGCATGGCGCCCGACGTTTCCGCCGACGAATGCTTTCGGCTGGCGCGTACCATGACGTGGAAGAACGCGGCCGCCGGACTGCCGCATGGCGGCGGCAAGTCCGTGATCTTCGGCAATCCGCGCATGGCGGCAGCGGAAAAGGAGCAGTTAATCCGCTGCTTCGCTGACGCGATTCGCGATCTGACCGACTATATTCCCGGGCCCGATATGGGCACGGACGAACAATGCATGGCGTGGGTGAGGGAGGAAACCGGCCGCGCGGTCGGTTTGCCCGGCGTCGTCGGGGGCATTCCTCTCGATGAGGTCGGAGCGACCGGATTCGGACTGGCGGCCTGCGTTGACGTCGCCAGTGAGTTTATCCAGCTTGATCTGCAAGGCGCACGTGTCGCCGTGCAAGGCTTCGGGTCCGTCGGTAGGCATGCGGCGCGCTTTCTATCAAAGAAAGGCGCCGTGCTTGTTGCTGCGAGCGACACCAGTGGCACCGTGGCGGATGTTTCTGGGCTTGATGTCGGCAGGCTGATCGCGCTCAAGCAGGCGGGTCAGCCACTGAAAAATCACGACAAAGGCGCAAAGCTTGCGCTTGATGCAATCCTCGATGTCGACTGCGACATCTGGATACCGGCGGCACGTCCGGATGTGGTGCGCGCCGACAACGTATCGCGGCTGCGCGCGCGTCTAATGCCGCAAGGCGCCAATATTCCCTGCACGCCGGAAGCGGAACAAGCGTTGCACGCGCGCGGCGTTCTCGTGGTACCGGATTTTATCGCCAACGCGGGGGGCGTGATCTGCGCTGCCATGGAATATCGCGGCGGGACACAACGTGCCGCCTTTGAATACATCGATGAGCGAGTTCGCGCCAACACGCGCGCGGTATTGGAAGAAAGCCGGCGCAACAAGACGCTGCCACGCGCCGCGGGTCTGGCGCTGGCCGAGCGCCGGGTACGAAGCGCCATGCACATGAAACGTTGGCACAGCTCGCAACCTTGATCCCATTGGAGCCGTTTGGGAAGCCGCCACAGAAGTCACGGGCCGATTGGGGTCAAGCGCTCATGGAGCCGAGCACGCTCAGCTTGGCCATAGGTTGTGCAGCGGCGCCGGCGTGGCGGCTTTCGCATCATCTAGCTCCGCTGCCGGCAGACGTGCCGTAAGCAGCGCAAATACGGCCCGGGCGACTTCCCCTGCATCGATGCCCGGATCGCGGTGTACGCCATCATGGATACGTTCCAAAAATGCAGCGCGGGTGCGGGTGGCCGGGCGCGTTCCGGGATGCCAGCCTTCATAATAGAGGCCGCGCAGCAACAGCGGCAGCTGCGCCCCGATGTAGACAGCTTCGTCCCGCCCGACCGCGTCACGCAGCGCATGCAGCGACGCAAGCAAGACAAGATAAACGCGTTTCCTATCGCTCCAACCGAGGCGCCGCGTGAGGTCGTCGATCCACTCTTCCGTCGCATTGACAGCGGCGTTCAGCTCTTCGAGTCTCGGCATGATCACAATGCTCTGCTCTTAGGCCGCGGTTACGTCAGCGGCATCTTGGCACTTGTGTAGGCTTACGATTGAGCCAGGTCGAGTCGGCGGTCATGATACGCGTCTGGTGTAGCCATGAAACCGATCCTATACCTGCAAACCGCTGGGCTACCTAAAGGACTGATCCAGATCAAATCATGTGCCTATGCATTGGCAGTCTGCGGAAACTCTATGCTGTCGGCGCGGAGCCGACGAGTTTCTCCCAATCGCAATGAGGCGAGGACCCGATAGCCCACACCGCCCGGTGGAGGCGATTGAAAAAGTTCGACGGATTCGACGCGCTGCGTCAATGACAGTTGTTGATCAATTGGATGTCTGCGTGCGAGTGCCGGCCCATTGGCGCGAATTCGCGCAAGCGTCACGTGGGGCTGAAACGGACGCTCTTCAGTTTGCCCAAACGCTTGCAGCAGGTGAACGCGCAAGGCCGTGATTTCGTCGCTCGCCGCACAGTCCGCCCAAATCAGGCGGGGCCGTCCCGGCCGCGGACCATATCCAACATGCTGGAGGATCAACGAGAAAGCGCCAATCCCGCTGACTGCCGCTCGGAGCTTCTCGATGGCGTCGCGTGTCGAGGTTTCATTCCATGGAGATACCAGCGTGAGGTGAATGTCGTCCGGTTTGACCAGACGGAGCGGCAGCTCTTCGAGAGTGGTGACAATTTGGGCGAGTTTGGTGGCAATCTCCGGCGCGATCTTCAGCCCCACAAAAACGCGCGCCGGCGGAGCGACAGCTGGCGCGTGTTCTGTGCTCGTCGGGCTCATGAGTTTGCTCCAGCACGCCGAGAAGAAGAATGCGCGCGGCTTATGATTTCAAGATCGGCTGGCCCGCGATTGATCTCGATCAAAGCTTTGAATTGCGTATTAGCGTACGGGATCGATTGTCCGCACCGAAAAGCAGGGTGAGGCGCAATGGCAGACGATTTGACCGGTGTAGGCAGCGACGCGAGGCCCGGCCGCCGAATGGCGAGACGCATTCTTGAAGGCGAGGCGTATCGTCGAATTATGACCGGCAATGCGCCGGAAACCCTTTCGGCATTTGCGGCACAGCTTTCCGCCTGGTTCAAGGACGCCTATCCTGCTGGCCCCGCGGCTCCGGTAAGCTTCGTTGAGGGCGCAATTCGCGACACATGGCACCGCCGCCATGAAGTCATCGGCAGCGAGCTATGAAAATCACGCAACGCATGAAATAGGCCCGGCAGCGAGGGGCGGAGCCGATCAGCAGCCTTGGCAACGCAAGCAGCAATAGGCCGTGCGCCCCGCCAACCTTGAATACGTTGGGGGATGAGCCGCAGCGGGACAATGGCCCCTTCTTGCGCTCGGGTAGGGCGCCTTTGGGCATTCGCCCGACGAACAGCTCCGAGGCAGCGCCATGGGCAATTGCCGACTTCAGAACTTCGCGCACGATCTGAAACCGCCGCTTGATCTCTTTCGGAGGCGTATCGGTAGGCGCGCGCCAGCGCGGGCCTGATCAGGCCGGTTCCGGCAGCCCGCGGATCAGCTCCTTGAAGCGGTCCCACTCCGTTGCCGTCCAGATTTCAGTGTGGGCGTGACCAAACGTGCGAACGAGTGTCGATACGCGAGCCGCTGGTTCGATTTCGTTTGCAATAAAGACGTCGAGGTAGTCACAAGGACCCAAAACCGCGCAGCTGTTGAGCCACTCGACGTCGGGACATTCCTCGCGTACCCGTTTTCATCGCGTCGCGTTCCAGCTGTTCCAATCCTCGGGGCGAGCGGACCGCATCGGGATTCAAACGTGTCAGCATAATGAAGGTTGGCATAGCAAAACTCCATTAGAACATTAGTCGACGCCTGTGCCCAAGCGCTTTGATTTCAATCAAAAGCGAATGCGCACGCAAGCCAATCATTGGAAGACAGGTCGGCTAGGTCACGACGCGGCATTCCGATCTTCGGGCGTATGAGAGTGGATTCCGCCCGCCTTTCGTGACATTCCTAGCCTTGGACACCGCTCCGCCTGTCGGTTGTCTTGAATTGTTCGTCCCATTCACTAACTTATGGAGTCTTCTTTCGGAATCACGTTTATTGCCTGCCGGTCCGCGGCACATTCTCCCCAATCCGAGTGCCCTTCCGGGAGAATGGAGCCGACGAACGCCGGCCGAGGACTGGAAATTTGAAAGTCATAAGCTGGAACCTGCTGCGCTTGACCGGCGCGGGTGTCGGGGACGTAGCCGCCCTTATCGAAGAGCATCGTCCCGACCTTCTCCTCTTGCAGGAAGCGACCGAGGGGTTGGGGGAACTGCCGGAGTGGGTCGGCGGATATTTTTTCCGCGAGCCGCTGGACGGTCGCATTTACGGTCTGGCCGTGTGGAGCCCCCATCCACTTAGACCGCCGTATGCGCTGCCTCTGCCAGTTTCGCAGCTGCCGGGTCGCGTGCCACCTCGCGTCGCGCAAATCGTGCAGTTGGGCGATGTGGCTTTCGCGAACGTCCATCTTTCTCATGGGCAGATCCTGAATCGTTGGCAATTGGTGCACATCGCAAATGCTCTCGACGGGCCGGCGGCCGTCATTGGCGACTACAACGCGATTGGGCCGATCAAGCTTGCCGGCTTCAAGGACATCGGACCGCGGCAACCCACCCACAGTCCAACCAATATCGTTTCCCTTCGTCTCGATCGTTGCATGGCGCGCGGTTTGCGCTGCACATATGCCCGGGTGCTATTGCGCGGTCCTTCTGACCACCATCCGATCAGGCTCGATCTGCATGTCCTGCCGGGAAGCCAAGTCTCGGATGGCAAGCTGCGCGCCGGCGTAGAGAGATGGGCACGGGCGATGTCCGATGCACCAAACCGCATTCGCGTGGGACAAACCTCCATTGAACCAATGGATAGCCCGTGGTGAACAAAAGAAGGAGCGCCAGACAGCGCTCGGGTGATACACAGGATTTGATACGGTGCCACTATGATGAAATATCTCGCAACATGATGAAATATCTCGCAACGGGCGCTCTTTCGATCTTAACGGTTGTGCTGCCTGCGTTGGCTCAAGATAGGTGCCTTACACGCATCGCCCAATTACTGCCGGCGAAGCGTACGTGCCGGGTCTAGGAGACATCATGGGTGGCAATTCAGTGGTGCCAACTCAAGCTTTCGTATGCTGGTAGGCTCGGGAACTGGAGGCTTGCCTGACGAAATATCGGTCCTGCAATCGCTTGATATTGCGCGTCTGCAGCGCGGCTCAGCGATCTTGCCTACGATCAGGGGATCTCGGAGGCGCAAAAGGAACGGACCGCACGTCTTGAGGTCACCAATAAGACTTGACGGCCCACTGGGAGCAAAAGATGCAAACGCCGCCTGAAATCCAATTTCAAGGCATGAAGGGAACGCCGGCGATCGAAGACGCCATCGCTAACCATGTGGCGAAGCTCGAAAAGCGCTTCGGCCATATCACGGCGTGCCGGGTCGTATTAAAGGCGCCGGGCAAACATCATCGTACCAGCGGACTTTACGAAGTGCACATTCGGCTCGCTCTTCCCGACGGCCGCGAGGTCAATGTGGAGAGGACGCCGCCGGCGGACGAGCGGCACTCGGATCTGACATTCGCATTAAACGACGCCTTTAAACACGCGCGCCGTCAACTACAAGATAAAGTTCGGCGCATGGAGGGCCAGGTCAAACATCATCAGGGCCCGCCGATCGGAACGGTGGTATCGCTTGATCCGTCCGGCGAGTTTGGCTTCCTCGAAGCGGCTGATGGTGAAGAGATCTACTTTCACCGCAACAGCGTGCTCGATGACGCGTTCTCGCGTCTGAGCGTTGGCTCACGCGTGACGTTTGCGGAAGAACAGGGCGACAAGGGTCCACAAGCGACGACGGTGAAGCTGCTCGGGAAACACGGACTGCAGACTTGACCGTCGCGTCGGCCAAGAACTTGATCATGAAAATCCAAATATTTTTTCCACCTTCCCCTCAACTTCTCCGAAACTGCACGCTGTATTGCTGCAAACGACAAGCACCAGCAGCAGCAGACATTAGCGACGACTTAGATTCACGCGACTGGTGACAATTCACAATGAGCCGAGCCGCATGCGTGCTATCGTTCACGCCAGTTCGCGGCTTAACCGGGACTAGCCAGAAGTCACGACCAGGCGTTTGTGTGCGTGTGTGTTGGTGGCATCAGCACTGTTTAAGGGCGGCGCATCGCTTGGTGCCGAGAATTCGGCACGGTGGAGGAAGCGCGCGCAATGCTCGATCGCCGATCAGGGCCTCCCCGCTGTTGCCCGGATTTAAACGTAGGCTACCCGTTGTGGGGCCTTTGATCCAACCGCAGTCGCCGGCAACTGAAGAACCGTAGCTTGCAGACCCGCATGCAGGAATGTCAGCAGTACGATCTGACCATCCGGGAATTCCAGCGCATCATGATGCGTTCTCGGATTTTTTTGGTTCACTTGCCGGAAGATCGCGGTCTTATGTTCGACTACCTTGCTCCACGGCCATAAACGAATGCCCGCAACCTCTTCTACAAAGGACAACTCAGTCCCCGGCAATAGGCAAACCGCCACGCTCGGATCTTCCGGGGCGGAGAACCCTCTCGTGCCCGTTGCAAAGGTGCGGTTGGTTAGCTTGTCGCCGACTTTAGCGGGGCGCGATTTGACGTTGTGCAGGCTGTAGTCACACATTGGGCCCTCCAGTGTTACCCCGCACCCAGCCCTAGCTTACCCATTTCCCAGTTCTGGTGCACTATCCTAGGAAACCCGCGATGCTGGCTCGTCGGATCCTTCGAACAGTGAGAATCGTACCGGCATTATTTCTTCATGGTGATCCTGCCGCGCAAGTCCTTCTCCGCCAGACAGCGACTGTCGCCGGGGCCGCACATGCGCCGCTCGGTGCCAAGGCGGAACTCCATCTTAGTTTCCGATCCAGCATAGTCCCCGACACTAAAGTTCTGGTTTTTATAGCTGTGGTAGTGTGGTTGCGATTGCGCCGTCGCCAATGTGGCGTCTTGCAAAGCAGCCCGCCTTAGCAGAAGTGCTGGGCCGAAGCGGGACGGCATTGCGGGGAAGGGCTGATGAAGGGACCAAGAAGAAGCCCAACAGCAACGAAGCTACTGCAGAAATCGCAATACCCGTGACGATGCCGGCGAGGCCGCCGCTGACGCTGAGAAAGACGGCCTCGGCGCCGCGCGCAAGAAAAACCACCACGCCGCCGTCGACCGCTAAATCTATCCGGCCCGGCTTTGATTTTAATCAACGACGCATTCGTGCGCGAAGGGAAGCTTATGCGTAAATGCCGAGAGGATCCCATGAAAGCCCGGGATGTAATGGTAGCTCCGGTCGTAACGGTGAAGCCCTATTCCACGGTTGAAGAGGTCGCCAAAACGCTCGTGGATAGACGGATCAGCGCCGTTCCGGTGGTGGATGATGCTGGCAAGCTTGTCGGTATCATCAGCGAGGGCGATCTCATGCATCGTGCAGAGACGGGCACGGAGCGGCGATACCGCTGGTGGATTCGCCTTGTGGGAGGAGATGCCTCGCTTCCTACCGATTATATCAAAGCCCACGCTCGCAAGGCCGCAGACATCATGACGGAGAACGTCATTGCTGCAGCGCCGGAGACGTCCCTGGATGAAATTGCGATCAAGCTGGAGAGGAATTCAATCAAACGAGTTCCGATCGTGAGGGACGGTCAACTGGTCGGGATCGTGAGCCGGGCCAACCTTGTTCAAGCACTCGCGACCATGCCAAAGGGGCTGGAAATTCCTGTGTCGGACTCGAAGATTCGCGAAAAATTGCTTTCACATCTCAAGGAACAGCGGTGGGCAGATACGCATCTGCTGAATGTCACGGTGACTGACGGTGTCGTCAGCTTGTGGGGCATCGCCAGCTCGGAAACAGCGAGGAAAGCAATTCGTGTCGCGGCCGAAGCAACGCCTGGCGTCCGTGCCGTGAACGATCACTTGGCTCGGGGGCCACTTGGACGCGGGTTATGATCGAGGAGGTGGGGCCTCTCGCCGCTGTATGGCCTGCTTGTACCTCGGGTTGCCTTTTCCCGACTTAGGTTAATCGTCAATCTGAGGATATGAGCAGCTTCGCTAACAGTGCGACGGATAAGCCGATCCTCGCATAACGGAGTGCAACGAACATGACAGACGAACGGGCGGGCGAGGGCAGTGAGGCGAGGCCCGGCCGTCGCAAGGTGAGGCGCGTTTTTGAACACGAGGCTTTTCGATGAATGGTGGTCGGCGATGCGCCGGCAACACTTTCTGAATTTGCGGCGCGGCTGTCCGATTGGTTCAGGGAAACCTACCCCGCAGCGCCTGCGGTGTCGATAAGCCTGATCGAAGCGACAATTCGCGACACCTGGCACCGTCGCCATGGAGAAATCGGGAGCGAGCTCTGGCATCTTGGGCGACAAGCACCGGTGCGACGATGGCTAATCGACCGGCTAGCAGTTTTGGCACTGCGGGCAGCAATAGGCGGTGCGACCGCCAACCTTGGACACCTTCAGGGGGGATCGGCAGCGGGGGCAATGACCTCCTTCTTGCGCTCGGGCAAAAGGGCGCCCTTGGGCATTCGTTCGATGAATAGTTCCGAGCCGGCACCATGAGCGATCGCCGTGTTGAGGACTTCACGCAGGGTCAGAAACAGCTGCTTAATCTGCTTCGGCGTGAGCATTTCCACGCGCGCAGAGGGATTGACACGCGCCTGAAAGAGAATCTCGTCCGAGTAGATATTCCCAATTCCGGCGATGATTTGTTGATCCAACAAGACCGATTTAATGTCACGCTTGCTGCCGAGCACGGCCGCTCTGAACGCTAATAAATCGAACTGTGGGTCGAGTGCGTCCGGTCCAAGTTTTTCATCGGCGATGAAGTCGTCAATATTTTCAGTCAGGCCGACATGCCCGATCATCCTTTTGTTGGTGTACGCCAAGCTTCCGTCGTCAACGAAATCGAGACGCACGCGCGTGAACGGCGGTTCCGGGCCGGACTTCGAGACGAAATTGAGTGCGCCGGTCATGCCGAAATGCAAAGTCAGCCAACCACCGCGATCGATGCTTGCCAAGAGGTGCTTGCCGTAGCGCCGGGCTGCGACGAGCTTGGCGCCTTGAAGGCGGCTTATGAGCGTCTGTGCGGCAAGCTTGCCAAGGATACGCTTGTCGCTGACGAGCACCCGCTGAATCGTCTTGCGCAGGGCGCTTCTTGCGACCACGTGCTTGAAAAGCTCAACGTCAGGCAATTCAGGCATTTCGCGGTCCGTCTATTTCCGCCAGGGCGGTCGATTTGCGTTAACCGCGGGATGCATTGCGACTGTTGATATGAGTCAAGTTATTTCGGCGCAGTTCGCCTTACGTTCGCAGCTAATTTGCACAGGTCAAGGTATTAGCGAGGCAAACATGCCGTTGCGGTTGACAAGCACCGCTTTTCGACAAGGCGGCGATATTCCGCAGAAATATACTTGCGGCGGCGACAATGTGTCGCCGCCGTTCGCCTGGTCGGATGTCCCGGAGGGCACGCGCAGCTTACTGCTTATCTGCGACGATCCGGACGCGCCTGTCAAGTATTCCATCATTGGGCTGCTTTCGATATTCCGCCGCACTGGCGCGGGCTGAAAGAGGGGCACGGCGCAGAAAGCCTGGCGAACGGCTTTCGTCAGGCCATCAATGATTTCGGCAAGCCTGGTTACTCCGGCCCCTGTCCGCCGCGCAGCGACAAGCCCCACCGCTATCATTTCCAGTTGAATGCGCCTAGCGAATCGGCGCTGCCCGTTGCCCCTTCGGCAACATGCGTAGAAGTGATCTCCTTGGCGATGCCCTACGTTCTGGAATTCGTCGAACTCATCGGCTCCTATCAGCGTTCGATAAAACACATTCCGAAGAGCGTCGGGGAATGACGATGGGCAGACGAACCAGGTCTCGAAGCCACAGCCGGACGGCAAAGAAGCCAGTCCCCGTCAATCAAGCAACAACCGCGACGCCAAAACGGGCCAGACCGCCTCTCATCGAACAGTTTCATGTCGCCGTCGATCGGCAGCTGAAGTCTGGATACGGAACCTTCGAAGCAGCCGAGAAGGCAGCGTTGCTCATCAAAAAAAGGCATCCACAGCTGCAGGTAACCGTTTATGACGCCAAAGAGCAGCGGCATAAAACCGTAGAACAGCCACAGGCTAGCGCTGACCCACGCAAAAAGTCCTCTCAACAGGTGAAAGGCGCAACCTCTCAGCCTCGCGTTATAGCGGGAGGAAGGCGTTGATCGCCGGTTCAGCTGGCAAGCTTCATGTTCCACTGGCATGGGAAGCCGCAGCAGCCGAGATTTTCGAGCGTCGCCTGCGTACGATTCTTGTGATTGGCGAATCCGCTGTTGGCAAGAGCAGCTTCTGCCGCTACCTCACGGGCGTGTTATTGGCGCGGCAGGCCGAGGTGGCCTTTATCGACGCGGATATCGGCCAGAGCAATCTTGGTCCGCCGGCGGCAGTCACGCTGGGCTATCCAACTTTACCGGTCGATTTATCCGCAGTTTCACCCGTGGCTTACTACTTTGTCGGCAGTACAGGTCCGATCGGGCGCTTCTTGCCGCTGGTAATCGGAACGGCTAGCCTTGCGCGCGAGACCCGCGGCGCGTTCGTCGTCATCGATACGACCGGTCTGGTCCATGAATCCGGCCGCGTCCTCAAAAACTACAAGATCGAGGCGATCCGGCCCGACGTCATTGTCACCGTCGAACGGAGAAGCGAACTCGCGCCTATACGGACGTCCAATCGGCACGTACCCATCATTACGATCGAGCCTTCGCGAAAGGCGCGTGGCAAGGACGACTATGAAAGAATCGAGATGCGGCGCCAATCTTATGCGCGACATTTTGCTGGGGCAAAGTTGCTGGAACTCCGAATCGAATCTCTGGTTTTTCAGCGCACGCTTTTGTTCGTCGGCGAGCCCATCGAGCTTGAAGGAGCCGTTCACGCCGAGCGAAGCTCCGAAGGTACTCTGATCGTCGGCGCGCCGGTCGCGCCACCGCCGGACAGCAAAGTCTTGCCTGCGGGCTTCGAACGCAATCTGCTTTCAGGGATCGCAGCCGCGACCGGCCATTGTTTGGGACTGGGGATCATCGAGCGCATTGACTTTGCAAGCCGTACGATTGCCCTCATGACCGCTGTCGATCCCGATAAAATCCGCATCGTCCAGTTTGGCGATGTTTACGTCACTCCGGAGGGCGGCGAGCTCGGGCAGGTCAAGTGGGCGTGGTAGCCGGCGACACGCCTAGGCTAAGCTCCTGCTACTCGTGCTGAACGCTGGGTACAGTTTCGAAGCCGTCGCATCCGAGCAACGGCCTCATGCAGCCTAGCAGAAACGAGGGCGTAGGATGCATTGGATATGGCGATCTGTAAGCTTGTGCCACTAGCGAGCAGGATGCGAGTTGAATGTTTGTGCTGCCATGCCTGTCCGCAATTTGAAAGGCGACGCATTCAACCGCGCATTTTTTCGTTGCAGCCATCGGGAGCATAGGCTTGCGGGAAATTCTCAAGCAGATCCTTTACTTCTGCGACGCGTTGTTCGTGATCATAATTCACATGGACATGGACGTGGGTGGCGCCTTTCGCGTTGACGCATTTCATGGCGCGAGGGTCAGGCCCGCCTCGTTGCGTCAAGTTGCCTTCACCCACATAGAGTGGCAGCCATCTCTTGTGTTCATCCATCTTCGCGTAGATGAAGTTGCCCGGTTCATTGGGTGGCAGCTTTGGATGGCGCGCGTAAATTTCGTAGACGTACATGTTGCCTGATGCGCCAGTCCAGGTGCAGGTTAGGGTATCGGCCATTTCCAGTCTACGCTCATAACGCGATTGTACTTACAGGTCTTCGCCTTTCGGCAAGATAGCAATTGCAGCCGGAGCCGGTTTGACCTGAGTCAAAGAAGGCAGCCAATTTCGGCAACGCGTGAGGAGCGAGATGGATGTCCTCACCCTCGATGGATCGTATGGCGAAGGCGGCGGCCAGATATTGCGAACCGCGCTGAGCCTCGCGGCCCTGACTGTGAGGCCCTTTCGTCTCATCAACATCCGCGCGGGCCGCCGCAATCCAGGGCTGTTGCCACAACACCTTTCCGCGGTAAGGGCCGCCGCGACGATCAGCGGAGCGACCGTTTCTGGAGATCGGCTTGGCCCGACTGAATTGAGCTTTTTTCCAACGTGCCCGCCGAAATCAGGCTCATACACCTTCGACGTGGCCGAGATAGCAGAACGGGGCAGTGCGGGCTCCGTCAGCCTTGTCCTGCAGACGCTCTTGGTTCCGCTAGCGTTGGCTGATCTTGCTTCCACGGTGGTGCTGCGCGGCGGAACCCACGTCGAATGGTCACCGTCTTTCGATGATCTCGTCAGTGCCTATTTCCCAGCCTTGCGGCGAACAGGCTTTCGCATCAACGCCGAATTGAAGCGCTGGGGCTGGTACCCGCTCGGCAACGGCGAGATTTGGTGCGAGATCGGAATTGACCGCAGCGCGACGCAGCTCAACCGGCTCCAGATGGCGGACCGAGGCCCTTTGCGGCAGGTCGCCGGGACTGCCGTCGCCGCAAACCTCCCCGCTCATATCCCACAACGTATGGCGGAGCGAGCGCGGGCGTCCCTTGCAGACCTCGGCGTCCCCTTAAATATCCTGCCGCGGCAGGTGTCCGCGGCCGGCCCGGGCGCTGGCATTTTTCTTGTCGCCAAGTACGAGAACATGGCGGCGAGCTTCTCTGGTTATGGCCGGCTCGGTAAGCCGTCCGAGGCTGTTGCCGATGAAGCCGTGACTGCCTTCCGTGAGCACCATGCCTCCGATGGCGCTGTCGAGCTTCATCTCGCTGACCAACTGCTACTGCCGCTATCGCTCGCGGCCGGCAGCTCGACCTTCACGACACCGCGCTCTACTAGGCATCTGATGACCAATGCCTGGAACATCGGCCAGTTCGCGATAGCCGATATTTCAATCGGGGAGGGGACGCCCTGTCGTGTGAATATTCAGCCGCGCCGCTGGCGTTGAGAGCGCCGGTGGTTCCGCCATCAGTCCGGCCGTAGCAGGCGGTGACGAGCGAGATCTTCACGTGTCCATAGGCCAACCCCAGCGCGGTCATCAACCGTATCGATGGCGATTATCGCGTCCGGGTCCGTGAAGGAAATTCTGCACGGCGCACCTGCCGTCGCCGTTGCCTGGAGCAGCAAGTCGTCACAGAAGCGCTCCGCGTCCGGCGTTCGCAGGTCGTGTCCGTCGCCACGCCGGCGCAGCCGTATGTGAAACGAGCTTCCGCTCAACCGCGGCAACCACTCGAGCAGAATCGGTTTGATTCTCTCTCTGAACTCTTCCGCGGAGTGGAACTCGACAGTGTGCATCGCCGGCGCAACGCGTGAGATCGCATCATAAACTGCAGTATTTTGTTCTGTCTTCCGTTCGATAGCTTCAAGCAACGCTATCGGATCCTCGACCCTCATCAGCAGGACATTGTAGTAAGGGCTTCGTTCAACGGGCCCAAATTCCTTCAAGGTGCGGAGCACTCGCCGAAAACCGTCCTGGTAGACGGTAATGACTACGTTCCAGTCCTTCATGAGCATGCTTCTCTGGAAGTTGGCTGTGCGCGGTTGGTTGGCCCGGCGCAGCGCCGCGAGGCTATTTTGGCGCGAGCTCGCGCCGACGGCGGATAAGGCCGGCCTCGAGTCGCGCAAAAGTAAGGCTCTTCCGCCTATAGCGCGCAAGATCGACCAACAGGCGCCTCGCCAACTTCTTTACGGCCGGCAAAGAATCTGGATCCGCTTTGGGCCAAAAGGGACGTAACTCGCGCAAGAAGATGTTCATGGTCACCGGCCCGATGCCGTAAAATGCAAGCAACCTTTGTTCAAGATCGCGCGCGTCGCGCGCAACCTCATGCAGTTGGCTCAAGCTGCCGCCGTAGTCGGCCATAAGCTTCTCACAGTCACGCAGGACCTGCGTAGATTTGCGACCGTCATATCGGACATAGCCGCCCTCGCGCATCACCGGATGAACAAGGAAATCCCATCCCGCCGCCACGATTTTTCTCGGTGTCGTCAGTCCGTGGCGCATGAATGCGCGAAAGGTCTTTTTGGCCGTCGTTTCCGAAATTCGGGCGCCGAACAGAAGGCTCGCGAGAAACCAGCGGAAGTACGCGGCGTCCGTTCCGCGCGTTAAGTCAATGCCGAGTTCTTCCGAATAAAGGATGCTTTGCTCCAGCGATCGTCGTATCGCGCTGACATCTCGATGATGCCGATGCCGCGGTGCCTCGGACGTCGCGATTTTCGTCATACTTATCTGCGACATAGGCTTGCGGAGGCTGCCGAAACGTCCCACCAATACCGTCTATTGGCCGAGCCAAATCTAACGGCAGCGTTCACAGCTCGGATTGATTAGGGTCAATCACTGCGTTGAGATTTATGATATCAGAACGTCTCTAACTCGGGTCTCTCTGATGTCGAACAGCGCAGAATTGTATGTCAGCAAGCGCGAGCGCCCAGTCGGCATATGCCCGCGATGCCGCACGATTGTCAGGGCGTTTGACCAAATCGACACGAAATGCGCAAGAGCGCTTGCCTTCGGCGGCAAATGTCCAGGTGTCATACGCAGTGCATTAGCTGCTGACGAATGGACGGAATGCCCGGACTGCCGTGCGACTGGTCGACGAGACGGCGGCGTCTGCTCGCGATGCGATGGAGAAGGCTGGCTCTACGATAAACGGCGCTTAGCGACGTGATGCGTCGCGGCGATCTCCTGTCGATGGCCTGCAAGTTATAGCAGCGCGTACAGACGATCCGGCGAGAGACGACCGGATGGCCTGTCGCGACGGCCATGCAAATCCGGATCCGCTTTGACGATCAATTTTTGATGAACGTTGCGAGCTTGCGCGAGCGCGCTGGATCGCGAAGCTTCTCGAGCGCCTTCGCTTCGATCTGACGAATGCGCTCGCGGGTCACGCCGAATTCCTTGCCGACCTCTTCGAGGGTGTGATCGGCGGCGCCGCCGATGCCGAAACGCATCCGCAGGATGCGCTGCTCGCGAGGCGTCAGATCCGCAAGAGTTTCGTGAACGATCCTCTGCAGAGCGCTGGCCTCGGCGGCCGCCTGCGGATCGACAGCGTCGGACGCCTTGATCAGATCGCCCAAGGTGGCATCGCCATCTTCACCGACCGGAGCATCGAGCGAGGTCGGCTCCTGCACTAGCGACAGCACTTGTTCCACTCGGGCAACCGAAATTCCCATCTTTGCAGCGACGTCAGCGGGGCTCGGGTCGCGTCCGGCCTTCTGGTAAAGCCGGCGACGCTCGCGCAACACCTTGCCTGCGTTTTCGGTCATATGCACGGGAGTACGAATCGTACGCGCTTGATCGGCAATAGCTCGCGAAATCGCCTGGCGGATCCACCAGACGGCATAAGTCGAAATCTTAACCCCACGACGATAGTCGTATTTTTCGATCGCGTGCATCAGGCCCATATTGCCCTCCTGGATCAAGTCGAGGAGGTCAAGCGAACTCTTGCGGTGGTACTTTCGTGCAATTGAAGCCACCAGGCGGAGGTGAGCCTTCACCATCTGCTCGCGGGCGGCGTTGATCTCTCGCCGTGCCGTGCTGACCTCGGCGAGAACGTTGCGCAATTCCAAAACCGGGAGGCCGGCGCGATGTGCAACTTCTAACGGTTGCTGCTCTGCCGCGCGAAGCTTCTGCTGCTCGCGCTCCAGCTCCTCAATCAGCTCAGACACGCGATCAGGGTGTAATCGAAGCGCCGCCATTTCGTCGGCAAATCCAGATACGAGCTTGTGCAAACGTGCACGGCTGCGCTTGGGCCAATCACTGCCGCGGGCGATGGCCGCGAGCCGCTTTCGGCTCAGCGAGCCGATCCCTTCGGCGAGAGCAATGATCGTCTGCAGGTGTGCCGTCGTGACGGAGACACTTTCAGTTTCTTCGTCCGCCCGTGCCGCGGGATCTCCGTGCTCAGGGCCGGCTGTTACGGTGTCGCAGTCGTCGCCTGCACCGGGCGCGTCCGCCCCAGCGCCGACGAGGGACAGATCGACAACGTCGGCCAAATCAAGTCGCCCTTCAGCGACCTCGCGCCCCCACCGTGCGATTCGCTCGACAAGCATCGGGACGCGGCAAATGCCGGTCAGGATCGCCTGCTGCGAAGCCTCAATGCGCTTCGCAAGGGCAATCTCCTCCTCTCGCGACAGCCAGGAGGACTCCCCCATCTGGCGGAAGTAGGTATCGATCAGGCTTTTGGAGAAAGACGCAGCCTTTCGGGAGAGGATCGCGCTTGAGGACCCAAGCTCGTTGCCGCTCCGATCTGCCGGATCGCTTGCCGCGGTCCCACCCGCGAGGGCCTCGGCGGAGACTTCCGCTGAGTCCGTTGGCCCGAGTTTGGGAAATCGCGGCTCCAGCTCCCGGTCGAGAGCAGATGTCTCACAAGCCAGAATTGCGCGATCCCCACGGTCAAAAACCAAATCCTCCTCGTCGCCGCCGCGCGGCTCATTGGGCAATACTGTCATCTCGTCCATAACTTTCGACATAAAAGGGCACGCATCCCGCACCACCCCACCCGGGAAGGTGGGGCGTTTGACGACACCAGCGCCTCAGCGCGGCCCTACGACCACCGGCGCTGTACCGCGCGGATCAGTAATTGCGGGAAAATTGAAGGCCGCCCGCTGCTTCGCCCGCACTCACGGCCCCCATCCTCAGGCCCAAATGGTGCCTGGTACCATGAGAATCAAGCCTTTCCCGTCGCTCGGGAGCCGGAAGCGCTACCTTATAGCCAAGGCCTTCGCGGGCGAGCACGGCGAACGCCTTGAAAAGGCGAGCGTGACTTGCGCGAGCTCACGATAGGCAAGCTTGTCGGGCGTATCGGTAGCGCGCGTTAGCGCGGCGGATCAGGCCGGCTCCGGCAGCCCGCGGATCAGCTCCTTGAAGCGGTCCCACTCCGTTCCCGTCCAGATTTCAGTGTGGGCGTGACCAAACGTGCGAATGAGTGTCGACACGCGAGCCGCTGTTTCGATGTCGTTTGCAATAAAGACGTCGAGGTAATCGCAAGGACCCAAAACCGCGTAGCTGTTGAGCCACTCGACGTCGGGACATTCATCGCGCACGCGTTTCATCGCGTCGCGTTCCAGCTGTTCTAATCCTCGGGGCGAGCGGACCGCGTCGGGATTCAAACGTGTCAGCATGATGAAGGTTGGCATAGCGAAACTCCCATAAAATAGTAGTCGATGCTTGTCCCCAACCGCGCTTTGATCTCAATCAAAAGCGCATGCAAGCCAATCATTCCAGGACCGGTCCCACTTCTAGAGCTAGCCTCGAGGGGCCATCGCTTATGATCGCATAAAATCGCGGAATTCTCTTGACCGAGATCAAAGCAGACAGTCCGCTCGGGTGATTCCTGCACTCAGGGATAACAATGGCCATCTGAATTTGGGCGCCGGCAAGGTCACGACGGCAGGAGCGGGCAACATGCGGGTCGAAGTAGAAACCTATGTGGATCAAGGTGTCGAAAAGCTCCGCCGAATTCTTTTCGACAGCCGCCAGATCGAGATAGCTGAAAACATCGATCAGTGGCACGGCGCCGACTACCGTTACTTTAAAGTGAGAGGGAGCGACGGCAATTTGTATATGCTCCGTCATGACGAAATTCGCGCCGATTGGGAGCTGACAATGTACGAGCGCGCGCTTAGCGACCTCAACCGATCTGGGATGCAGTCAGCTAATCAAAAGTGAGCTGAGCAGGTGCGTGGGACTGCATTCGTCCTGTACGCACTGGTCTCTGCGGAACGGTGGAGTCGAGCGCCAGTCTTGTTGGACTAGAGGCATACGGTCGCCGTTAGGGCTTCGATGGACGAGGCGTGGCGGTATGCCGATTTCGCTCGATGGCGTTGAGCAATCGGGTCACCGCTGCCCTCGCTGAAGGACGGTCCACCTCGGCAACCACGTTCGCAGTTCCGCGGCCAGGCCGGATGAATGTATTGTAGAAGCTGCCAATATCGATTTGTCGTTCTGCCTCCGTGGCCGCTGCCTCGTCGGAAATGCGCGGACCGATCTCGTCCTCGACCGTGACTGTCAGCTGCCAACCCTCGCTGGCGTGTGCGGGTGCGATCTCCAGTGTCGCGAGTGTCGCCACTTCGCTGAGGTCTTCCCGCTCTTCATCGCCGAGATGATATTTTCTCTGTGCGGGAATCTCCCGGACTTCAGTCAGGCGCCGCGCGTTCGTTTTGAAGCTCGAGGGTGCGGCGGCCTGTTCCGCCATGACCCAGCGAACAATTTGCTCGGCATCGATATCGACTGGAAAGCGCTCCACCGGCGTGACCCTCGTGACTCTTCGTCGCGTACGAAATCGGGCGTCCACCTGTCATATTCGTTCCGAAGGGGCGTGACGCAAAACTCAGATCAAGGTGCACGCCGAAAAGGCGCGGGACCCGCGCTCCCCAGCCGCCGGACCGGAGTCTCCTCACGGGGTGTCCGGCCAGGATAGCCACGGGTCCCTCCGCCATGCTTCATCGGTAGATCGGTTCGTCGCCTAAGCAGGTACGCGCCCGTAGACGTTTTGCTGCCGTACTTCGCCGGTCTTGCCTCGACACGACGGTGCAATAGTTGGCAAGACAAGCCGTTTCTATGCCTTGATCTGGATCAAAAGCCTGGCATGTGGCACGGAGGATTGATCTGCCTCAATGAGTAACGGCCAGGTTGCCGGCCTAATGCATCGCGGGAAAAACGAGCGCGGTGCGCTGCAATTCAAACGCGCCGCGCAGGGCTGAGGTGAAGGTTATGCAAGAGCGGTTGAAGCAAACGTCGACGGATGGCGAAGAGGAGTCCGTGCTGACAATCTCGCCGGAGAAAGTCTGCTTTGTCATCATCAAGGCTAGGGAATTTGACGCCAAGGACGAAGTGACCGAGCCCGATCCGGGATCGAATCCAGCCGACGATAAGGACGCCGCGGTGCTCGAAGAGCACGAGGACGATCCAGTCGTCGAGGAGATCACTTCGCTGATCAATTCACTATCGGAAGACGAGCAGATTGATCTCGTGGCGCTGGCATGGCTGGGACGGGATGACTATTCCGCGAGCGATTGGCCGGCGGTGCGCGAGGAAGCCGCTGGCGCCCACAATCAGCGAACCGCCGAGTACCTCCTTGGTATGCCGCTTTTGGGCGACTTTTTGGAGGAGGGCCTTTCGATGCTCGGCTATTCTTGCGAGGAATTCGAGATCAACCGGCTGTGATCCGGCCAACGTCCTTGGCGCAATTGTTCTGAGCGGATCCGATTCATCGGCGGCGCTAGAGGGCTGGCAGCGCGAGCTCGGCCCGCCGTGCACACTGGCAGCCGCTGGACCGCCTAAGTGATGCCGAAGAACGAGGCAGTTGAACTAACATTTCTTGGCACGCGTGGCGAAATCGAAATCCGTTCACGTCGGCACCGACGCCACAGTGCGTTGCTCGTTGACCACGCGGGTGCTCGTATCTTGATCGATTGCGGTGCGGATTGGCTCGGCCGCCTGCGCGTCGTTTCCCCGACCGCGATCTTGCTCACACACGCCCATCCCGACCATGCCGGCGGTCTTGCTGAGGGCGCACCGTGTCCGGTCTACGCGACCAAAGAAACGCAGCGCTTGCTGCGTCGCTTTCCCATTCGCGACCGGCGCAACATGCCGTTAAGAAAACCAGTAACGATTGGCGGACTTCGGTTCACAGCGTATCCGGTTCAACACTCCATCCGGGCGCCTGCCGTCGGATATCGCGTATCGGCCAAGGCAGGTTGCTTTTTTTACCTGCCCGACGTCGCCGAACTTCCCAATCCTGCGGACGCGCTTTACGGCGTTGGTGTCTATGTCGGCGATGGCGCGACGATGCGCCGTTCGATGGTACGCATGAAGGCAGGAGCGCTGATCGGCCATGCGCCGATTGCGGCGCAGCTCGATTGGTGCGCCAAGGCGCATGTGCCTCGAGCGATCTTTACGCACTGTGGTTCGCCGATCGTGCGCGGCGACGCGCGCGTTTTAAATGCTACCATTCGAAAGCTCGGTCGTGAGTACGGCATCGATGCTCGGCTCGCCCGCGATGGTGATCGGCTGGCTTTCCCCGAGTAGAAGTCAACACCTATCTCTTCAAGCGCGGAAGATAGAATCGACTGATATTGCCGCCGGACATCGGTCGTTGACGAACAAGCGTCGCCACGATCTGAGCTCCGCTTGATCGACCGAGATAACTATCTCAGGTCGTTTCGAGCGGCTTTTTCCTCGTCGGCGGAGGAAAAACACGATCAAGTGCCGCTAGGTCATGCTTGTCCAGGCGCAGGTTCAAAGCCGCTCGATTTGCGCGGACATGCGCTTGGTTTGTTGCCTTCGGAATCGCGATCACACCCTTCTGCCGAACGAGCCAAGCGAGGGCAATTTGAGCGGGCGTCGCATCGTGGCGGATGCCGATTTGGTTGAGCTTGCGGGAGCGGGCGAGGCGTCCCTGATCCAGCGGCGAATAGGCAATGATCGGTATACGGCGCCTGCGACACCATGGCATTAAGGTGTATTCGATGCCGCGGCGCCTAACATTGTACATGACTTCGTTCGCGGCCACGCTCGCGCCATAAGGAGAACCGATGAGTTCCCGCATGTCCACAACATCGAAATTGCTCACGCCCCAGTGGCGTATCTTGCCGGAACCGAGGAGCTTGCTGAATGCTTCGAGGGTTTCGGAAAGCGGAATTTCCTCGCGCCAGTGCAAAAGATAGAGGTCCAGGTAATCCGTCTTGAGCCTTCGCAGGCTTCGCTCGCATGCTGCAATTGCTCCGCGGCGTGTGGCGTGCTCAGGCAGGACCTTGCTGATCAGAAATACCGTGTTGCGTTGCCCGGTGATCGCCTGCGCCACCACTCTTTCGGCGCCGCCGTCCGCATACATCTCAGCGGTGTCGATCAGTGTCATACCGAGTTCGATGCCCAAACGAAGCGATGCAATCTCCTCCTTTCGCTGTCGTACATCCGCTCCCATTGTCCACGTGCCCTGGCCTAGCACGGGCACGACCTCCCCGGAGGGCAGGTGGGTGGTGGTGGGGGGGACCGCCATTCGTGGCTCTCTCATGCTGGGCGGTTGAGTTAAGACGCGGATCGCTCGCCTCGCCAGTATTTTGCGGTCCGTTGCGTCTTGGAACAAGGCTGATCTAGGTCAAACTGCTTCACGGATCGGGCTCGCATCCGTGTTCGAATTGGCAGCGCATGGACCTAACCCATGACGGAGTCTGAGCAAAATTGCCGATATACTCTATGGTAATCAAGTTCGACGCCAGCGATCCGGCTTTTTGCTCGCCTATGAGCGCTGGTCCAACGGTAGAAGCCATGGAGTTCGGGAGCAACAAATGGCCGTCTATATGATCGGGTACGATCTGCACCCTCCTGAAGGAGAAAATTACGAAAAGCTCTTTGCCGCGCTTGAAACGATGGGAAGCGGCTACTGGGATTGCCTCGATTCGACATGGCTCGTCATAACGGAAAAGACGGCAGTTCAAATAAGGGACGAACTCAAGCAGCACCTCAAGGATAATGATCGGCTTCTCGTCATGCGCTATGGGGAGGGAGCAGCGTGGCTTGGATTCAAGGACGAATGCCAGACTTGGCTCGAAGACAAGCTTTGACGGTCGCAGGTCTTGGCGCGCACGCCGCAACTGCTATGCTAGTGGCTGCGCCTCCGAAATATTTCACCTTGGGGCTCAATGCGCGAGAAATGAGCAGCGCGGGCAACGCCGAAGGAGATCGCGAGTAAAGCCTCCGAAGGCCCATTCCCGCAATCGCGCGTGACCGTAAGCACCTGCGACAAAAAAATCTGCACCATACTGCCACAGTTTCTCTAGCGGATCCTCTCTCTCGGAGAAATGGAACACCCTTGCAGATGCTGCAATGCCATGGTGACCCAACCAAGATGCGACGTCGTCCACCCGGCTGTGGGCCGCGGCCCGACCGGCTTCATCCTCGACAATTTCGGCAATGACCACTTCCTCGACCTTCCGCAGAAGCGGTAACGCGTCGCTCACCGCACGTCGCGCTTCGCGCGCGTCCTTCCAGGCGACCATGGCGCACTTCAGCTTGAGGTCTCCGGCTTCCGGTGGAACGACCAAAATAGGTCGGCCAGCCCGCATCACAAGGTCGCCTGGATCCAGACGTCCGGTTCGATCGAACACTGAACTGTCCCGATTCGCGCCCGTGACGATCAGATCAGCCGCACGTGCCTCGCGCGCCACATAATCCGCCGGTCGCGTGATTGCCGCTCGCCATTCGATCTGCCGAGCGTGTTGCTTCGTCGCGGAACGAAAGCGTTCTTCGGCCTCCGCCAATTGTTTCGCGATATGGGAGCGCACCTG